>ERZ827156.1482-NODE-1482-length-27604-cov-4.572652_pt1 | contig 27604 bp, 54 predicted proteins | sample MGYA00519919_ERZ827156 | MGnify/ENA primary metagenome ERZ827156 (study PRJEB31778, sample SAMEA3449269) | human gut metagenome | biome: human gut; feature: human-associated habitat; material: faeces | place: United Kingdom | collected 2010/2012 ...
CTTCGTAGGAAACGTCGTCGTCAGCCTCCTCGGGCTCGTCCACGTTGGCTTCGAGGATGTCGTCGATATCGTCGGTCTCTCCGGCGGGTTCCACTTCGGCGTCCGCGTCCTGGGCGTACACAGGTGCAGGTTAAGGAAAACGAGCACAGAGGAGGAACTCCCCAAACAAAGGATATGCATGGCAGCAAAGCAGAGCACCGCAAAGAACAGAAGCGTAATCAAGTAAGAGAATCTCATTGAATCGTATACGAGGAGTATAATGCCGCCTTCTCCCCTCGTATTCAACATGCATGATGCACGCGAAGTGATTCGCCTGCTTCATGGTGATTATGGAATCACTCATAGCGTCAAGAATTGTATTCCTTCATGGGCTCTTCTCTTTCCCCGAAGCACGGAAATGTGCGTTGGATGGAATGAGAAGGGTGATTACAATGCAGTGGAGCGTGTTTTGGGAACAACACATGATCCAATCACAACGGTGTATAGCCTATGGGATGGGAAGGAATGGATGTGCGCTATCGAAATCACTATTCCGTTTTCATGTATTGCATCCCACACACCCCAAGAATTCAAATCTGTTGACGGCTTTCTCGTTCAACGCCAAAAAGAGACATAATGCCGGGCTATAATGACGCCTTGAAAGAGGTTTCCTCCATTCTGGAAAGGATGGGGACAAACGCTCCCTTAGCCGCCTTTGAGCGGATCAAGTCGCTGATGCTGCAGAACCAGCCCATCTTTAACCAAATTTGTGACATAATTGAAAGAAATATAATGAACGTTGCGGGTCCCTTCTCCCTGTCAAGAGTAGGCTTCCGTCCAGAATAAGAAGTCTATTTTATACCTCATGGACTACCTGTTCAAGAATCTGGGCGGTCGCATCACCAAGTACTACGTTCGCCCTCTCCCCTCCATTATCTGCAACTACTTTGAGTCGGTTTGTTTTCTCCATTCTGTCTCATTGTACTAGGCGAAAGACGAAATGCGATCGACTATCGCCAAGATCGTGGGATCGTGGGCGCGAGCCAACTATTTCCCCCAGCCGGTGATTATGGAGATCATCGTCCTTGCTGCGGTGTGGTGTGACGCGTAGCGGAGAGTGCAATCGTCCTGCCAGGGTCCCCAGCACTTCGAGATGGTGTGGAACCAGCCGTTCAACGCCGCCCTCTACGGGCGCATCGCGCGTCAGGCACCGCGCAATCCGCAGCAATCCTCCTACCACACGGTGGATTACCTGGACGACGACACACTGGGCCCCGTTGGCGACGACGACGACCTGAACCCCGACTTCACCATCAACACGGAGCTGCTGCATCGCACCGTCTTCCCCGTTTCCCCCTCGATTTCGGTTCACCGGTAGACGCTGCTGTGCCAGTTCCAGTACGTGCAGGAGGTGTGGCGCTACCAGCTGGAACAGAACAAGACGCACAGCCATGCCACGCCGGTGGTGGAGCTGGCCGCCCCGCCCGTGGAGGAGGCGAGTGTGGGCTCCGTGTTGTACACCTTCAGCAACTGGAAGGACGCGGACGCGCTGGTGATCGCCGGGCGCGACTACTTGGGCGCGATGCGCACGCGGGCGAAGCACCACTGCGACCAGTGCGGCGTGCTGTTCAAGAAGACGGAGGAGGTGGGAGATGGCGGGAGAAGTGAGGGATAGTACTCGGCGCACATCCGGCTGCACCAGGCGAACAACGAGCTGTTCCAGAAGCAGAAGGTGTATCGCGGGTGGTACAAGCCCCAGCGTGAATGGCTGCAGAAGAACGTGGCGGAGGAGGTGGAGGAGGCGAAGGAGGAGACCCAGTACGTGGAGTACGACGTGGACTTCCCGACGTGCGGCGTGTGCGGCGAGAAGCTGGAGGTGAAGGACGTGGATGACGATGTGCGCAAGGGACTGTTCTTCGTGGACGCCGTGCGACCAGTGGCGAACGGGCCCGTGTACCACGTGAAGTGTCTGCGCATCCGCGAGGAGGAGGAGAGGGAGAAGGTGGAGAAGAAGGAGCCGGAGGTGAAGGCGGAGAAGAAGGAGGAGCCGGTGCTGGTGAAGGAGGAGAAGGTGGAGGACGTGGACTTCACTTTTGAATGGCGTGTTTGTAACAAAGAGGCGATCGCACCACTTCCATCAGCGCCTGCTGGTACGCCTTCATGCGCTCCATCAGACTCCGCATCAGCTCCTCGCGCATCAGGATCCGCTCGCTCGTCGCCTGCTCCATCTTCCGCATCTACTCCTCACCGCCCCCTCCGTCGCCCACGCTCTCCTCCTCCGCCTCCACCGCCGCCTCCAGCTCCTTCACTTGCGTCGTCAGCGCCTCCAGCTCGCTGCGCAGCGTCTCGTTCTCGCTCTGCAGACTCACCAGCTTCTCCGCCGAGGACTTGGCCGTCGTCGCCATGGTCACTTGAAGCGTCTTCAGACCCTCGTCCTGCCGTCTCCGCTGCAACTCCATCTTCTACTCCTCACATTCCCTCCAGACTGTCACCTTCTCTTCGATCGTCGCGTCCGCGATCTGCTGCTTCACCTCCTTTATCCGATTCTTCGTGGTTTCCACGGTTTCCACCAACTCCTTTCTCTTCTCCGCTTTCCCCCTGATTTCCTCCAACTCCTTCACCACGTCCTCCAGTCTCTACCCTTCACATCCACCCTCGTCAGCCACCTTCTCTGCTGCGGTCATAATGGCGTGCTGCCCCTCCATGTCCGTCGCTTGGAGGGAAAGGGTGCGACATTCCGACGTGTAACGGGCGTAGTCGTTTTTCATGTCCGCCACGTCCTGCTAGCGATTATACGCGGAGGAAGAAAGCACAGTCAACTTGCGAGGAGAGGCGATGATGCGATCACTCAGTTCCAGCGTGGTCTGGTTCTCGTCCTTGATCTGCTGCTCGAACACATTCTATCCTAACAGAAGAGATTGAATTACTACGATTAGCTTCGTGATCTCCTTCATTTCCACCTTGATGGCGTTGTTGTTCTCCTTCAGCCGCTGCTGCTCGATGTTGAGCTTTTCAATCTCCTCCTCCAGGCGTTTGTTCTTCTCCTTTTGATCAACCACAATGCCGCGATCGCGTTGCTTTTGTGACCTACTTCGTTATGTATCGCATTTAGCACGACTCCAGCGCCGCCTTATGACCCTGCTGTACCTTTATGTCGTATTCGATGTTTCTTATCTTCTCACTCAGCTGGTTCTAGGATTCACGATCACTGCACAGTAGCACACCTTTTTATCTCGATATACTCGCAATTGATCGATAACAACGTCAGAAAACATGATGAAGTTGATAGCCGCGCTGAGCTGCTCCCGGAAGCGAGCGGCTGTGGGTCGCAGCAGATCCGCCAGGCTGAAGTCGCGGACGCGGCAAACTGCCATGAAGTCACTCCTATTCGAATGATACCCATTCCAATCCACGCACAAGGGACCAAACAGCGTGATCGCCGAAATCAAATGCTGATTATTCTCCAAGCCGTACTTCTTTGCATTCTCCTTGTCATAAGCGACGATTTCGTCCGCTGGCAGACCCGAACTTATGCTCATCAGGCTGATGAAGGTGTTCAGAACGTTCTTGGTGTTCGGGGTGCTCAGATCCTTCGCCTCCATCGGAATTCCCAGCTGCTTCATGTTATCCAAAATCTCTCGGTCCGGTAGTATCGGAAATGAAAAGGTACCAGCCGCAGCACTCATCGTTTTCAAATACTGCCCTCCGCCAAATCCTCTTTGCCTGTTCAACAAACACAACGCTTAGCTCTTGGCCGTTCCCAGCAACTGATCCATCTTCGCAAGCTCTACACGTCAACCAACGCTTCCTCCCGCACCATCCATATACGCGGCATCATCGTCGTCATCCTCATCACCCGCATCATTTATCGAGTCCGTCATGTCCACTTGAGTGGGTAGTTCAGTCTGAGGAGTCTGAACAGTCTGAATCGTCTGAGGAGTCTGAATCGTCTGAACAGATTGAGCACTTTGAGCAGATTGAGCACTCTGAGCACTCTGAGCACTCTGAGCACTCTGAGCAGATTGAACAGGCGGAAGAGACACGGCAAGGGCCTTCTTCTTCTCCTCCTCCTGGGCAGCGAGAATCTCCGCACGGGTCCGCACCACGAGGTTGTCGATGGAGACGGGCTTCTCCTTCTTCGCTCGCTGCGCGTTCTTCGCCATGTGCCCATCAATCATCTGCTTCATGCTGTGACGGACTCTCTCCCCACGCACCTCCAAACTCTCTTGCTTCGTCGGCGTGCTGTAGCCAAGAGGATCCGCGTTGCCCTCATCCACGATGTTAATGCGCTTCGCAGGTGGCGCGGGCGGCGCTTGCCTCTTCTGCACTGCGGCGGGGGCCGCAAGGCCGTTGCTCTTCATGATGTCCATCAGCGCATTGAGTTGCTCCGCAATCGCCTCCTCCTTGTTACGGACGTGGAGGAAGGGGCAGGAGTCGCCGTTCTTGCAGCCTCCGTGGGTGTAGTAGTAGCAGATCTTCTGCGCAGGCTTCTTCGTGGGCGGCGGGTACTTGTGCTGCGAGCGAGACATGGACACCGACGGCTGCGAATGACAGGGAGAGCGGAGACCATACGAGACAGGGCAGATGGATAAACATGCAGTTGGGATCGTGACACCCGCCGTGGAGGTACTTTGAACAAAGAATATTCACCTGCTTCACTTCCTCCTTATGTCTGAAGGGGCAGCTATCTCCCTAAACGAGTGTTAGAACCGTTCTCTCCGGAAGAACCCAACGCCGACAACACCACCACATACCTTCGTGCAACCCGTCGTTAAAAAATAGCGGCAATCTACAACATTTGGAGCGTTTGCATCAGAAGAAGAAGGCTGAGCCATTTCCTACACATCGGTTAGCTTCATTCTCACTCGTTACGAACGCAGACATCACGAAACCGCACAAAAGGAACAACGAGAACGTACAGGTTTCGTATTTGCATATGCGTTATTTATTGGCTGATCTGACATGGCCCGTATATGTACTCTAGAGGGTAGTTTGTAGACCTTTGAAAAGGATTCAAAGAATTACCTTTTTTCGCTGTTTTCAACAAGAAAAGAATTGGGTTAGGGCCCTTTTGTGCTCTCCGACCCGATTCCGAACAAACAGCGACTACCCTTTGATCACTTTGTATTTCACAGAATTCACATCGCGACACAGAGGAAGAACGCCTCGGTTTCCAGCGTACTTCTCCTGCACCGCATCCAAGTAATAGTAGCACACGAGCGTCATCTCAGGACGGTCCTTGCTTCCGTACGAGCGGATAAACCGGTTACGGAAGGCAGAACTAGTACTCACGCTCACAAATCGTTTTCACTCTCGATGAACCAAGTCAACGGAGAAGACGTCGCTTGGAATATAGAAGGAGTAGCCCTGGTAACGCAAGTGGTCGACGTATTGCACCTTGTTGCAGCCGTAGTTGATGAATCGCTCGTCGAAAAGGAGGGTGTCCTCATTGTACCGCAGCATGACATAGCTACAATGGAGAAGTTCGAAAGGAGATACGGCTCCTGGAAGCGCGAGGGAAAGCACCGAATGTGCAGCAATTGCTCAGGCGGCGAATTCATCCACACCGTGTTGACGTAGTTCTACTGCTCAGACAGAAACAGCGTGCTGCACATGCGTATCGCGGCTCTCTTTCCGCATACTGCACTTCCCCGCATCGAAGCACGAAACCAACTCTGCTTTTGTCTTCGGGAAGAACCGGTCACTTCTACTCCTCATTCGCTCCCGCCGCCTCCACGCCACAGCACACTCCTCGAGTGTCTCGCACTTCTTCAATATCCTCTCCTTCTTCGCCGCGAAGATTGACGGCACGATGACAGCGGACCGGTTTGACAGCAGCACCTTCTTCGGCAGGCGAAGCAGCCGTTGATAGGCCGAAACTACTTCTGACTCCATCACACAACTCTTACGAATCGGCCACAAATCCATGTCCGTCACGAGGAAGTGTGTGGTGTGCACGTTCTTGATGGCGATGTTGCGAAGCAGGTTCACGGGGAAGTCGTTGAAGTACCGTTCCTTGCGCTTCACGGCGTGGAGAATGACCGTGAAGCGCGGCGGCAGTGCCAGCGAGGGAACCAGCTTGCGAGCGGCGTCGAGTCGGTTGTGGGGGAGGTGGATGGTGGCCACCAAGGGGCTGCGTGTGAGAGAGGGAGAGAGAAAACACCCCTGCCAGCGTGCGGCGAAGTAGCGAAGGAGGAAGAGGCGGTCGGGGCTATGGGGAAGAGAGGGGGCAAGAAATACGTTCCGGCGAGGATGAGTGTAATGTCGACATGGTCTGGTGAAGAATTGAACTCTGAGGATGACATGATGGCATGATGCGCACTCTTGGAGAGGGGAGTGTACGGGACGCAGGAAGAATTGCCGCAACAGGTGTAGCAGTGGAGACACACTCCCAGAAGGGAGGAATTCTGAAGAATGGGCTTGAACAGCGATGGCTTCTTCTGCTGCACTAAGAATGAGTACAGAAGAGTAGAACAACGCTGCTCCAATTGTTGGGTGAAGTAAATGGAGAAGGGACCATCCGGATGAAGTCCTGCAAAAGTGCCCTTCTTGGGGTTGCTCATGCCCATGCGACGCCACTTTGGAGACCGGCGTATTCTAGACGACCGACTTCCTCTGTTTGGAGGCGATTGGGATAGGGAGGTGTTGGTTTCGCGAATCGAATCACCGCGTTCTTCCCATTCAATAGGTGCATGAGGAAGCGCAGTGGGAGAGCCAGATGCAGTTGGAGAGAGGGATGCGTTTTCCTTGGAATCGGAGTGGAGGTCATTCGATGTGCTTTCCGTAAATGGAGTTGAAAGGAAAGGAATGCTGTCGTTCCTAATCCTCAGTCTGTTTCTGTATATGTACTCCGCATTCATTGGAATTGCTGTAGGAACTACAGCCGTATTATTCACAACACTGTATGTTGCCTACAACGTGACAATCCACAAAGACGCTGCACGTTTTGGCTGTAAAGGGACCACGAATCACAGCGATGGAGATGACCATACTCAAATGCATACCGACTACTGGGGAAACAGAGGCTTGACTCGTACGGCAAGAGGATCAGAACCGAGAGTAGGTATGTGAATAGCACGACACAAGCGCATATCCACTTCATCCTTTGCCTTTGGTGAAAAGACGAAAACTGGGATGGTTTCGCATGTGCAAATTTTCGAAAGGACACTGAAGCAGCTCATTTACTTACTTATGGATCAGGAAAAAGCGGTAGTTGGAATTGATCTCGGAACCACAACGAGTTGTGCATTTGTCCAGCAGAATGGAGGACTGAAGAACATCGTTCATGAACAGGAGCACAATACCATCGATTCTGTTATCAAAATCACACCTGAAGGCGCATGCATACTAAGTGTGAATACTGCTGCTCGTGCTGCCCAATTGAAGGGAAAAGGGTGTGTATATGAAGCGAAAAGACTGATTGGAAAGAAGTATGCAGAGGTAGAGAAGGAGGTGAAGAAGAACCAGTGGCCATTTGAAGTGTTTGAAGGCGATGATGGTTATGCTGCCATTCGCGTGACTTTAAGATATAGAGGGAGTGATGGAAAGTATATGGAAGAAAAGCGTGAATTGTATCCTGAGCGGGTTGGTGCTTACATCTTGTTAGACATGAAAGAACGAGCAGAGAAGTTGTTGGAATGTTCAATCAACTCGTGTGTGATTGGATGTCCAGTCATGTTTACTGATGAGCAGCGAAAGAGAACAATGAAGGCCGCTATGTTGGCTGGTTTTACACTTGATCATATTTTTCTCTATCCTGAATCGACTTTGGCCGCAATTGCTTATGCAAAAGAGTATGACATAGAAGCAACAAGGTCTCGCATTTATCTGGTGTATGACTTTGGAGGTGGTGCGTTTAATGTTTCGATTGTGAGAAGAACTGGGAATGAATACAAGGCAGTAGCAACAGAAGGAGATGGGAATTGTGGCGGAAAGGACATCGATGTGAAACTGATGAGTGTAATTCGTGAGGATTTGGAAGATGAGGATTATGAGATCAACGAGAATCGCTTATCGAAGATGAAGTTTGCTTGTAAGCAAATGAAGGAATTCTTGTTGACGAATTCGAGTTATGAGATGTGTTGTACTTTTGTGAAACTGCGTAGTGAGGATGAAGATTATCCTGTAAAGCGAATGACGAGTGCTGCTGTGAATGCAATAGCGAAGCCAGTAATAGAGGATACGATAGACATCGTGAAGAGACTGTTGAAGAAGTCATCGTATACTCCGGATAGAATCGATTATGTGTTTATGACAGGTGGTTCGAGCAAATTGAGTGGTGTGAGAGAGTCCTTGGAGAAACTGTTTGGTGCTGAAAAGGTGAAGTGTGATGCTTTTTGTTTGTGTGAGGCTGCGATTGCGAAAGGAGCGGCACAGGTGGTTTTGAATAAGGCACTCCCAGTGGATCCCGTACCTAAACCCCCCATCGATCCTATTGTGCCACCACCTCCTGCAGTTAACACAATGCCCTATTCTGTAATGATAAAGACGGCAGATGGTAGGATACAAGAGGTTCCTGAGGAGATTAGAGAACCGATACTAAGGATCATTGATTTGTATGAGGAGAAGAAGAAGCTGAAAGAAACGCAAGAGTTGAGAACCGCTATTCTAAAGATATATAGTATGGAGAGGCATGGAGGTAAGCTGGATGATCAAGCGAAAAGAAGAGAATGGCTAGCAGTTGCAAGGCAGAGTCAACAGTGCAATTCAGTGGAGGAGCTTGAGGCGCTAAAGGAGAGAATGGAGATAATGAAAAGTGAACTGTAAACGCACTGTTTTCATACAAACAAGAGTGTGATCTGTCGCATGTGCAAGTCCCAGAATAGACACGGAATCGCCACTGACAAACAACTCCAAATCGAGTCACTTCACCATCCGCACAATCGATTCCACTCTATATGGGAAATGCCGCAGATTCCAATACTCCTTTCCATTTCTTCATCAAACCACTATTGCAATGCAGTCACAAAACATTTCTTCCATTCTGGGGGCGAAATTGCTGGAGGTACTGCCATTATCGAGGAATCACGCCTAGGGCTGGGCAATGCTAGAGGCATCATGTCCAGATTGCAACGTACCGCTTATGAGAAGCCGGGACGAGCAGGTCGTCTGTTTTGGTTGCAACAGCCACTTCGTGAAGAATGGAGATGGCATGCTTATTGTCTCATATCACAAAATCGATTACCATATAGAAGGAGGAAGAAACAAAGACGGCCTCCATTCAACAAACCACTCCTCCTGAGATGCCAAGAAAGGAGGAATCCGAACCGTCCTATATTCATTATCTGCATCAATTCCTGGAAAACCGGTCAAAGAGACTCTACGAGACTTGTGATGAGCTGGACGACGAGGTGATTGCGCGCAAACTGAAAATCATTCAGACAGCCATTAACTGCCTTCAGGCCGTGCCTCAATCGTTTTCTTCATGGAGCTGTTTGTTACCATCGAAATAGAGGGAATGGAGGGAGAAGGCGATTGGTCAAAGAGTTTCTACCGATTCGAAGTGGGAGCGGCAATCTCTGATTCATCGCTAGAAGCTCGATTCAAACCATCCGATCCTTTATATCAACGATAAGAAGCTCGTGGGTCATTACGAAGCCACGGACGGCACCCATCTTCTCATCACACCGGGTACCTTCCCTCTTCAATCGTACTAACTTGTAGAAGACGCTATTGAAATGTCAAATAAAAAGCTGGTATTCCGCCCCTGTCCCGAGCGGCCCGATTACGAGCTGGTTTCGCGCGCGAGTGCGATGATTCGGGAGGGCAACTTGAATGTTGCAGAGCTAGTGGACTCCTCGTCGGTGTGTGTGTAATTGCTTTCCCTTCTACTCCGCCTTGTCATTCCCTGTATTCTATTGTGTGTTTGTTGGGACCATTGCGTACACTCTTCAGAATGGCATTTCGATTGACGATCCCCGACGAGGCGAAGGAGTATCTTCGCTCGATCAATTCACTGGACCCGAATCGTAAGCGTAGAGTGCGCTGTTGAGGGATAGAAGTGAAATCCATTTGCACTCTCGTTTCCAGATATATAACAAATGAGAAATGCTCTCTACAGTTCAACGATCTTATGAGTATGAATGGCGACTGAAATTATGAGCGTAGCGTCGCTTTCCCTCGATGAAGAAATAATGGATCGCTGCGTCTGCGCTGTGGGATTTCTCTTCTCGGAGTGCTTCAAACACAACGTCAATCCCTTCGACTTTTCCAATGCCATCAGCGACGCGCCCATTACGGAGGAAGTGAAGGCAATCCTAACTCAGTTCTATGACCACATCGTTTCCGTTGTCGGATGGGTGTAAACCGCAGAGTATTACCATGAGGAAGACGACGCCTTCTGCGGGGAATAGGGAGACGGACTATTCCGAAATTACAGTATTAACATAAGAATGGAGTGATCAGTAGGATGTGCAGTGGAGACTGGATGTGGAGTTGGGAAACGAGTCCTTATACCGTATCTACCGGCCCTCTTTCTTGGTGGAGGTCGATTCTCAGCGCGGGGAGGAGAAGAGGAGCGACTTCTTCGAGACGGACTATTCAACACTCCGGTCCATCACGCAGGAATTGGAAAACGCGATTCAGAGCAGCTGGGAAGTGTCCTGTTCTGATTTCCGTTATCTCATGAAATATGCATGCACCTGTTTGTACTCAATTCGATCTCGTGTTTGAATGGGTTGGGGGCCCGGAATTGGAAGAAGAGGCGACAGTGATGGCATCTGCCTGCTCTAGAGCCGAAACCACTGTACGGTTGATTCTTTGTCAAAGAGCATCGGATTCTCATTCTTTTTTCGTATCATGTCGTGTATCGATTATAATTTGACGTGGATGATGAATCAACGCTTGAACTGTTAGTTTTGACCGAATTGTCAAGGACACTACCCTTCCGTACCGCAACACCAAAATCGTGTGCACCCTCGGTCCCGCGTGCTGGGACGTGGATACCCTCGTGCAGATGATTGATGCGGGAATGAACGTGGCGCGCTTCAATTTTTCCCACGGAACGCACGAGGTAATCTATAATTGTCACTCTCAGTGTGTAGACGCACGGAAAGGCGCATGACAACCTGATGGAAGCGTTGAAGCGCCGTCCCAACAAGCGCGTAAGTGTCTCTTGAAATAATGAATGTACAGGTTGCTGTGATGCTGGATACGAAGGGACCGGAGATCCGCACTGGCTTCTTGGTGGATGGCAAGAACATCACCATCGAGAAGGATTCTATCGTTGAAATCACCACCGACTACACTGTAATCGCCTTCTACCCATTATGACTCTCAGATTAAGGGCGACTGCCACAAGATCTCTTGTTCCTACAAGGACCTTCCCACCTCCGTCAAGATGGATCAGCTCATCTACGTTTCGGACGGCGATCTGACATTCCAAGTGGTGGAGATTGGCAAGGAGTAGTGCCGTGCTGTGCGGTTGATGACCAGGTCCATCAAGTGCCGCGCGCTGAACACGGCGACCATCGGCGAGACGAAGAACATGAACATCCCCGGAGCGATCATCACGCTTCCAACCCTCACCGAATCCGTAATAATATATGAGGGTGATAACGGAACAGGACATCCACGACATTGTCGATTTCCCGAAGCATTACAGAGTGGATTGCATCGCGGCGTCCTTCATCCGCAAAGCCTCCGATATCGACAACATCCGCAAGATCCTGGGTCCCGAGCTGCAGCACATTCAGATTATCGCCAAAATCGAGAATCAGGAGGGATTGCAGAATTACGAAGAAATCCTGGAGAAGGTCGACGGCATCATGGTAGCTCGCGGCGACCTCGGTATGGAGATGGCGCCCGAGAAGGTGTTCCTTGCCCAGAAGTACATGCTGCATGAGGCGGCATTGAAGGGGCGTTTCACCATTACCGCGACACAAATGTTAGACAGCATGATCCGAAAGCCGCGGTGAGTGTTTCCTGCTCAAGGTGATGTGTAGTCCGACGCGCGCGGAATGCACCGACGTGGCGAACTCCATTCTGGACGGCTCGGACGCGGTGATGCTGTCGGGCGAGTCGGCGAACGGCCTGTACCCGGTGAAGGCGGTGACGATGCTGCGCAAGCTGAGCGAGGAGGCGGAGAAGGTGTACCCGTACATGCGTTGCCGGATGGTGGGTGCGGCGCGGTGGTGTGAGGAGTAGAGAGTGTATGAGATGGGCAGTCAGAAGTACGGCGTGAGCGAGGTGGAGGAGGCGTGCTATGAGGGCGTGATGCGTGCGGAGGAGGTGCATGCGCAGGCGGTGGTGGTGATGAGCCACGGCAACGAGCTCGCGCGGTGGGTGAGCAAGTACCACATCGCGCAGCCCATCTTCGTCATGACGGATGATGCGAAGATCGTCGATCAGGTGGACGGGTACTACCGAGGCTGCAGAGGCATTCTGGTGGAGGCAATGAAGAAGGAGGACGTGGGAGCCCTGCTGAAGGAGAAGGGATTTGACATCCACGGAGCGGTGGTGGTGATCGACGACTGGGGAAAGAGGGTGGAGGTGAGCGAGATGGAGCTGTAACGTGTGTTTGTTTGCACAACGGAAGTCCATTCATTCCCTGTGAAAGCATGATTGACGTCGGGAGCACCATTCCCTGGTACAGACAGGAGGGATGGAAGAGCGCTGCCTTCCCCTTTATTCTTCTGGAGCTCATTTTCTCCTCTGTGCTGTAATGCTGCGCCTTGCACTGTGATCGGAGTAGATTCGTTCTGAACTTCATCCTGGACCTTCTGGAGCGCCGAGACTACCAAGAAGAAAAGCCGCCAGAAGTACGCGCTATTATCTAGCGTGATGGAATAGGACGTGATGAGTATAATCCGCGAGATTGACAAGGGCGAGGAAAAGGAGAGTCTGGAATCAAAGGTGCGGAACAACTTCAAAAGAGCGCAGATCCATCAGCAGGACTTGATCGACGTGAAGATCGTGAAGTCCGTGTTTAGGGTGACGGTCGATCTCTTGACGACGGTTTCCGGCTTTCTTCCCTTCACCTACGACCTCGGCAAGCATCTCTGCGTATTGCTTCAGAAGCGGAGTGACGCGCAGATCCTCCTTCACTTGGGAGAGAACGAGATTGTTGTGTGCATCGTGTTCACGTTCCTCCAGAACGTCTTCAACACGCTCGTCGAGCTGCCCTGGAGTCTGTACCACGATTTCGTGATTGAGGAGAAGTGGGGGTAAGTTGTGCGTGTAAGGAGTAGGCACGGCTTCAACAAGAAGTCGCTGGGTCTCTTCTTCACGGATTTGGCCAAGAACTTCGCCGTCGAGTTTGTCATTTCCGCTCCTTTGTATTCTGTGCTCATTTTCATCCTGCGCGTATGTACTTACGATGCCAATCACGGAATAGAAGGCCGGACCGAACGGGTGCATGTATGCCTGGATCGTGTACTTCGTCTTTTCCGTCGTTCTGAACATGCTGTATCCGATCGTCATCATGCCGCTGTTCAACAAGATGACGCCGATGGAGCCCTCTCCGCTCCGCGACCGCATTTACGAGCTGGCGAAGAGCGTCGGCTTCCGCGTCGGCCGCATTCAAGTGATCGACAGTAGCAAGCGAACGGGCTACAGCAACGCTGCGGCGTACGGCTTCTTCGGCATCAACGGCATTCTGCTCTACGACAACCTGTTTAAGCACCTGACGGAGGACGAGATCATCGCCGTGCTGTGCCACGAGCTGGGCCACTGGAAGTACGGACACACCTACCAGGTCCGCTCGCATCGTCCGCATCATGCGTAGATGCTGGCGGTGTCGACGGTGTACTCCTTCCTGATGTTCAAGTCCTTCTCCTTCTTCGTGTTCAATGAGAATCTGTACCGCTCGTAGTGTTCCGTGGCGATTGTGATGCGCAGATTTGGCTTCTCAGAGACGCCCGTGATGATCGGTCTGTTGTTGTTCATCTCCGTTGCGTCTCTTCTTTGGGGTGATGAGTAGACGATCTGGGGGCAGATCAGCGAGATTCTCAGCATTCTGATGAATGTCGTGTCGAGACGGGCAGAGTACCAGGCCGACACCTTCGCGACGAAGCATGGCTACGGACATCAGCTGAAGACCGCGCTGACGAAGTTGGAAATCGAGAACGCCTCCGCCATTAAGAATCACTGGCTGGTCAGTTTAATCAAGGACAGGTGTGGCAGCAATAAGCCCTCTGAAGCGTAGTCACCCCTCGCTGGCGGAGCGGTGCGTGCGGATTTCGGAGGAGGAGAAGAAGACGAATTGAGTTAGATAATCGTTATTGGTTGATTGTTTTTTATGGATGAAATAAAGCCCGTGAGTCTGTGCTCCTATTTTAAACGGTAGGAGTACAAGGCGCAGCTGGAGGAAGTGTACTCGATGTCATATGAGAACGAGGAGGAAAAGACGAACAAAGTGCAGGTAGAGGGGTAGCGATGGGATTCCGAGTCGTAGGAAACCAAAATGAACATTGTGCGAAGCATTATGCGAAGCGACATGAACGAAACGGAGAAGAATAAGCAAATGCAGGTGAGTGGGATGGCGGTGGAATTAGGGCGTAGATGGTGATGACCTTTGAGTACATGCAGGACACAGAGCGGAGGCGAAGAGACTCCATTTCCCATTACGTGAGAAATGTAGACGTTGAGAATGGATCGATCGACGCGTCTCAAGTGACATGGAATGTTCCTTCAAAACGTTGGTGGTAATCATGTAGGACGAGGAACATAGGATCCTGGGCTGTCCACACTATCGAAGAGGAGCGAAAATGATGTGTCCGGAGTGTCATCAGTTCTTCACATGTCGCTTTTGCCACAACGATGCGTGCACGCATTCGCTCGATCGATACAAAGTGGAATACATGGCGTGTATGTACTGTCTTCGAATTCAAGTCGTGTCGACTCCTAGTCGTAACGCATAGAAAGCAGCACGGAGTTGTAAATACTGCGGAAAGGTGCTAGGCGTGTACTACTGCGATATGTGTCATTTCTGGTGCGACAATGGCGGCATAGCCCAATTCATATCCTTTTGCTTTTTCCTGAAGTGTACTTAACGCTCACCACTGTCCGTTCTGCAATATCTGCAGACATGGGAAAGGACTCGGGATCGATTCCTATCACTGTCCCAAGTGCAACACGTGCATCGGCGCCTCCAAATACGACCAGCATGTGTGCATGGAGAATAAACTGGACCGCAATTGTCCGATCTGTGGCGAGTACCTGCAAACGTCCCGCAGGCGCGTGGTGTTTCTGTACTGCGGCCACGCCATTCACTGCGACTGCTGTGACGAGTATTTACGAAACGTGACATGCGCGTGTCGATTGTGAGGAGTAGGGAGGCTATACCTGTCCGATCTGCCAGAAGACGATCGCGGACGTGGGCAAGTACTTCAGCATGCTCGACCAGTGGGTGGAGGAGAATCCGATGCCGGAGGAGTACAGGGACCTGACCCAGAGCATCTACTGCAACGACTGCGAGGTGACGAGCGTGGTGCCGTACAACTTCCTCTATCACAAGGTGGCTGTGATTATTGCGAGTGATGTGTAGTGCCCTAAATGCAAATCCTACAACACGACGGTCGTTCGGGATACACACTAACGCAATGTGTTTGTTTCACTATTCCCATGGTTCTTCTGCACCTCCTGATTCTCTGCCTGTGGATTGGTTGCAGTGCGGAGTTGAATGACTTCTTGTGCAGAGAGTGCGGCTCTCCCCTTTCCTCGCTCGATGTGCTGGGGGACGAGGTGGCGGAGGATTCGGAGGGGCAGTTTCGGGAGGAATCCATTCCGGAAAAGTACAACGTGCGCTACGACCACTTTCCCGAAATCGTTCGCTTCGCCCGGATCCTCTGAAGTCTAGATGTCCCAGGAAAAGCCGGACCTGTACTACTTCGACGACATAGACGAGAGGAACATCCTCATCCTCCCCGAGAAGACGCCTTCCCGGCACTTTCCGGGCTACACCTTTCAGTCCATTGTCTGTCGGCAGTGCAAATCGCGCATCGGCTACATGTTTTCGCCCGTGGAGGATCCCTTCGCCCCGATCCATCGTTTTTCTTTGCGGAAACGCTGACGGGTAGCCGACCAAATCGATTTCAGTCGTCTCTCCCTCCTCGACTTCTGCCCGTACACCCATTGCTGGGATGTGGAGGAGACGGTGAGGAAGGCGATCACGGACCAGGACATTTTGTCGTTTCAGCACGGCCGCAGCATGTTTTCCTTCTCATCCGCGCTGACAGTAGTCCCATCTCGCCCAATTCACGCTAGGTCACCAACCAAACGATCGTGTCTCAGAGCGAGTTCTACTTCTCTCTCCTCGCCGTGTTCGACGAAAACGCCACCTCCCTCTTTGCCTACGACTACGCCGATTCCCCTCCTTCTCCCTTCTTCTCCATCTATCTGTCTCCCTCCAACGAAACGATCCACGTGGACGTCGAGGAGTAGGCGCGACGGGGAGCTGCGATCGTAGAATGCTACAGAAGGGAGAGATGCAGGCGATCCGCCTGAACCTCTCGGCCGGCGACGGGCTGACGGAGCTGCGCTTTGTGTGGTGTCCGCAGTTCGTGGATGTGATGACGAATCGTCGATGTGACGCGTAGGCCATCCGTTATTCCTCCATGGCGTGCGAGCAGCACGGACACGCCTATTGCCGCGTCACCTTCTGCGTGGGCGACTTGGCGATGGCGCAGGGCCGCGTGCCGGGGTCCTTCTTCGGATTGCTGGCGAAGGCGGTGGTGATGGACAACGCGGAGCTGGACGCGACGCTGGACCGTCTGACGCGTCTTCACTTTAGTGTAGAATCCCCTGTTTGTCCAACAAACGCCGCACAACTAAACACGAGCCATAATGTCGTTCTGGTCCGCCTCCAGCATGTTCCCCGCGTCGATGCTCATCTGGTGCATTGGGTACTCCGTCTCCGGCTGGTGGATCGTCTGCTGCTGCAGCTGCACCATGTCGCCCGTCAGCTGCGCCACCGGCGGCGCCATGCCCTGCAGCGCCATCGGCTGGATGGCCGCCACGCCCTGCATGTTCTCCATCGGCACGGACGACACGTACTGCGCCCACGCCTGGTACAGCCGCTCCAGATTGTTCGTGATGTCCGCGTTCCCGCTGCCTTTCACGCGCAGGATCAGCAACGACCACAAAATGTCGTCCACGTTCTCCTGGTTCTCGATCGCGAATGACCGGATGAAGTTCATCACTTTCGCCGTACGCGCCTTCTGGCGACTCGTGCGCACCGAAAACAGCGGCAGCTTCGGGCGCCCGCCTTTCCGCACGCTGGCTTGCTCCGGCTCGAAGTTCTCCACCATCGGCTGCGGCGCCTCGCCCGCGTCCGCGCCCAGCTCCGCGCCGCCCATGCTCGTTGGGATATCCCCCAAATTGATGGTGGTCGCCGGCTGGTCGTTCACCGTCAGCACGTCCATCGGGGACAGCTTCGCGCGCTTCGTCGGCTGCTCGGGCAGGTCGCCCGTCTGTGTCCTCACGCTGTTCAGCTCCTCGAAGAACTTCTCCATCATCTCCGGAGGGGCCTCCTGCCGGCTCAGCGAGCTGTTTGCCGCGCGCTTGCGCGCCAGCAGCGTCTTGTGGCGACGGTAGAAGCCCTATGAGTGACCCCCCATTTTCGACCCCACGTCGAACCAGTGGCGGTGCGGTCCGTCCTCCTTGAAGGGGTGTGGACGCTTGTCGTTGTTCACCAGGCGCATCACCAGCTTGCCCAGCTCCTCCTTGTTCGCCTTGTACCCGCAGTCGTCCAGCCGGATCAAAAATCGCTCCAACGCCAGCTCCTCCGTCGCCGTCAGCACCGTCGGCGGCCCGCGCCGCGCGCCCATCTGCGGGTTACGACAGTGATTCCGGATGGTGGCGATCGGGATGCCCACGCGCTCCGACACGTCCTTCATCGTGGCACGGCCGGAACTGACCTCCTCCACGGCCCAGGCGAGCTGATCGCTGGTCCAAGTCTTCTTCTTCTTCTCCTCCTTCGTGGCGTCGATCATCAACAGCGAGGACGACATCACTTGCGTCGAGTTCTGCTGCAGGAACGAGGGCACGCCGTCCTGCGTCACGTCGATGTGATAGCCCGTGTCGTCCAGCCGCGCACGGTGCAGGCTGCGCGCCGCGAGGCTGATCAGACCCAGCGCGTCCAGCCGTTTGATCTCGCCGAGGAACTGCTCGATCTGATCCTCCTTCAGCTGCTCGCGCGGCGCGGGCGCGGAGGTCTGTCGTGTTTTCATGATGGTGGGGTTGCGGCGGAAGAAGCCGTTGAACCAGTGCCGGTGGGGCCCGTCGTCCTTGAAGGGGTGTTGGCGGCCCAGCACGCGCATCAAGCCCATCACCAGCTTGCCCACGTCCTCGCGCGGGATGCGCACCTGCCGCTCCTCCAGATGCAGGATGAAGTTCGTCAGGATCAGCTCCTCGTCCGTCGTCAGCACCGTCGGCTTGCCCGGGTGCGTGTTGCGTGACTTGGGCGACATCACCGGGTAGTTGTGTTCGTGTTGGTAGTTCCGCACCTGGTTCAGCCAGCCCACCTCGCCCGGCGCCACCGGGTTCTTGATCACCTCCTTGCCGTCGGCGTTCAGCGGCAGGTCGTTGGAGGTGTTGGCGCTGGAGAGACATTGATTGAAGACGAGGGTGAACTGTTGGTACTCCGCCAGCTTCTTGGTCGTCTCCGCGTCGTCCGTCACCAGAACGTTGTGGAGGGAGATTTCCTGGTGCTGCTGCAGGAACATCACCAATGTCTGGTGCAGCTGGTTCTCGTCCTTGCTCACGGAGGAGCGCTCGACGTCCGTGAACAGCTCGCCGAACAGTTTGATGAGGTACGAGTGCGGAACCCTAATGCTGAGGAGGATGTACGGAACCGACTGCAGGTTCTCCGACTCGAGTGTGAGGAGGCAGTTCAGCAGGCTGCTGTCTTCGGAGGGCTTGAGCAGGTAGGAATTCAGATAGTAGCTGGGCAGCAGCCGGGTCTACGCTGAAGCAGGTGGCGTAGGCGTACGTTGTCCTGGTCCATCCCGTGGATGCGGATATCTTGGTTGGCGTAGTTCGCCATGGAGATGGAGGTACTCTATCTCTGAGAAAAAGCAGGTGAATCTTACTTGACCCATCGTCTGCATGGGGTTGACGGGCGCGAGGGAGATGGAGCCCGCGCCATTGGATATGTCGTTGCCGAAGGTGAGCGAACTGCCGCTGGGGAATGGGTAGGAGTTGAGGATGGGCTGGGAGTAGTAGGGCGTGCGGATCTGCGAGGCGACCATCTGGGGCATCATATCACTGCGGTTCGAGTTGGACTGGATGGGAATCATCATCGGCATCCTCAGTGTGTTCATGTACGACTGCCCCGGGAGGGATTGCGGCAGAATGTGAGACTCGTTTCCGTCAGGCTCTATCGACTGCGATTTCGTCTCGTCGACGCCGACTTCGTTGTTCATGTGCTCCTCTTCTTCCGGGTGCGGCAACGTCACCACTACGGAAACGTAAGGAAAAGCGCACGAATCGTCAGCAATTTGAAAGAGCAATCACCCACCCGATACATCCTGCGAGGTGCCTTCCATTCTAGATTCAAATCTGGACCACCTCTGTTTCAACGAGGTCGAGGCCGAATAGAAAGAATAGGTGTCGTCAGAACCACAACTAAGCAAAGTTGGGGCAGGATTAGTCGATTCCCTGTATTGACTTCCTGTATAAGCAAATTCTGACCCCAAACGCCTACCAAATACGCTTTTATTCTTCAGTCTCATTAGGGATTCTTCTCTTCGCTCGTGGTAAGTCACTCCGAAAAGAGTGGGAATGCATATGCAGTGACGGATCGATTCTGCGTCCCGCTCTGATGCCGCGTGGCGAAGGATGGGAAGGGTTTCCCGTTTTCGGGGGAGAGACGAGGATACGCGGCTCTTAATTACTTGCTGTGTTTTGTATGTACAAGACAATCCACTATTTGCGAGGGAATGTGCATTAGGGGTGTTGATGCTCACAATCCGTGTTCACTGGAAATTGCCTATCCTTTGCAATTAGCAACGCATTTCCCCCATTTCTGCCAATTTCGCACATCGTACCACCAATTCTCCAATTCACACAATCAGCGAATCGAATGGAAGGAAGTGTTGAAAACACGGTGAACGAGACTACGGTGGAGCAGAAGGAGGAGGTGAAGCAAACGGTTGAGGCGACCCGTATTTCCGGTCTCTCCACATCTTAGGTCTAGCCGAAAGTCAGACGGAAGTTACGCCCGAGGAGAAGCCCGAGGAGAAGCCCGAAACTGCGGAGCAGGCCCCGGCGGAGGAAAAGAAGGAGGAGACGGCGGAAGCCCCCGCCGCTCCGGAAGTTGCGAACCACGAGGAGGACGCTCCCAAAGTGGAGGTCGTGAGCGAGGGAGAGGTGAAGGGAGAGGAAAAGCCGGAGGAGGAGAAGGTGGACCCGTGGAAGATGGTCGGCAATGCGACGCTGACTCCCTGCGGACCGGGCGTCATCACACAACTCACGGAAGATGGAAGAGCCGCCGTTCTGTTCGTTGCCTCGTGCGTGCTGCCGTTTCGGAGTCACGCGTAGGGAAGAAGAGTCCGGAGAGGCGCGTCTCGCCACTGGTTTCTTCGATGTGGACTGCTTCCAGGATCCCGGCTTCAAGGAAGTGAGCGCCCTTGCAATGGATGACGCGTAGGAGCCCGGCTCCATCACCGTTCTCCGTGGACAGGTGTACCGCGATGTAAGCGTTGGGGACGCCATTGAGGGCTAGCTGGCCGGCATTCTGCTGGAGGCCAAGCACTACGACCGCGCCATTCTCCTGTACCAGAACGCCATCAACCTGGTGGGCGAGATTAAGGAGGAGAAGTACCGTGGCGATGTGAGTGCTGGATGACCGTTTCACACCCAGATCCTGGCCATCGTCGTCGTGTGTCTCTGTCACATGTGCACGTGCTTCCTGCAGCTGAACGTGCTTGTGCGATGCGCGATTCACGTATAGTATGTGGACCGCGCGGAAACCATGGCGAAGCAGGCCTACTCCATCGCCCCGAAGTAATTTACACGGCTCCCTTGTGATCGTAGCTATGAGGAGGCTGTGATCAGCATGGCGACGGTGTCTGTTGCCAAGGGCGACTACATGGCCGCTCTCTCCGTGCTGAAGAAGGCCATCGACGCGGACAAGGACAACGCGAAGCTAGTGGCGATCTTCAACAAGGTGGTGGAAATGAACCGTGAGGGTAGCCATGGGATGTGTGTGTGATTCCTAGTGGAGAAGGAGATGGCGGCGAAGAAGGCCTCCACGTCCACGGTGCTGAACAGTATGAAGGCGATGACGGAGAAGCAGACGCGGCAGGCTGCCGCGGAGCAGAAGCCCGCGTCGAAGACGGATGCGATGCAGGAGGCGATGCTGAAGGCGATGATGCAGGGACAGCAGGAGGCTCACCAGCCCACGGAGGAGGAGAAGAAGCAGCAGCAGCAGCAGGAAGAGAAGGCTTGGCACAATTCCCTGGTCTGGGCGGCCATTGGTGGCATTGCGCTCGTGGGTCTGGTGCTGGTGAAGAAGCTGAGACACTACGTCTGTTTGTTGACACAGAACGGTTTTGCGAGGGACGCGTAGCGAACGGATGAACAGGATTCGCGGGAGGGAAGGAGAGGTTTGACGGGCGGACAGGAGGTGGAACCAAGAGTTCATTGATTTCTTCCACTTGCTGTGCTTCGATGTCGCTGAAGCGTCCAGCCTCCACGCAGGGTGGGTACTCGCTGAACGGAGGAGCGAATCCCGCCAAGTTTAAAAGTGATGAGTGGCTACGAAAAGTGCGCTCTCCTTGCTTCGGGCTGACGCGTAGAATACGGGTCGCATGGAATCCCTGCTGAACAACCGCTTGCACGTAACGGACACCACGGTGCAGACAGAGTGAGCGGTGCGTCGCGGTTTTCACGTTCGTAGTGTGCGGCCTCCTCTTTCCTACTCCAACTACTCCGCTTGGTACAGTCAGCCCCATTCTGCGTTTCTCCCGCCGACAATCTCGAAGCAGCCGTGTTATTCGGCACCGGTACCTCCCTCTGTTCCCAATTCAATTCAAATGTCGCCTCCCGCTCCCAATCCAATCTCTGCTCCGCGTTCAACGCCGACTACACTATCCACTTCTTATCCAACTTCAACCTCAATCCCCTCTTCCCGTCCAATTCCAGCCAATCCCCCTCCTGCTTTCCATACCTCTCCCTATTCGCCTCCAAATCCAACTCCCACGACCTATTCCATCTCTCGTTACACACCCCATCACGATTCCCAACCCCTCGACGACACTGACATCTTGGACTCGGCAATCCTCGACGAGGCGATTCGCCTGGAGGAGGAGAGCATCGCCGTGGATCAGTCCTCCGTGCCCTCACCCCCACGAGAAGAGCAGTACACCGTCAACAGCAAAGTCGTGCATTTCGCCACCACCCCCACAAAAGAGCGCTCCTCCTCTTCCAACGTGGTGCAAATCCCTCCAAACTCATGTCTAATGACGTTCGGCGATAACCGCAGAATCACCTCGATTTCCGACGTCGTCAAGTCCTGCCCCTTTTCCGACCGCGACCTGCTGGACACCAACAAGGAGGTCTTCGGCCACAACGCCTTCCGCTCGGGGCAGCTGGAGGTGATCAAGACGGTCCTCGCGGGCCTGAGCGCCTTCTGCATCATGCCCACGGGCGGCGGCAAATCGCTCTGCTACCAGCTCCCCGCGGTTATGATGCCTGGCGTGTCGATCGTCGTGTCGCCACTCATCTCGCTGGTGCAGGACCAGGTGAAGTACTTGGAGGAGGCGGGCGTGCGCGTGGGCGCCATGACGGGCAACTCCGGCGACGCGGTGTACCGAAGCCTGTGGGCGAGCGTGCGGCGACACACAACGCCGGAGTACAAGCTGGTGTACACGACGCCGGAGAAGCTGAGCAAGAGCGAGAGCACGAAGGCGCTGTTGAAGGCGCTCAGCGAGGCGGGCTTCTTCTCTCTGTTTGTGATCGACGAAGTGCACTGCATGAGTCAATGGGGCCACGACTTCCGTCCCGATTACAAGGAATTAGGGGCCATACGGCGCAGTCTGTTCGATAATGTGCCGCTGATGGCGCTGACGGCGACCGCGACCGCCATGGTGAAGAAGGTGCCTGCGACGCGCCCGCGTGAACCGTAGGACATCACGACGCTGCTGCGCCTGCCGCTGGACCGCGTGATCATCTTCCAGAAGTCCTTCAACCGGCCGGAGCTGCGCTACGAGGTACTGCCGAAGCCCAGCCACAAGAAGTGCGTGAAGAGCATCGCCGAGTACGTCAAGGCCCACCAGCTGAACCAGACGGGCATCATCTATTGCGGGACGCAGGCGCTGTGCGAGCGCGTGTGCGGCGAGCTGCAGGAGGAGCTGAAGGATATCGGGTACGATGACAAGGTGGGCTTCTATCACGCGGGCATGACGGACGCGGAGCGCGAGCGCGTGCAGAAGGAGTAGGTGCGTGTGCGGAGGAAGTGGCCGGCTCATCGCATGTAGGTGGAGCGACGACAAGCTGAAGATCATCGTAGCGACGGTGGCGTTCGGTATGGGCATCAACAAGACGGACGTGCGGTTCGTGATCCATTTCCAGCTTCCCCACTCGCTCACGCACTACTACCAAGAGGCCGGACGTGCCGGACGCGACCGCAAGCCGGCGGACTGCATCCTGTTCTTCAACTACGGGGACAAGAACCAGATCGAGGCGCTGATTCGCAAGTCGGAGAACCAGCTGATGACGCATCACAACCTGCAGGAGTTGCAGCGCGTGGTGGCGTACTGCCAGAACTCGATCGATTGTCGACGCAGCCTGATTCTGCAGTACTTCTCGGAAGAGTTCGAGGCGTCACATTGCGGCGACGTGATGCACATTCTCTGCGACAATTGTTGCAACCGCGACACGGTGGAGGTGGTGGACGTGACCGACGCCGCGGCGCGCGTGGCGCGTCTGGGTAGTGTCGAGGTGGTGAGGTGACCCCTAGTGGTGGAGTCGCCCGTGGAGCTGACCATGGTGAAGGCGATCGCCGCGGCGCGCGGACTGACCTCCGACTTCAAGGAAGCGTACCGACAGGAGGTGATGACCCACGACTGCTTCGGGTGCTGTCGCGGCCTCAACAAGCCCGACATGCAATGCATTCTCACGGAGCTGATCTACAAAGACTGTCTGGCGGAGTCGCACCGCACCTCCGCACGAGGCTGGGGCGTGGTGTATCTGGTGCGCGGGCTGAACTACCAAGCGCTGCAGAACCACGCCGTCAAAATCACCATCACCAAGAAAAAGAAGGCCGCGCCCGCCAAAACTCCCGCCAAGGAAGCCGACGCCATGCCCGCCGCGACCAACGACGGTCTGATCGACGACGGATTCGGCAGTGAAGTCTCCCCGCGGTTGCCCGTGGAGCAGTACCAGGCGCTGTACAAGGAACTGCTCGCCTCGCGACGCATGCTGCAATCGATCTTCAGCGAGCGCGCGAGCATTCTGACGCCCGAGGTCATGGAGGAGATCGCGCGGACCGTTCCGCTGACGGAGGAGGAGCTGATGACCATCGACAAAATGACGCCGAATTCGGTCAAGATCTTCAGCGGGCCGATTCTGGACTTCATCAAGGGCTGGCTGAAGGAGAAGGGGATCGTGGTCACGAAAGCGTTCAATTCCCGCGGGTTGATGCGCCGCCAGCAGCAGATGAAGATGGTACCGAAGAACGCACGGGGCTCGCGGCTGGCGCTGGCGAACGCGGACGTGCTGAAGAAGAAGGAGGAGGCGGAGCTGCTGGCGGCGGCCGAGGCGCTGGAGAGCAGCGGAATGCTGGACGAGGAGTTGTTGGCTGCAGCGGAGGAGGTGGAGAAGGGCATGCATGCGGTTGGCGGGGCGTCGTCGTTCAATCCATCATCAGTCAATCAATCGTCATACAATCAATCATCACTCAACCCATCATCACTCAACCAGTCATCACTCAACCAGTCATCACTCAGCCTGTCGTCGCTCACGCCTCCAGACTCCAAGCGCGTGTCGCTGTCTCCCTCCTCCTTCTCCTCTTCGTCCGTCAGCAAGTACTTCCCGCAGGAGAGCACGGGAACGCCATCGCAGGTGTCGCCGACCAAGCGGGCGATGCAGCTGCTGGGGAGGAAGGTGGTGAGGAAGCCGGATGAGATCACCGACCTGACCGGCAGTTCCTTTTTGTCCGAGTGATTCTCCTCGTTTTTCCTTTTGAGCTTGTCTTTTGGGGAGTGTTTGTTCAAAGCGTGTTGTCATGTTGTCATCCGTTGCTGTGAATCGCTTTCCATTGGAATGAAGACTAGGTGCTGAAGGACTTGATGCAGTCTTCGTTCACCATTCAGGACAGCAGCACACTGCTTGACTTTGTCCTGTTGATCCTGTGGGATGACGTCTAGGATGATAGTGACGGCTTCCTGTTCAATGATCTCTTTCATCTCTATCAGCCCGCGCATTTTCACGTTTCAGTGAACGAATCCAAAAGCATTTCTTCCCAATCGGATGGTACTGATACGAGACTCCCATACGCGGGAGAATTTCCCATCGCCAACAGGGTGGTCGCAGATGGTGACTCGTCCTACGCAGTCAAGTACATGACTCTGACCGAGAGATCGATCTCTGCATTTTCAAACTATTCGGAGGAGGAATACCGCAAGTGGTGGGGCATTCAGAAGACTGACAGAGTTTCGACATCTAATGCGGATGAACCGGTTGTGGCTGCGAGTACAGCACTGGTCCACTTCTCTGATATTGTTCAGCTGATTGACGACCATCAGAACTCCTTTCAAGAGGATCCACTCTGTTTTCCCTTTTCCCGTACCCTTTCTAAACACCTTCTTCCCATAGTCCTTCTCCCATTTTGTCATCCCGTTCTAATCCTCCATCTCCACGGCTATCCTCCGGAGGCCTCGAAGGACGTCATCACAACGCTTCTCCGCCTCTTTGCCTCCGTCTACTGGGTCGAGAAGAAGAATCGGGACTGCCTCTGCTACGTGAACCCCGAGGCTGCCTATTCCCTTGTCATGGAGCTGCACGCGCGTGAAGTGAACGGTTTCCGTCTTTTCCTTTCTCTGTAACCTATCTTGTTTGTTCCCCTCCTTTGCAACAAACATGATTAAGACTTCACAGCAGCGTAGTTACAATTCATTTCTCATCTTCTCGATTGTCTCCTTTAGCGCCTCAAGCTCCTCTACTGAATTGCATTGTTTACTCTGATTCACTACCTTCTGCCATTTTTTTCTTTTCTCCTGCTCTTTCAGTTTACCTCCATATCTCTCCTCATCATAGATGGTCTGAATTGCGGTTCTCAACTCTTGCATTGCTGTTCGTCTATTCTGTTCTTCAATAAATACAATGCTCTGACGTGTCGCTGCTGCTATCTCCTCTTCATTCATGGACAAATTGATAGTCACCGTGTAATCAACGATAGGATCCACCTCCTTCTTCACACACACATTCATCCTTTCACTACTCTCCATTCTTGCTTCAACACGCAGGGGCTGAGCCTTCACACCTTTCTGTGGATTCACTGGAATGCTAATGCAGCCAACAGACCTCAGGGAATCACTATCACGCACTTCAAATTCAATCACAGCGGAATTGGAAGTTGAAGAGGGAAACACATACTTGAAAAACTCATGATTCATCAACTCACCCTTTGGAACCAATTCCACCTCACCATCTGTCGTCTTTATCACTACAGAATAGGGCATCTTGTCAACAATTGGTCGCGGTACATTAGGTTTGACTATGGGTAGAATCACTTGATTTGGATCATACGGCGTCTTAGTCACAGAAGACGCCATTAAGACACCTATAGGTGCTGGCACAGCAGCATCAATGAAGGCCTTAGGTACCTCTTTCACCTCATTATCTGTTGTCTGTGATGTTGCAGAAGACGTCATTAGGTCTTCTACAGGATGTAATGACACAATTTCAGAACCCGTTATCTCCTTTGGTACCTCTGTCACTACCCATTTCTTACTCAAACCCATCAGTACAGCTCCTTTCGCAATCGCAGCCTCACACAAATCAGCAGTATCACACTTCACCTTCTCAGCACCAAACACTCTCTCCAAGGACGCTTTCACACCATTCAACTTGCTCGAACCACCTGTCATAAACACATAATCCATTCTATCCGGAGTATACGATGACTTCTTCAACAGTCTCTTCACGATGTCTAGCGTATGATCTATTACTGGCTTCGCTATTGCATCCACAGCAGCACTCGTCATTCGCTTCACAGGATAATCATCCTCATCCTCATTATCAAGTTTCACAAAATCACAACACATTTCATAACTCAAATTCGTCAACAACAATTCCTTCATTTGTTTACAAGCATACTTCATCTTTGATAAACGGTTCTCGTTAATCTCATAACCCTCATCTTCCAAATCCTCACGAATCACACTCATCAGTCTCGCATCAATGTCCTTTCCGCCACAATTCTCATCTCCTTCTGTTGCAACCACTTCATACTTGCTTTCATTTCTTCTCACAATCGAAACATCAAATGTGCCACCTCCAAAGTCATACACCAGATAAACACGAGGCTTCGTAGCTATTCTGTCATACTCTTCTGCATAAGCAATTGCTGCCAACGTCGATTCAGGATAGAGAGAAATGTTGTTAAGTTTAAAACCAGCCATTACAGCGGCTTCCACAGTTCTCTTACGCTGCTCATCAGTAAACTTGACTGGGCATCCAATCA
>ERZ827156.1488-NODE-1488-length-27531-cov-3.510664_pt1 | contig 27531 bp, 20 predicted proteins | sample MGYA00519919_ERZ827156 | MGnify/ENA primary metagenome ERZ827156 (study PRJEB31778, sample SAMEA3449269) | human gut metagenome | biome: human gut; feature: human-associated habitat; material: faeces | place: United Kingdom | collected 2010/2012 ...
ACCCGCTGCCACCGGCACCAAGACGCTCGCCGGCACCAAGACCGAAAAGAACCTCAAGGCCGCGTTCGCCGGCGAAAGCCAGGCCCGCAACAAGTACACGTACTTCGCCGAAGTCGCCAAGCGCGAAGGCTACGAACAGCTCGCCGAAATCTTCCAGAAGACGGCCCGCAACGAACAGGAACACGCCCGCCTGTGGTTCTCCGCTCTCGGCGGCATCCAGTCCTCGGCCGCCAACCTCAAGGTCGCCGCTGAAGGCGAAAACTACGAATGGACCGACATGTACGCCCAGTTCGCCAAGGAAGCTGAAGAAGAAGGCTTTCCGGAATTCGCCGCCAAGTTCCGCGCCGTCGGCGCCATCGAAAAGGCTCATGAAGAGCGCTATCTCAAGCTCCTCAAAAACGTCGAAATGCAGCAGGTCTTCGAAAAGTCCGGTGAATGCATGTGGGAATGCCGCATCTGCGGTCATCTCGTCGTCGGCAAGAAGGCCCCGGAAGTCTGCCCGGTCTGCGGCTACAGCCAAGCCTACTTTGAAGTCCGCGCTGAAAACTACTGATCAGCCTGACGTAAACCCGCGACCAGAGTCGCAGGTTTACGCCGACGACGGTCTCAAACACCATCCGTCCGCACGCATCTGCCTTTACGGCGTTCCCGGCACCGGTAAATCCGCCTACGCAGCGTGGTTGGCCAAAACGCTTGGACAACCGCTCCTAAAAAAGAAAGCTTCCGACCTTCTTGACTGCTACGTGGGCGGCACGGAAGCCCGTATCGCCGCTGTCGTGCGCCAAAATCAGTTCCGGCCGATCGCTTCCACCGACGACTTTGCGGAGCGGCTTGCCGTTGAATGCCGGATGAAGGACATCAATCGCGGCCGGACAAGTGCAATCGCATTTGCGTAGTTGAACTCATCCCAACCCAACCAGGCTGTATCGCATTGACGTACTCCCCTGCCTGAAGGCTGAGGATTCTTGGATCAAACGCCGGATGCCGACTTTCGTCGGTCTGACTCCGGCTCTCCATAAAGGCCCTTTCACAGCCCTTCACTTGGATTTAACGGAGCTATTCCGCAAAGGAATGCACTTCATCGACCCAGCAGAGCAACGGTACAGGGCGTACGCATCTGAGCCCGTTTTGAGGTCAGATGCGTACGCCCTGCTTGCCTACCCTTCATTCTGCACCGCCTGAACCAGGATTCGCCCCGTCAACCGAAACCACACCGCCCCAAACACCGCCGAATGCAACGCAAATTCATTGCGGCACGAGGCGTGAAGCTCTTCATCCGTCAACATAGGACACCCCGCCTTGCAAGCCGACAGAACCAAACAATCCCGGCACGGACGATGCTGCCAATGCGTCATCAGATCGTTCTTCACCGTGTCGAGACTTTCCAAGCGCCCGATGTTGAAAATGTCGACGGGGCGGTTTTGACAGCCACCGATCGCCCCCTTCAGATCCGTCACGAGCGAATCTGGGTTCGCCATATTGCACCGGCACGCCATCGTTCCGGCCAGTATCCGATGTACCAACTGCCGCATCAATTCAAATGCCGATCCCTCCAGGGTATCCCATTCGCCCGGCTCCTGAATCAGCGCTTTCCATACCGACGCGTCCAACGTCCGCCTGGCTTCGTCTGAGAAAGTGTTCCCTTCGTTCGCCCCGAGGTTCCCCAACACCCCTTCAAAATTGAGGTGTACCTCCGGAGCAAAGTTCGTCCGGAAGAAATCCCTCAACGCAAAGAGGTCGCAGTTCTTTTCCGACAGCACTGTGTTGAACATCAGCGGAGTGGCCGTGTCCTTGTACTTCTCGTACGCATAAAGCCATACTGCCTTCAGCTGAGGATCCATCAGGGGGTCTCTGTCGTTGCGCAGGGAAAATCCCGTTCCGTCATGCGAGATGATGATCTGCACCCGATGCTCATAGAAGAAATCGACGAGCTCGTGGGTCAATAACGACCCGTTCGTCACCATCGACAGCTCTGGCGCCGTTCCAAATTTGTTCCGCAGGAGAGGAATCAGCCGACGAAGCACCTTGATGTAGACGAGTGGTTCCCCGCCCCACAGCTCAATGCGTCCGTTCTTCTTCATTTCGATGCCGGCATCCGTCAGTCGGCGAATTAAGCCATCTGCATCCTCCGGCCGCGCCTGCTGGCCCTGATCACGAAACGCCGCCTGCAAACAATAAGAACAGTGGTAATTGCACTTCATTCCTAACTGAATCTTGAGCGTCCGCAACTGTCGGCTTTTTCCCATGACAGGACTCTCGGGAGACATCACCGGGGCAATCACAATCCGCTTGGGTTTCGGAATGCCGGAAAATCGTTCATCGCCGGCAAAGTCAATCAACTTCCCGTCCGGCGCCCAAATCTCGTTCGTCTGATTGTCGTACGCATAGACCTCGGGGGCAATAGCCCAATCTTCCTTCGGCCGCTTGCAATAGATCTTGTATTTCATAATTACCTCCTCACAAGCGACACACCCTGCATGTGGGCATCTTCAACGGTTTTAACGGATTCCCGCCAATAGAGCTTTTCCGCTTCACAGCAAATCCGCTGTCCGGGATTCATGGAATTCAAAGGGCATCCGTGCCGACACCAGGGATTCACTTCGCAGGCATCGCACTCCGACTTCTTCGCGATGGCCGCCCGAAAATACGCATCGCAGGCCGCCAACAGTTCTTCGTAGGTGTCCGTCACCCGCCCGATCACGCAGGATCGGTTGTGACACGCATGCACGAACCCCAGAATGTCCACGTTGATGTCTTTTCGCATCGGCAGACAGTCCGGGTACCACTCATCGGGCAAACCGGCCGCACGGCGCTTCAACCAATACTCGTAACAGTCCACCCCTCGCCTCAAGAACCGTCGGGCGGGCGTGTCCGCATTCCCTGCGACGAAATCCGACAAGTAGTCCTGCCGACACCGCCGCATATTGGCCGCGAAAGCCTCAAAGTCGTACGCATAGAGGTCAGCGTCCATCGCAAACGTACATTCCAAGAGATACTGGTAGTAAATCCCGCAGTCCCCGACCCGCGCCTTGACGTAGTGCCACAACGCGTACGGGTCGATGTTGTAGGCATGCGTCGTCACGCCGACGCACCGCCGGCTCAGTCGCTTGAAACGCCGGCAGAAAGCTTCGTCTTCCATGACATTCACGCCGCGTACCTGAGCCGTGAGAGGCCCGTCGTTACTTACGGAATACGCGACGTCGTAGGCGTTCATGAAGTCCACCTTGTCGTCCGAGAGAAGTACCCCGTTCGACATAACCCAATAGTCAAACGCCCCTTTGCCGAACCGTTCCACAACCTCCCGAATCAGCTGCCAATACAGTAACGGCTCTCCGCCCCAAAACGTGAGCTTCATCGGCTGCGGCCGCCCTACGCGGATCCGATCCAAATACGTCCACACATCGGGGTGAATTTGCTTTTTCAACCGGGGTTGCGGCTGATCGGTCTCATAGCAATGCCGACACTTCAAATTGCAGGCGGGCCCGAGCATCAGATAAATCTTCTTCAGCACGGCTTCGGTCAATGGCTTTTCGCTGAATTCCTTCATGCCGGCTGAATCTCCATCGTTCGGAATTTCAAGAACCGGAGAAACCGTTTCAATCACCGTCCCCGTCAGTTCATACCATGCGGCGCAGAAAACGGCATAGTGAAAAGCCCATTCATTGCTACAGCACCGCTCGAAAGCGGCTTCTGACAAATCGGGGCAACCGCCCTTGCAGGACGAGAGCACCAGACAATCCCCGCAATCGCGACGCGTCCGCCAATGCCGAAAGAACGGATTCGTCACTCCTTCCAAATTTTCCAGCCGACCGATCGAATGGCTCGCGGCCGCGCGATTCTGGCAACTGATGACGTCGCCTGCGAGCGTCACGCAGAGCACGCGTTCATCCACGCAGTTGCAGTGGTATCGAATACCGTTCGTCGGCCTACGATGAACGAATCGACCCATGAGGTTGTAAACGCGTCGGCGGATTCCGCCCCAGGCGTATTCTGGCTGCGTCATAGCCCACAAGAAGCTCTGCTTTAAAGTTTCCACGTTGGCTTCGGTGAGAAGGCAGTCGGTGGGCAACGATTCCGTTTCCGACGGTGTTCCGCCGATTTCAAAGCGCACCCCCGGAAAAAAGGCCCCATCAAAAAACTGCCGCATCGCCCTCAAGTCGCAGTTAAGCGGATTGAGGACGGCAAAAAACGCGGGCACGACACCGGCTTCCGCCCCTTTCTCCCACAGGTAGAGCCAACGCTCCTTAATCTGCGGATCATTGAGCGGATCCTCGTGATGCCGCAGTCCGAACCCCTGTGCATCATGGGAGATGACGACGTTCACGTGATAGCGGCAGAAGAAATCCGTCTTGGCTTCGGTCAATAAAACGCCGTTTGTGAAGATCGTCAGCCGAACGGAAAACCCGAACCGCTCCCGAAGCACCGGAATCAACACCTGCAGCACCGGCCAATACACCAAGGGCTCTCCGCCCCAAAGGTCGATCAAGCCACCGTCTTCCATTTCCACGCCGGACGAAGCCAGCATTTCCATGAAGTGTTGAATGTCCGCCTCTTTGGGCATTTTGAGGACCTTCTGACGATCCATTGCTTGGAGGCAATACCGGCACCGGTAGTTGCAGGCCAATCCCAGCTGGATGCGAAGCTTCGCCACCCGGCGGGACTTTCCTTTGAGCGGATTTTCCGGAGAGTAAACGTTTACCGGTTCGGTCTGCGACTCAGGGTACGTTTGGCTGTGGGCCTGACGAAACGCTTCACCTCGGGAAGAAAACGCCAACGCAGAGACATGCCGGTCAAAACGCGGATTGGTGCGGAATCGCTCGTCCTGAGCAAAATCGACCTCGTTGCCGTCTTTCGTCATGACGATGTTTCTGCAACTGTCATAACGGTACGTTTCCTTGGCCCCGATTTTGGGATGCACGCATTGAAGGGTATAGATCACGCGGCACTCCCTTGCGGAGCCCGCTCAGGAACGATTTCCGTAAAACCGTGAGCCGCTCGGAATTCCGGCGAAAGGTGCGGCAGGAGAGCGTCCCGCAGTGCCAACGGATCTTCAGCAAAAAGCGCTTTATGCGTCGCATTAATGTGACGATAGAGAATCTGCAGGAGGTGACACTGCTGCGGGGCCTGGGAGACGTCTTCGACCGGACATTGGCCTCGGCAGTACGAAAACACCGGGCAACTTTCACACAGAAGATGCCGACTGACGGTATACCCAAAGAATGCGCCCTCAAATTCCGCTTTGTTTTCCGTTGTAGTAAAGACCTTCATACGAGCGAGTTCCAACCTCTCGCACAACGAAACGTTCCCTGCCAAATCCAAATGCGTCATTAGGCACGAACCGTTACGCCGCAAAAACGGCGAATCCGGCACCGGATTCAAACAATCCCCGATGGCAGAGGCGACCAACAAAGACTCCCAAGATTGAAGAGCCGAAGTTCTTTGTTTTAAGATTTGTTCCGACGCCTTGGCACACAATCGTTCTACCGTTTCAGTCCACCGCTCGAAATCGAATTTCAATAATTCTTCCGCTCGTTCGCTCGGGCTCACCGGAATCGTCGGAACGAATCGCCAGTCTTCCGTTTCCATCGCTGCTGTCATGTAGCGTATAGATCTGATACAGAAGTGCGTTAAGAATCTGACACACCCGGAATTAATTTTTGACTCATTTCCTCCTTCTTTTTTTGCTACTTCGTTGCGCGAATTTCTGCCACACAAAGTGCGCTTAAAACTGCATCGGCTGCCCCTCTTTTCTGTGACACACACCGAGCGCTAAAAATCAACACAGGATGATTGTCTTTCCCTGCCACTACAGAACGCTGGCACGCCATCAGAGTTTCTTGGCTTGACGTCGCAGATCCCTGCCGCTCTCGCGGCGCTATCCCCAAAGAGATGGCTGTGGCCGGTGCGGCGGCCTGTCCACGCTCAAGAGTGTTAATTTCTGACGCACCACAGCGTTAGTTTTTACTGCACCTGCTGTGTCTCTTTTTATCAGACAGACGGCATCATTTTTTAACGCACTTCTGTATCTGCTATTGACGCCCTTTTGCATCATTTTTAAGCGCACGTGCGTATCAGCTTTTAACGCCCATTTACCGTCAGAACTGACACAGTTAACGCACCAACTGTGTCAATTCCTCACGCTCCATAACAGCTGCCCGGTAGTCGTCATAGACTTGGTAGAGATCCTGAGTAACCGGAGTAACAAGAAATTCCACCGTTTTCAAGCGAATTTGTTTGAGCAGACAAACGTCAATCGTTTCCATCAAAAAACGCGTCTTCAGTCGTTGACCGTCATTCATCAGAACAAAATTGATATGGTGTTCATTTAAGAATTCGACATGCTCCGAACTCAAGAGTCGCCCGTCAGAACGAACTTTCCAAGCAATGTTCGGTGCTTCAACGCGCCCGATCAAGTCCTTGATCGTCGCCCAATGCTGTACGGCTTCTCCGTCATAAAATTCAACCTCAAGCCTTTCAGGTAAAGCCTGAGAAGCCAAGGCTTCCAAATGTGCAACAGCCTTCGGCGAAGCAAACTGTCGGCCTCCTACCGGATCTGTCGCAGAGAATGCGGAGCAACTGCGACATCGGTAACAGCTGGGCCCTTGCAACAAGCATCGAACGCATTTCGTCATTTCAACACTCCTTCGGCCGCTTTCGATTCTGGAAATTCGTCACCACTGTCCTCGTTGTCTTGTCGAAATTGGCAAAACTGTTGCATCACAGTCGCGACTGCCTCAAAGAAAATCCCCATAAATTCACACTGAATTCTCTGCTGAGCCGTCATTCGTTCACGCGGACAATGTCCATGGCACAAGGGAAACCACCGACACTCACCGCAATCGTGCTTATTGTCTTGGTAGAGTCGAATGATGTTGGCTTCTGATCGCTGATTGAAATCCCAGCATTCTGAACCCACCGTGCCAATGGGATAAACGCCGTTGATACACCGCCATACACGGCCGTTTCCGTCAACCGTCAGCGTTTTTCCACGCGTACTGCAACTGCAAAGAGGATTGGTTCCTTCGGCGAAGTCGTAGTACCGATTGATGTACCGCCAAAACCAATCCGATTCCCAGCCGGTACGCTTCTCCTCAAATTGCACTAATGCCACGTCTCCCATCTGAGCACAAGTGGCTTCCCACGCGGCAAAGTCATAAGCGAGCAAGTCGGCCGAAACTTCGTTGAGAAGCGTCAGGAAAACGTGTTTCAGCGGTACGGCACACCCCATGGCTTCGTTGATGTAGGCTCGTACGGCCAGAAGATCTTGGCTGTAGGACGTGATGACCGAATCCACACTGAAACGATCCAACGCTTGCAAGCAGGCTTTGATATCAGGGTTCGCCAACACGTCAATGCCACGTGTCTTCACGGTTTGCGGCCCATCATGCGACAAAATGACCTTAACCCGATGTTCATTGAAGAAATCCACCATAGTCGGCGAAATCAACGAACCGTTCGTAGCGAAAGCCCACTCGACATTACTGCGGTCTACCCGCTTAACCACATCTTGAATGGTTGGAAAATACAACAACGGCTCTCCGCCCATCAGATTGATGCGAAGCGAAGCTCTTTGCCGTTGCGTGCGAGGCTGAGCATCCGCGAGTTTCTGCAGGAACGCAACCGCCTCTTCAGAAACTCTCTTGGGAAAACTCACAGGTTCCTCGTTGCATTGGAGGCAATACCGACATTTGAAATTGCAGGCCCGTCCCAAGAGAAAGAGCACCTTCCGAGTTTCAGCAAATGACTTCATTCCGGCCTCCATTGCACCACTTCCTTCATGGCCTCGTAGACCGTATGCATTTGCTTGGCGAGATAACAATCCACGTCGTGCGTATTGGAGAGGTAACAACCACCGTGGCACTCTTCAAAAATATCGCAGGCGCGACACGCTTCGGATGCAGAAAACCGGCGAGGATCGACCAACGTTCGGTCAGTTCGGATAGGAATCACAGACCGACTCAAATGCCCGCAAATATTGGACGCATCAAAGTTGTGATGACACGCGTAAATATTTCCGTGCAAGTCGACCGACAGTCGGTCGCTCCGGACGCATTTCTCCCCGGTTCCTTTGGTGATTTCCTTACGATGCTCGATTAACAGCTGAGCACACTGCCACTTGGCCCAGTCGTCCCCCAAGCGAGCCAAGGTGACGACGTCGTCCAGAAGATGGCGACACAGGATATCCACGTCCGCCTTTGTCATGTAGAACTCAGGACTGCAGCCGTCGTTGGCTCGAAGGAAATGCAGATAAAATCGAGGCTTGAATCCATAACGATCCTCGAATTCGTAATATCGGCGTCGGAAGTCCCAAAACGTTAGATGCTGACGATGAATAATCGCACTGATGGAAAACCGATCCAGAAGGGCGATACGGTTCCATTGGACTTGCGGCAATTGCCAATCGTGAGATGAAACAATGGTCCAAATCGGATGAGCGTTGGCGTAAGCAACATATTCGTCCGTCATCTTGCGACCGTTGGTGGTGATAAACCACCCTTGCTCAGGAGCAATTCCATGCTCGGAAAGTGCTGCAATAAGCTTCTTGATCTTCAACCAATAAACCATCGGTTCACCGCCCCAGATCACTATGCGTCGAGGCATTTCAGATCCCAGGTGGTGAGCCAGCATCCGAGCGAAAACTTCAAGATCTGCCGGGCGGTTGGCCGGCACTTCCGTTCCCGTCTGAAGGCAATAAGGGCAATGCATATCGCAAGCATTGCCGATAAGAATGTTGATTCCCTGATACGCCATGGGTCGCCTTAAATCACTTTGACGGTACATTCCGCCAAAGAAGGATCAAAGCGACCTGCTACTTTGACGCGAAGTGTTTCACCTGAGAGAAGCCCCATCGCCTGCACCCGGAAACGTCCGACACCATTTTTCACTGAAATTCGATGACGCGGCGCGTACCCATCTACGGCTTCGAGTCGCCACCCGTCCCAACTGACGTCAGTCGCAACTTCGCCGGTTTTCCCGTCAAGAACTTCCAGGGTGTAATTCATGACGGCATCCGGAGCAACCGTCTTGGCATCCGGCGTAATGCGATAAGCAAGCGTCAACCATTTTGACCGGCCTCCTTCCATAACATAATCCGCCGGCTGAGACTCTCCAAGGTCTTTGAGATTGGTAATGAAAAGCGTCCCTGGGGCTGTCGTCACCGATCGACAGCATTGATCAACCGGTATTTCCGGTGTCCTAACCCAGAGGCCGAAAACCCAGATACCCCCCATGTAGCGCACCAGCTCGGCGGTATTCCGCCGCGAGGATCCGTAGAGCGCTCCGCGCGGATCAATCTTCATTCCTCGGGCCGGATCAAAATGGAACTCAAAATGAGTCCCCGGCACCCAGAGCCGCGCAAATTCTTCCGTCCGCCGATCCAACACGCCTTCAGAAAAAATTACATATCGCTGTCCGTCGATGGCATACTCAGTGTCGGTTACGGTCAAAGGAACATACGGTGCTGCCAATTTGCGAGTGCCGCGAAGATCTTCAATCAATCCCTGTTTCCTCTGTTTTTCACAATCGTCTGCATCAAGACGAACAAGGAATCGTAAAACAGCACGATCTTTGTCCAAAGCCAACGAAATGGCATCCACAGGCAAATGGGGAGCCTCAATATGTCGGTAGTATCCCATCAGCAAAACTCTTGACAGAATTGAATTTGTTTCTTGTATTGAATCCGTTTGCGCAAAGTATTTGTAACATTTTTCATGCACGCACTGCAAGCGACGGCATCCTGTAAAATCAATTTGACTTCTTTATCGTCAATCAATCCTTTCTCAACCACAATCTTTGTCAGCAAATCAATTTGAGTCTCCAATAGGCACAGATATTTAAATATATCGACCTGAGCCAAGGAATTTTTTCTCCCGACAGTACCTTCAAGAAAATGTTTAGCCTTGGAGGAATAAGCCGAGAAAGCAGTTGCTGAATTCTGTCCATCGCGAACTATGATATTTTTGTAACCCGTAATATCAGGAATTCGTCCCCGAAGATAAATCAAGGTTTCCGAATCAGTATTCAATACTCGAGCAATGTAATTATCCTGGTTTAGCACAGCCGTACCGATAACAGACAAATCATTGACTTCTATTTTTCCAGTCGTGAAATTATAAAAAAGTCCGAACTGTGTCCACTTCGCCGTCGATACCACAACATTATCTTTGATATCAGTCGTATCATCATATTTTGCCGAGAAAGACAGAATAAACGATGACTCTCTATTCTTTATAGAATATTTAAAATTAGACAATCCTTTCGGATGAGTTTGTACAAACTTCTGCTCGTTTTGATAATTACTACGTTCTGCCGCTTCTCCGGCCGAGAATTCATTATCACCTGAATTATTCTTGCTTAAAATCTTTTTCTGCTTGAAAGCTCTATGAAAGACAACAATTTTCATTTTTACCCTCTATTAACAGCATTTACAATAATGTGCACCTGATACTAGAAAAACTAGCTTCCATCATCACCACAATTACAACAGTCGCAATTACATCTGCAGTCACAATTTGATTTTTTATTGTAATAACCAACAGCCGTTACCCTACCCCAAGCATCTCGCTTAACTGCAGTCTGACGCGAACTTATATCTCCACTGCCTTGCGTTAACAAATCTGTATTTCCGTATACAACTTTTTCCCCTATTTGACCACCGCCAATTTCACTTTTCAGAACATAATCAACATAATTACCACTAATAACCGGAATCCACGTATCTGTCGTATTGTGATTGAGACGAAGTTCTTTTCCCTTCCATTTAATTGAATTTCTAGCATCACCACCATCTGTATCCGACCCTGCATGCAATGGGCGATTTTTTAAATCGTTATAGCTCCCCGAATACGCCACGTCGGCCAATTGTTCCGATGGAGTTTCATTACATTGACAAGCTTGAGTGCCATCGCCTTTAGGAATACCTCCATTAGGGCAAATCGCGCTGCAATCAGGAGGCGCAAGACAGGAACAAGAAGTGTCAGCAGCTTCAGCTGTTTTAGCTACAAACGCTCCAGCTCCCAACAAGCCTGCTAATAAAGCACTACGCCGTGAAAGTTTTTCTTTATTTTTTAAATCACCATTATTATTGTTCAGAGGTAAAGTATCAGACATATCAAACTCCACTCGATCTTTTCAATTAACACTATCGTCTGTACAATTACAACAATTACAATTGCATTTACAATCGCAATTTGACTTTTTATTGTAATAACCAACGGCTATAACTCGACCCCATGCATCACGCTTCACTGCCTTTTGTCGAGAACTTACATTACCGCTCCCCTGAACCAATAAATCAGAACTCCCATAAATCACAGCTTCCCCGATCTGTCCACCGCCAATCTCACTTTTTAAAACATAGTCCACATAATTTCCGCTAAAAACGGGAATCATAGTGTCTGAGGTGTTGTGATTTAATCGAAGTTCTTTTCCTTTCCATTTGACTGTATTTCGGGCATCCCCCCCGTCAGTTTCCGACCCCGCATGTAAAGGACGGTTCTCAAGATCGTTGTAACTTCCCGTATAAGCAACGTTTGCAAGTTGCTCCTTTTCAGTAGGATTGCAGACACACCCCTGAGTGCCGTCTGCCTTCGGACTACCGCCGTTCGGACAAGCAGCATCACAATCCGGGGCAGCTAAACAGGCACAAGATGCCTCAGCGGCTTCCGCCGTCTTCGCAACAACGGTTCCGGCGCCCATCAATCCCGCCAGCAATGCTTGGCGTCTTGAAAGCCTCTTCGGCTTTTTCGCCTCAGGACTGTTTTTCTGTTCCTCAGACATAAAACGTTCCTTTCTCTGGTGTCCTTCGCACCTCGGTTCATTCGAGTGTACGAAGGGCAGTTTCAAAAACTCATTAGCCGTTTCGCGAAATCCGCGTACCCAGCCTCTCGCCTCTTACCGCCCGTACGGACAGATCGAGGCATCGCACTTGTTGGGTTCCGCATCCGTCACAAACCCATACGGACACGTGGCCTTGGTGCAGACATACGTCGGATTCGTCACCTGGTTGTCCGGCACGCCGCCGTACTTACATTTCGCGGCCGTCGTGCACTTCGGATCCGAGAAACAGGCGCAACCCGCTTGTCCGTTCCCCTTCACCGTCCCGCCGAATTCGCATTCGGCCGAGCAGTCCGGTTTTTCATTACACGTACACCCTTGAGTCCCGTCCGCATTGGGTTGGCCGCCATACGGACAAACCGCTGCGGTATTGCAGTTGGGCGGATTCCAGCAAGAGCACGCTTGGGTTCCGTTCCCCACAGGAGAACCGCCGAATTCGCAGACGGTCGTGCAGTTCGGGGCATCCCAACATCCGCAGTTCTGAGTTCCGTCCGCCGTCGGCTGCCCGCCGAACTGGCAAACGGTGTAGACCGTGCAGTCCGGCGCCTCATTGCAAACACAGGTCAAGTTGGGCTTGGTGCTGTGCCCGCCATAGGTGCATTGAGCCGAGCAGTTCGGCGGATCGTTACAGTCGCAGGCCTGTGTCCCATCCGCACGCGGAGTACCACCGTACCCGGCAGGGCAATTCGCTTCCTTCGAGCAGTCGGGCGGATTGAAGCATCCGCAGTTTTGGGTCCCGTCCTTCAGAGGATTGCCGCCATAGGCACAATTTTTGACGTCATAGCAATCCGGAGCCGGCCGGCAATTACAGTTTTGTGTGCCGTCCGCCTTGGGCGTACCGCCGAACCCATCCGTGCACTGCGTACGGCAGTTCGGTGCGGCGAGACAGCTACACCCATCCGTACCGTCTGCCTTCGGAGATCCGCCGTATTTGCAGACCGAGGCCACGGAGCAGTTAGTGGGTTTCGGGTTACACGAACACGCCTGACTCCCGTTCGCCGCCGGTTGCCCGCCGTAGGTGCAGTAGTTAAGCCCCGTCTGCACCGCCTTCGACCCGGTGCAGATCGGCGCTTCCTTACACGTGCACGAAGACGTCGTCACCCCGTTCATCGTCGTGGACGACACATCCCCACCGTATTTACAGGACGCGTTGCAGTCGTCCTTGAATTCCTCAGGCGTCTTCGCGGGGGTACCACCGTATTCACACTTCGCAGCACAGAGGTCCGTCCCATGACATGAACATTCCTGAGTCCCGTTCGCCTTCGGAGTCCCGCCGTACAAACACTTGGTCGAACAGTTCGGAGCCGCGTTACAAATGCAGGCATCCGTCCCGTCATTCTTGGGTGTGCCGCCATAGTGGCATTTTTCAGGGACGTTGCACTCCGGACTTTCGTTGCAAACGCAGTCCGTCGTACCGTCGGCCGCCGGCGTTCCGCCGAAGTCACACTTGAACCCGCAATTCGGTTCTTCATTGCACTGGCATTCCTGCGTTCCGTCGCCCTTGGGCCCGCCGCCGTAGAGGCAACTCGTCACGTCGCAGACAGGCATCGAATCGCAGATACAAGCCGTCGTTCCATCCACCGCTGCAATGCCGCCGTATTGACACTGATCCTTGCAGGAAGGCGCCTCATTGCATCGGCAATTTTGAGTCCCGTCCTTGAGTGGCGTGCCGCCGTAATCCGGACACTGCTTCGCGCATTCCGGCGCTTCCTGACACACGCAGGCCTGAGTTCCGTTGGCAGAGGGTTTCCCGCCGAACGGACAATTCGTAGCATTGGTGCAGTCAGGAGCTTCCTTGCATTCGCAGGCATCGGTACCGTCCGCCTTGGGACTCCCCCCGTACGGGCATTTTTCAACACCGCACTTCGGGGCTTCGTTACAGACGCAATACATCGTCCCGTTGCCCTTCGCCGTCCCGCCGAACTTGCAGAAATTCGTCCCGGTCTGCTTCGCCTTTGAACCGATGCAGACGGGCCCGGCGTTGCAGTTGCATTCCTGAGTTCCGCCGGCCTTGGGTTCCCCGCCGTAAAGGCAAACGGTCGTGTCATTGCAGTTCGGAGCATCGTAGCAATAGCACTCGGTCGTCCCGTTTTCCTTGGGTTCGCCCCCGTAGGCGCACGTCGTCTGACAGGAGGTATCCGTCGCACAGGTACACGCCTGCGTCCCGTTCTTCAGCGGCGTCCCCCCAAGGTCGCATTCGTCGCAGTCCGACCCCTTGTTGCAGATACAGGCATTGGTTCCGTCCTTAGCGGGCTTACCACCGTATTCGCAGTAGTTCGAGCCGGTCTGCCGGGCCTTGGCGCCTTCACAGACAGGTACGTCATTACATTGGCAAGCCTGAGTTCCGTTCCCCTTGGGATTGCCGCCATAGGGGCAAACCATCGAGTTGTTGCAGTTCGGCGCCGGCTGACAAGCACAAGATTGCGTTCCGTCGGCAGCGGGTTCCCCACCGTACGGACACACCGTCTTGTCGCAAATCGGGGCCGGATTACACCGACATTCCTGAGTCCCGTCGCCCTTGGGGCTACCGCCATAAGGACAGATACCCGCTGCAGAACAATCCGGCGCTTCCCGGCAGACGCAGGTTTCCGACATCGTCCCATCGGGGTTACGGCTGACGTCACCCCCATAGGTGCAGGAAGTCTTGCACTGGGGAGCACCGTCACACAGGCAGTCTTGAGTCCCGTTGCCGAGCGGTTTACCGCCCCAATCCGGACATTGAGTCTCGCATTTCGGAACGGAGACACAGTTGCATCCTCCCGTACCGTCCCCCTTCGGGCTACCGCCATAGGGGCAATTCGTCGCGAGGTTGCAGTTCGTTTCTTCCAGGCATTGGCAGGCCCATTGGCCGCGGCTATACCGCCGTAGGCGCAATAGTTGTCCCCGGTCTGTTCGTCCTTCGGGCCTTGGCAGATCGGCATCGGATTGCAGACGCAGGCGTCCGTACCGTCCCCGGCCGGAAGGCCGCCATACGGGCATAGGGTCGGGCTGTCGCACGTCGGTGCTTCCCGACACACGCAGTCTCGGGTGCCGTTGCCCGCTTCGTCGTCGCCCTTCGGTTCCCCGCCGAACTGACAGAAGTTGTTGCCGTCCTGCACTCCGAACGCCCCGGAGCAAACGGGTTCCGGATAACAGTTACATTCATCCGTACCGTCTTTGGCCGCTACACCCCCATAGGTACATTCATTATTGCAGTCGGGTTCTTCAACGCAGTCGCAGACCCCGTTCAGGAAGGTTCCGCCGTAGTCTTTGCACTCGACCGAGCAGTCTTTCGTTACCCCGCAGGTGCAGGCCTGAGTACCGTCAGCATTCGGGGTACCGCCGTATGGGCAGAAACTTTTACAGGTTGGCTGCTGATTACAAGCACAATCTTGAGTTCCGTTTCCATAAGGCTTACCGCCGTACGGACAGTACTTCGTACCCGTCTGTTTTTCCTTCGGACCTTCGCAGACGGGGGCTTCGTTGCACTTACAGTTTCCGCTGTCGTCCGCCACTCCGCCGTATGTACATTCGCTGTCGCACTTGCTGAGTTCATCAATGCAGCCGAAGAACCCGGATCCGTTTCCGTTCTTTTCGTCCGACCAGCCGAACGTACACTTCAAACCGATATCCTTACAGGCACGTACGATTTCGTCCGCCTTGGCGGCGTTCGAAGTCGGATCCTTCCCCTTCACTTCACAGAGAAGGTCGTAACCGTCCTTACGGAAATGGGCTTCACTGTTGAAGGCCTCGCTGTTTTCGTTAGGCTCTTCGCAGGCGTCCGCGCACTTCTGAAGTTCATCCGAGGGTTCCGGATAGCAAGAACACGCCTGAGTCCCGTTCGTCACAGGAACCCCGTTCCAGTCGCAGGCATCCTCGCAAATGTTCGGATTGCAGTCGCAGGTATGGGTGGTATTGTTCCAAATCCCGCCGAATTCGCAAGTACCCGTGCAGATCGTGGACTGGACGTTGCAGCCGAACACACCGTGCTTATGGCTCTGCCAAGCGCCCGTGCACTGCACGCCTTCGATCTGGTTGCATTTTGCTGCCTGACGGCGGGCGGCTCTCACACGCTTACGGATGCACTTCTTCTTGCGCCACAATTTCCGCGAGAAGTGGCAGTTGTCCCCGTCAACCGTGCAGAACATATCGTAGCCGCGAGAGTTCCAATCCACGTCACCGTGGTAGGGGCTGCCCGGCGTGCGGCAGTAGGCCGCACAGGTTTCCATCCCTGTGGGTTTTGAATTACAGGTACAGGCCTGACTTCCGTCACCGACCGCAACACCCCCATATTGGCATTGGTCCCAACAATTGGGCGGGGGATTGCATTCGCAGTCCTGACTGCCGTCGCCTTTGGGGGTACCGCCATAGGGGCAGATATCCGGGCCGGCGCACCAGGGGCTGGCGTAGCAGTAGCAGGCGTACTGATTCTTGTAAGGCGAACCCCCAAACTGGCAGTACATGATGTTGTTGCAGTCGGGGTAGCAGACGCAGGACCCGAGTTCACCGATGTAGCCACCCGTTTCACCGCACATACCGGTACAGGAATCGTGGTCGTAATCGACCTTCAGATCTCCGTTTTCGTCTAAATCCCAACGTTTACTGAAATCATTGGACATCAACGCCACGCCGGCTTGCTTTCGCAGACCGTCTACGTCAGCACCGTCGAGTTTGCTCGTCTGGCGTTCCTGGGAGTCCTCGCGATCCTCTTCCATGGCTAAGGCCGAACCGGTACCGGTTCGCTCTTCCATATTGACGTTGGAAGAGTTCGGCATTTGGTCGGTGGTGTTCATGAGGCCGATCCATTCGGAGAGATCCACACGATCCCAATCTACCGTTTCCAAGGCTTTCACCGGGATACCGGCGCAATCCGGGTGCTTTGGCGATCCCCAGTTCAATCCGGTACTTGACTGCTTACGGATTTCCTGATTGAGGATGCGGGCCAGCGGCGAAGAGAAGCAGCAGTAGCTCTTCATCTTTACGAGGCAGGCCTTGAGAATCTTCTTTTTGCAATAAGACCCGACGTAGTGGCAGACCTTCTGATCCATCTTGGCCTGCAGTTCGATTTCCTTGTCTTCGCAGGCATAAACGAGGCTGATCACCATGTCGGCGATGCAGTAGGCGAGGTAAATCCAGGCCACCACCGTCATGATGGCAGCCGCGTATTCCATGGCAGCCCCGATTGCCGCATTTGTCTGCGCGTTGATCGCAGCATTTTTGGCAGTAGCTTCAGTAGCTTTTTTGGCCGCTTCTTCGCCCGCCTTTTCAATTGCTTTTCCTGCCGCTTTTTGACCTTCTTTTTTCGCTAAGCTCGGAATAATTTTTGAAGCTGCCGCAGACACCTTTGTCGTAAAGCTCTGCCAATCCATGCCGAAGGCACTTTTGAAAATGCCGGCGACATAGCCCTTCAACATGTCAATGCGGGAATCAACGGCTTGCTCAATATCTTTGTAGGATGCTTTGACTGCCTCATCCCACTTCATGATTTTGAAAAATTCAGAGATGCCGGTCACACCAGACGTGAAACCTTCCGTTAGGAAACTGCTCGTCCCATACGTCTTCACAACCGTGGTGACATCCTGGGTAATTTGAATCCACGACCCTAAATTCGTCTTAGTTCCGGTTTCACCAAATTTCCACCCATATTTATCAACTTTGGGGATAGTGTATTTCCCGGTTCCACCGATAAGATTTCCGTTTTCATCCCACTTCAGTTCACCGGTGTTGCCATTGGCTTCTACCCACTTGTTGTAGTCTGCCTGAGTGACCTTTTTGCCATCAACGATGTACGTATCACCAGCCTGGTACATGTTGTAAACCGTGTTCACCGCGCCCCACACCTTGAGGACGGAACCCACAATTTTCATAAATTTGCGCAAACCGAAACTTGCATTCGGGTCGCAGCAGTTCTGCCAGCCGCCTACCGCGATCTTGCATTCGAGACCGGAGCCAGAAAGGAATTTGCAGTTATCGATGCTGTTGGCATCACACTCGATATCGTTTGCCATGTAGGTGGCGGCATCCAACAACGCCACGGCCTTTTCAAAGTCCGTGTTGTCGCTCGTTTCGGACGTAATGCAGTCGTTCCCGTAGCACGTGAGACCGTCACAGGTCGTCACGGTTTCCGTTGATTCCTTGAGGAACGTCTGCGGATCGTTGTTGCAACGGTACGTCAGTTCTGTCGCGTAGCAGTTGCCGGAATCCCCGGACATTTCGTCCAGGCATTCGGATTTAACGAAAGTACAACCTTGTTCGACGTATCGCTGGCAGGAGTCAACATTCGTACCGATGTTTTGCCCCGGACAGACCGTTTCTTTGACGAGCTCCCCGTTATCGTCCACGCCAACGGTGTGCTCGTAGCAGTCCATTTCCGCACTGTCGCCCGAGAAAGACGAATCCGCTGACACGGAAGCGAGCTTGCAGAGATTGGTGATGGATTTGAAGACCTTGGGCTTGCCGGTGAACTGCGATGCGACGATCTTGATGCCGTCAACCATGCCCCCATCTTTCACCTGCTGTGTGCAGGTTACGGTGCCTTTGGCGTAGCCGTCTTCCACCATCTGTGCGGCTTCAACGCATTCCGCACTGCCCCAGGAATCCGTAGCAAAATCGTGAGTCAGGACGCAGTTACCGACGTGGCGCACCGTCTGGGTGCACTGATATTCCTTCTCGTCCTTAATAGTCTCTTCGTACGAATGGGTAATCGTTTCCGTCTTGCAGTTGTAGACGTTGCCGATGGCGTCCCCAATATTGTTGAGAATCGTATTGGAGGCCGTGAAAAGAACGTCTTCGTCCAGGTCAAACTGCTTGGACATCCCCTTCGTATCCTGCAGGAGCTTGAAGACTTCGCCTTCAATGTTCTTGCCGACCATTTCCCGGTCTTTTCCCGCGAGTTCAAAGAGCTTGGATTTTGCTTCGGAACCAAGCTTATTCATCTTGGTTCCATCGTCGTAATTCGCCTGCAGGCCGTTGATATCGGCCATGGACGAGTTGTATTCGATGTTGGAATTGGTATCTGAAGACGGAGCCAGCGAGTTCTGATCCATTGTCAGCGTTTCGCCCTTCCCCTGATTGAAAATGGGAATGGACAGTGTCGTCCCGTTAATCGTGGGGAGATTGGAAACGGCCGCAGAGCCGTACTCCTTACCAATTTCGGAAGCGGTCTTACCGGTCTGACGCAGTTCTTCCTGGCGCTGTTTCTGTTCTTCTTCAGTTTCGTACTGCGGACCATAGGACGAGGTCTTGCCGTTCTCGTACGCTTCCTGCAGGGCATCTATGACTTCTTTACCAGCTTCAAGGCTTTTGTCCGCTTCCGCTTTCTGTGCAGCATCGTACTCGGCCTTTTCCTCCTCCGTCATTTCGTCATATTTCTTGTCCTTTGGGCCTGCCGAGCCAATGGCATTGATGTTGACGGAGGCAGCATGAGCGTTAGCCAGATCCAAACCGATAGGGCACCAAGCCACTAAACTACACATGATGGTGGCTATCGCTTTTTGTGTGTAACGCTTGAAATCGTCGAAATTGAAGGAACTCGGCATGACGAAACCCGGCAAGGCAAGACAATGCCGGCGCTTTTCCGGCACTTTCCGGAAACGTTACGAGCGGTGTCAAGCGGGTTTTCTGGTTTACCAAGCGTCTAGCGCTTGGCAAATTGGCATTTATATTTATCTAGTTATATAATTAGATAAATATCTTTAAAGGGATCCGGTATGCCAACCAAAAAGAATGAAACGCCTGCACAACGTGGCAGACCCAGAAAGACCCCGGAAGGCGGAAAATCATTCACAATTTATTTGCCAAAGCCGTTGGTTGAAAAACTGAGGCTCTTAGGGAAGAAAGACGGAATTAGCCATTGGATAGCCAAGAAAATTCAAGAAGCTGAATTACCGAAAGAAGAAAAGGAACTTATATGAAAGCACTAAAAATTATTGGGTTGGCATTAGCGGCAATGACTCTCTCCGGCTGTGCTGGACTGATGGGGGAATCCGACAAGGAATTCGACGAAGGTATTGCTACCAACTCCTATGCGTGGAATGTCGAACACCGTATGCTTGGCGAGAAGGAAGACAATATGCCCAAAGACCCGGATTGGACTACTCTCGACAAGAAAATGCTGGACAAAGAAAACGGTTACTATCTTCCTTTAAATTCTGAATTTGCCCCTCATCGAGAAGACCTGAAGCGCGACTTAGAACTGTCCTCCACCTCTGAAAAAGCCAGTGAACACCTTTTAGGCTGGGGAAATGTCTCAGCAAATGTAGGCGGTGCCATCGGCGGAAACGCTGCAACAGCAGGCGCGTTAACAGGGGTAGCTTTAATGACGAAAGCTATTTTTGGCACCAATGGGTATGTAGATCCGGTCATGGACTTTTGGCTACATGATCAAACCCTTTTCTACGTTCCTGTTAAGAATTTCGCCAAAGGTAACGACGCAGATTATTTCGTCATCAACAGCTTTAAAAAAGCCGTAGCTAAAGCAGATAAAAGATTAGTCATCAAAGAAGAAAAGGATTGCCAGCTTATCCGCCTGCTAATCTCAGAACCCGGGGCTAAAGAAGCATTTCTGCATATTGAACAGCACCGCTTCGAACCCGGTACCGATCCGAAAATGCCGCAATGCAAACGAGAACCTCAAAAGGATACCGAATTGTGTTATTTGCCCGGTTGGATGAATCACGGCATCATTGACGAGAAAGCTTGGGCAAAGCGAATCCACGGTACACTGCTTATCGGCTCCCAGCGCAACAAAATCGCCGCCATCGCGAAGTATCTGCCGGACAATTTCTACATCTACATCGCACCGCGCATCGACGATAAGACGAAAAAGGTCATACACCCCGTCGTGATTGATAACAAGGGAATGCATGAATTCATTGCACCCCATGCTACTAAATAACCCTCATACCCCGCCCCTCCAGATTCAGCGAGGGGCAATTTAGCCAAGAAACGCCTTCTTATCTATCTCAACGGCGATAAAAAACTTCAATATGAGACAATACGGAAAAGAGGACTGAAAAAAATGGTTAAAAATGTATTGCAACCCCTGCCCGTTGGGACTTCTAATTTTGTTGCTCTCCGTGATGCCGGCCAAATCTACGTTGACAAGACCCAACAGATCTATCAACTCGCCAGCGTTCGACAAAAATTCTTTCTGACTCGGCCTCGTCGTTTTGGAAAGTCGTTGCTCGTCAGTACCTTTGCATCCCTCTTCAGAGACGGCCTGAAGTACTTCTCTGGGCTTGCCATTGAAAAACTTTGGAAAGACACGACTTACAAAGTTGTTGAAATCGACTTCTCCAAAGTAAAAGGCTTCTTCGACTATGGCGACTTCACGACCAAAGTACGGTCTGTCGTTGTTGATTCTTTTGCCCGATGCGGGTTTGTCCTGGATGAAAACAAAAAATCTGAATGGATAGAACAAATTTCAAATTGGATGGGGAGCTTACCAGTAAATTCATTGGTTCTTTTAATTGATGAATACGACGCCCCTCATACAGCCTGCCTTGAAAACAAAGAGCTCTTTACCAAAGTTCGCGGGCTTCTTTCGTCTTTCTATGCGATCGTTAAATCCAACGATGCCTGTCTGCGCTTTGTGTTCATGACGGGCATTACTAAATTCAACCAAACAGGAATTTTCTCAGAACTCAACAACTTTACCGATCTGTCGCTCTCTCCGCACTACGGCACTTTTTTAGGTTATTCCGAAGAAGACATTCTTCACTACTTTGACGGGTACCTTTCTCGTGCAGCGCAGGAACTCCTGTTCTCAAAAGAGGAAGTTCTCAATCGTATGCGGGACAACTACGACGGCTACTGTTTCGATCAGAACGTCAGCACGCATGTTTATGCGCCTTGGTCCGTAATGAAGTTTCTCGAAGCACCGGATCTCGGATTTTCCAACTATTGGATAACGAGCGGCGGTACGCTGACGCTTTTGGAAAAGTACCTTCATTCGCACGCGTTGAAGTCTCCGGCAGAATACGGCGAACTCCACGGTATCAGACGTGATGTATTGAAGTCGGCCTCTGATTTTGACAGCATCAACGATCTGGTCTTATTAACTCAAGCCGGCTACCTGACGATTAAGCGTAGCCAAGGACAAACCTTCTTTGTCGGATACCCTAATTTCGAAGTGGCCGACTCAATGGCAAGTCTCTATACAACGATGCTGTTGAAGAACGAAACTTTGGAAACGGTTGGAGCCGGCGGACTAGAAGAGGCGCTGAAAGCTGCTGCCATCCCAGAGGTTTTCCAATCGGCAAACAAAGCTTTTGCCGCACTCGATTATCAACAATATCCGATTATTAACGAAAAATACTGTCAAGCTTTTTTGCAGGTATTCATCTTTGGTGCAAACTACAACGTAACCGCTGAAAAACATACCGCCTTTGGCCGTAGCGATCTCGAATTCGATGTCGGCAAATACCACTGGGTCATCGAACTCAAATTCCAACGCAAGAAAGACAACGCTGATGCCCTGCTTGCAGAAGCCGTCCAACAGATTCGAGACCGAAACTACGGCGCATCGTCTGCGAAGCCTCTGATTCGTGCGGCCGCAGTGTTTTCAGAAGAGAAACGCGCCTTTGTCTGTTGGCAGAACGCAGATCTGTAGCAATGCAGAAAAGATGACTGAAAAATGGCTGGAATTGACTTGGCACGCCTGCCGACCGGCACCTCCGATTTTGCAGCGCTTCAAATGCGTGGACAGATCTATGTTGACAAGACCGAGCAGATCTACCAACTCGCCTGTCGCAACCGGAAAATCCTCCTGACCCGGCCTCGTCGGTTTGGGAAATCGTTGCTCGTCAGCACCTTTGCGTCGCTCTTCAAAAACGGATTGAGGGACTTTTCGGGGCTTGCCATCGAAACACTTTGGAAAGACTCGATTTTCCCTGTCATAAGACTTGATTTCTCATTAATTAAAGTCTTTGATTCTTTTGATGATTTCAAACACCGGCTTGAGAGAAAGTTGGCAAGTGTTTTCGGTCAGGTCGGTTTTCGACGGGACGAAAACTCCAAGATTGGCGTAATTCCGCAACTGTCTGCGTGGATGAAGACGCTACCTAAGAATTCTCTAGCCTGGATTTTTTCATTGGGAACCAGAAAGGGGAACATTGCCCCCTCTTTTTGAGTTCCCGATGACGACATTTTCCGAAAAAGATCGATTTTCCAAATTTTGGACGCAATATCCCCTTACCCCGAAGTGTTCAGCAGGTCGGGGACGCCCGCATAAGGTTATGTGGGGTGCATGCGCCAGAATTTGCCGACGTCGTTCTCCGAACCGGGCATCGGATTGAGACTGATACGGATACCGGTCTTGAATTGATCGACAACGCCGCCGATGCAAATGAATGCTCGCCGAAATACCCGTAGAGTAGAGTCGTACCAGGGCGTATTCTTGGTGAAGAAATTCCTTCGCAAGATGCGATACGCCAATTGACAGAGTGCTGCCAGAATCATTCGATAAGAGTTTGTCAGCATACTGCTGGAGCTGACACGCGCGCCGAAAGCTTGCATTTTGAACTCTTGGTTGTATTGCTCAGCCAGGCCGCGCTCACAGTAAACCTGTTCGTAAAGTTCTTTGGCAGTGTATTTGGCCAAACGTCCCGCCACCTTGTTGGGGGTGCGCGGGATGTTGGTCTGGATGAAACGCGCGTCCCATTCTTGGCGCTCTTCGCTCCAATAGTCGCGCGCAATAACGCGTCGCGGGCCAGACCAGGATGCCGCCTGATAATCCTCTACCTCGCCGTAATGACGGAGCAGATTGCCGCCGTGAAGCGGCGGGCGTTGCAGTACGTCCATGAACTGGGGTTCCCAATCTTTCATCTTTTTCTTCAAGCTCTTGTTCGGGGCAAGACCGATCAAGTAGAAAACCCCTTTTTCATCGCACAAGTCAATCAGCTCGGTACTGTTGAAGCCAGAATCCGCACGCAACAAGATGATGCAATCCGGCCAGCGTTTTTGAATGGCGTCGACCATTGCGCCAAACTCTTTGACCATCGTCTTGCGCCCGTCTTGGGTCCCGTTGAAGACGCCGACGGGAAACCCGTTGATGAACGCCAGCAACGGAAGGTAGCAGTTGCAGTCGTAGTGACCGTTGAATTTACGCCCTTCCTGCGCGCCAAATGTCGGCACGGGCGTGTTGTCGACATCGATGGTGATGTAACGATACTGCTGAGGTGCGTAGCGGAAGTAGGCTTGGAGCAGCAGTTCGTTACCCTTGTCGATTGTTTTCTGTTCGATCGTTCGCTCGAATCTGCACAGTGTCGGTGTACTGGCGAGATGCGTTTTCCCGAGAGTACACATGAAGGCGGGGTCGTTTTCCAAAACGGAAACGTCGTTGAGATCTTCGTGGCCGACAAGTAACGATGCGAATCGTTGCATCACCATGTCGGATACGGAATGCCGAATGAGAGCGGGCGTTCTCTTATCTTCGATTGACTGAGCCAACGGACCGAGCACGCAGTCAAAGAAGCCGGCAACTCGCAGTTTATGGATGGCCGGAATGATTCCGGCAACGGAAGAGACTTTGTTCTGAAAATTTACTTTGACGGAGCGATTGAAACCGTCACGAATGTCGGTAGAATTCATGCGAAGCGTGTCTTTTTGGTAGGTTGTTGTTTAGCAATTGCAATTTTACCAGAAGTCACGCTTTTTCTTTTTAAAATCTGCTGATTAATATTGAAGCCAGCCTGGATTTTTTAGGTTGGTATGAAAAATCCAGGCTAGTGCTTCTTATCGACGAATACGATGCCCCGTGTACCGCCTGCCTCGAAGACGTGGAACTCTGCAAGAATGTTCGAGCTCTTTTGAGTTCTTTCTACGAGATCATCTCCCTCAACGAGGCCTGCCTGCGCTTTGCTTTCGTAACGGGTATCACGAAGTACCACGATTTCGGTCTTAATGACTTCACGGATATTTCAATCGACAAGAAATACGGATCGTTGGTGGGATTCACGGTAGATGAGATCCACCACTATTTCCCTGAGTATCTCGAATACGCGGCCGACCAATTAAAACTGTCGTATGAGGAAATCCTCAACCGCTTACGCGATAACTACGGCGGCTATTGCTTTGATGACCAGGCCGTCAGCCACGTCTGCCAGCCTTGGTCTGTTTTGCAATTTCTCGGCTACCCGGATCCTGGCTTCAGGAATTATTGGATTAAAAGCGGCGGCTCTATCACCAAGCTCGAAAGATACATCCATTCGCCAGCACTGACGACGCCTGTCGGGTACGGCAAAGATCACGCTATTACTCGAATCGATCTGAATTCCTTGGTTCACGAAGGTGCAATCAATGACCTGGCTTTACTCATCCAAGCAGGATATCTGTCCATTAAACGGCAAGAAAAAGACACTTTCTTCGTGAACTATCCCAACCGCGAAGTCTTGTCCTCCATGGCAAGCCTATACGCCCGATTCTTACTGGATAAGAAAATGGTCGAGAAAGTCGGCGGTCAGCAAATGGTAGAGGCTTTTTTTACCGGTAATGTTGTCGCTTTCTTCACGGCCGTCAACGATGTCTTTGCCGCCATCGATGACACCAAGTACCCGATCAATAACGGGGATACCTGCCAAAGATTTCTTCGCATTATCCTGACGGACTTGGGATTCGAAGTAATCCCCGAAAACGAAGAGAACTCAAACCAAAACACCATCGAATGGTTCTGGCAGGATCATCGTTGGAGTGTTGAGCTCAAATTCCAGCGTAAGGGAAACAATGCAGACACCTTGCTCACAGAAGCCGTCCAGCGGATCCGAAACCGAAACTACGGCGCTTCGTCTGCGAAGCCGCTAGTTCGTGCGGTGGCCGTGTTTTCGGAAGAAAAGCGCGCGTTCGTATGCTGGCAGGATGCGGACGCGAAATAGCCATTATTGACCTCTCCGCTACTTTTGGAACCGAAGCCGAGGATCATCGCCTGGCTTCGTTTTTTTGTTTGGATTTTTTTGCTTAATTTCAATGATGTACTGCGTGTTCATAAAAAATCGAAAGTGGACTTTCTTTTTTTATGAAGTACACTTTCGAAAATTCATGAAATGGTGATTTTCCATGATCTATCAACGTCGTACTCTAGAAAAAGTCCTCGAAAAAGCCAGTCTGCGATTCAAAGTTCTCTTACTGACCGGTATGCGTCAGGTCGGTAAAAGTACCTTGCTGCAGCAGTTGGCCGGCTCGCGCACAGCGGTCACTTTGGACGATTTCCGTCCTTTGGAAACCGCCAAGAATATGCGCGAAGTCTTCTTCAAGCAGTATCGCCCCCTATTCTGATCGACGAAATCCAACGTGCTCCGGATCTTTGTCTCGAAATCAAGTCTCTCGTCGACCGCGAGCAAACTCCCGGCATGGTTTGGCTGACCGGTTTGCAACGATTCTCTCTCATGAAAAACTTTTCCGAGTCCCTGGCCGGCCGCATGGCGGACTTCGAGCTCCTCCCTTTCAGTCTTTATGAGCGTCAAGGAAAAGCGTTCGAACAGAAACCGTACCTTCCTTCCGAATCTCTGGAACGCGGCACTCTCACGCCGATGGATACGGATGAGACTTGGAAAATCATCTGGCAAGGGAGCTGGCCTGAAGTTATTTCCATGGACGCTGATGAACGCAACTGGTTCTTTAACGGTCTGATGCACAGTTATCTTGAACGGGACGTGCACCAAACCGCCGGCGTTGCCAAACTGGAAGACTTCCGAAAGTTCCTTGGAATCCTGGCGACTCGTATTGGTCAAGAATTCCAGATCAGCAAGGTTGCCTCCGAAACCGGTATTGCACTCCAGACTGCTCGCGATTGGTTATCGACGGCCGAAGCGTCAGGCATTATTTACCTGCTGCCGCCTTTCTACGAAAATATTGGGAAAGTGTTGGTAAAGAAGCCGAAGCTTTATTTCTCGGACACCGGTCTCGCTGCCTGGCTGGCGGAGATGACGACACCGGATACGCTTCGCAATTCCTACATGAACGGCTCGTTCTTCGAGAATTTCGTCATTATGGAGCTGCGGAAGAGTTGGCTACACAACGGCAAGCGAGCGAGCTTCTTTTTCTACCGGGACTCTGCTTTCAAAGAAGTCGATCTCCTCATTAAGGAAGGCACCCAATACTTCCCTATCGAAATCAAAATGTCTGAGAACCCAGACGTTTCAATGATCAAAGCGTTTGACAACATCAAAGGCGGCTCTTTTACACGCGGACCAGGGGCAGTGATTTGTCTGACTCAAAATCCGTGTTATTTGAGACCAGACGTTGTCGCTCACTCGATCTGGGATATTTGACCGTTTTGGGATCGAAGCCAAAGGGGCATCCTCTTGGCTTTGGCCTCCTATTTGTACACCAACCGCAATCGCCGCAGAATCCTTCGGATGAAAAACAGCATCCTCGCCCAAAGACTCCGATGCGCTGCTCGCCAGTCCCAAGGTTTTACGAGGTCTTTGCGCTGCCATATTCCTCGGCGCCCGCGCTTCGCTTCCTCCGCCGCCAGTCGATACTTAGCTTTTGTCTCGATGTCGGCATTCCGTAAATACGGCCAATACGCCCAAGCCCATCCTGCGCGCAAGAGTTCGAGCCCCATATCCGTCTCGCCAACGAAGACCTGCGCCACGTACCGCCCGTAGAAATCCAGATCTCGAATGACAAGCTTTACCCGCTGCTTTAAAACCCGCTCTTCGAGCCAACGCTGCGACGCGTCTCCGTCTTCCTGCTCGCTTTCGGGAGCGTCGATATAGG
>ERZ827156.1490-NODE-1490-length-27526-cov-4.226129_pt1 | contig 27526 bp, 41 predicted proteins | sample MGYA00519919_ERZ827156 | MGnify/ENA primary metagenome ERZ827156 (study PRJEB31778, sample SAMEA3449269) | human gut metagenome | biome: human gut; feature: human-associated habitat; material: faeces | place: United Kingdom | collected 2010/2012 ...
AGTCCGAGTACGACGAGGCTGGTCCTACCATCGTCCACAGAAAGTGCTTCTAAGTTTGTAGCTTTGTGGCTTGTTTGTTTCAGACTGTTTAACAAACAGCAGCACAGCTCCGAATCGTCGTACTGCAAAGTGCTCTTCAGCGCCTCGTACTCGGCCTTCGCCGCCTCTACCTCCTTCGCTGCCTTGGGCTGGGACAAATACAGGCGGTAGAAGAGAATGGACTAGGAGTGAGTCGTAGCAACGGCCACCACCTTGTAGTTGTCTCCCTTCAGATGGTCGATCCGCGCCTTTAGCAAGTAGCACTCTCTCAGCGAGGGATTGTAGTTGAGCGCCTCATTGCAGTCGATGCTCGCATTCTTGTAGTCCTTCGTGTTCATCCGGCGCAGCGCACGCTGGTAGAGCAGGATGGAGCGCACCGTCTTCAGACTCATTTCGGTGTTGTAGTAGAAGGAGGTGTTGATGTTCAGCAGGATGCAGTTCAGCACGCGGATGCTCGCCTCGTCGCTCGACTTGTCCTCCAGCTGCAATTCCGAGAGCTTCTTTGAAATGGTGTTCAGCGTCACCATCCCGCCCCGGAAGAGCACATACCACGGGTACATCCGATAGGAGTTGTTCAGACTGTTGAAGTTGCCGTCGTCCACGCTCTGAACCACGGATTGCTGATTCAGTCCCAGCTCCACGGGGTAGTGCATGTCCTCCTTCTCCATCCCCTTCTCCGCGCGGAAACTGTCGATAATGTCCTCCGTCTTCTTCATCGCGAAATGGCCGTCGGCCTTCTTCCGGCAGTACATCAGCAGCATCTTCGCGATGTTGACCTCATTCGACAGCAGAAGGTAGCGGATGTAGAAGAAGAACTACCCATCACCCGCATCACCCAATCGCACCATCTCCGGGTCCTCGCTCAGAACCGCCCCGTCCTCGTCGATCACGCAGTACGACGGCTGCATGATCTTCGCCCGCTCGATCACTGTACGCTTCCCCATGATGAACATGCTGTCCTCGATCACTATACGCTCAGCTCTCTGTTCTGCTCGTACGCGATTGGACGGTGGAGTCCAGATTCCGCATCAGTTTCTGCAGCAGGCGTTTCATCATCACAGCGTCGTTCAGCACGTAGTAGCAGAACAGGAGTTGCAGGTGGGCCTCGCGCGAATAGGGACACATCGCGATATAATCCTTCAGAATCGGGACAGCGTCCTCCACGTGCGAGGACTCCAAAAGCAGAGGCACTGTCGCGTACTGCTCCTCTGTCTCCTTCTTCTATCCCTCACGTCCTTCACAAACACTTACCAGCAAGCACGGCTCCACCTCGCTCTCCGAAATCTGCAGTACTTTCGTCCCGATGTACTTTCCGTACGCGTAATACTGGTGCGCCCTACGCTCAACGCCCGCAGGAACCCTCACAGCTCCAGGTTGCCCACCATGCCGTACAGCTTCGCCAGCAAAAAGTAGCTCGGGCGGTGCAGCGGCGCGTTCGCCAGCACCTGACGCAGCTCGCCCATCGCCTCGGGCAGGCGCTGCGTGTTCATGTAGCACACCGCCATCTTTTCCGCCAGCTCCGTCGCGTAGCCCACATTACGTGCCACGGCTGCCAACAGCTTGCCGGCCGTCTCGTACTCGTGGTCCTTCATCAGATTCAGAGCCTCGTGGATGCGCGGGATGTCCTCCATCGTCACGTGCAACTCGCCGCCCTCCGCGCACTGCACAAACCGCAGCATGTCGCAGTTCTGCACCTCGCCCAGCGTCAGCGGCTTCAGCAAGCTGCCCAGCGCCTCCGCGTCCAGCTGCGCCACGCCGCGACGCGACGCGACCATCTGCGCTTCAGACCCGCGCGGCAAGCCCACGGCCATGTTGGTGAGCAGTCCGTTGAGCAGGAGGAAGTCGGGCTCGCAGCGCAGCCCGAAGGGCAGCGAGGAGAGCAGGAACACCGCGCGGCTGCGCTTGCCGCCCAGCACCAGGAACTTCATGTAGTACCACAGCTACGCCTCAGCGCTTGCCGCAGAAGCCACCAGCTCGGGGTCTGGCCGGGCGCTGGAGTAGACCGTGCGGCCGCCATCTGCGAGGAGCTGCACGACCATGTGGAAGCGGTCCTGATCGCTGCCTACGGCTGATCACCCGACCCCTGCCCGGACACTCCTCCTTCGCGATGTTGGGGAAGAGTCCTTGCAACAGCTGCAGACCCTCGTCCCACTGCCCCTCCTCCAGGTAGTGCGCGCATAACTCCAGCAGCACGGGCCGCGACAGCAGGTGCGACGCCACGGTGCGCACGGGCAGCTGCGGGTACGTGTACTGCTGGTGCGACTCCGACTCCAGAAGGATCGTCACGGGCGCGCGGATGAATGGTGAGGTGCCTGCGCGTTCACCCTCCCAGCCAGAACTACCCGCGGTTTTGGTGTTGAAGACGATGCCGAGGCGCGTGCTGGAGAAGAGGTCGAGGAAGACCTTCTCGACGAGCTCGTGCTGGCCCTTGGCTTTCAGTACGTCCACCAGCAGCAGCGTCTTCGACACGGACTCCACGAAGGGCCGCAGCGCGCCGTGAAGCGTGAACGGCAGGAAGGAGGGGAAGGTGTGCGAGGCACTGGAGCCCACCAGGTAGGTGAACACGCGGTCGCTGTACCGCGCGAAGCGAGCGGCGCTACGTCTGAGAGGGAGAGGCCAGACCGACCGGCTGTAATCGCCGGCGAGGACGAAGAACAAACACCAGTAGAAGTAGTAGCTCTGCAGCGAGAGCAACGTCAGCGAGGAGCAGCACGCCGCGCGCGCCTCGCGTCTCGCCTCCTTGCTGAACATGGATGTCTGCACCGTGCAGCAGTCGTCCAACTCCCACACCAGCGTTGCCAGCGTCGCGTCGTCGTCGCAGCCCTCCAGCACCAGCGCGCGCACCTCTGCCTCCGTCATCTCCTCCTTCGCGCGGTCCACGCGTCTGCCGCCTGTCATGCCAGCAATGCCAGCAATGCCAGCAAACCCACTCTTCTTCGCGCTCATCTTCTTCAGCTCGAAGATCTGCCGCTCGCGCTCCGTCTCGAACGACGGCTCCGCCTCCTCCTCCTTCTGCTCCTCCTCGCCGAAGGGCAGGTCGCCGCCCCTCAGCCGCAGCAACGTGGCGAAGCGCGTCATGAAGCCGCGGAAGCTCAAGAAGTCGAAGCGACGGAAGGCCAGCACCGCCAGCTCCACTAGCCATCACGCCCACACACAACAGCCACGGTAGTAGTGCGGGTAGAAGGGGTACGCCTGCACCGCTGAAGCCAGCACGCGCGTCAGCTCCGCCTCGCTAGGTGTGAGAGGGCAGGAGTAGGCACACAGGTTCTGGTGGCGCACGAAGGAGTTGGGGTTGTTGTAGTAGCCCACCAGCTGGCGGTGGACCTCCAGGTACACCTTCTTCGCGCTGTTCCTGCCGCTGAGCCCGCCCGCGCGGCCTCACATGTATTCCACGCAGGTGCTCAGCTCGGACATGGTGCGGTCGCTGCCGTTCAGCTTGATGTACCGGTAGAAGTCGCAGATCGCCTAGCCATCAGCGGCGCGGTGCACGCCCACCGGGATGAACTCGTTCATGCGCAGGTGGCAGCGCGCGCGGCGGATGTAGATAGCGACGGAGGTGGAGCTGCCGTTCAGCCCCGCGTCGCAGAAGCCTAGCGGTGAGAGCGGGTGGAAAGGGCGACGCAGCGTCTTCCGGAAGTAGTTGTTGTAGTAGCAGATGTCGCTGCAGTAGTACAGCAGCAGCGACTTGAGGTGGTTCAGGTGCAGCACCGGGTACACCGTCTCGAACAGCGCGATCAGGTGCAGCGTCTCCTGAAAGGCGTGCAGCGCCTCCTGCTGCCGCTTGTGCGTGTAGTACCGCTCCGCTTCCGTGCGCAGCGTCTACGCCTCAGCCTCGCGCCGCGCCCGGACGATGATCAGGTTCATGTAGCGGTTCATGAGATCGAACTCCTTCGGCTTGTATTTGCCCTTCTCAATGGCACTGGCGATCACGCGGTACGGCGTGATCTCGTTGTTCTGCGCCAGGAAGCGAAGATACAGCATCGACTACGCCTCACGCGCACGCCCAGCCCGCACGAACGCGTCGTCCGGGCGGTTGACGAGGCACTGCATGGAGTCAGAAGCGTCGTACAGCTCGTAGGTCAGGTTGAACAGACAGGACAGCAGCGCCGAGTGGAAGGAGTTGGACTTGGCCTGACTGACAGGCGACGGGAAGGAGACTGGGGGTGATGCCATCACCCTCCCCTACTCTCCACCTCGTACTGCGTGGCGTGCTGCAGCAGCGTCTTCATCAACTTCATACCCTCGCTCAACAGCGCCGCGCTGCCCGACTGGATCTCGCTCTCCAGCAGCGCCAGCACCACCGCGTAGCTGTTCGTGCAGCTCTTGAACACGCAGCCCAGCTTCTCCGCCGCCTGCGCGAACAGCCCCGCGTCATACAGCAGCATGCCGTCCTCCGTCAGCTCCTGCAGCCGCGCGCACTACGCCTCACGCCGCCGCGCCGCCGCCACCTCCTCCAGCTTCGCCTCGCCCTTGCGGTCGTACTTCGCCGCCACGTACCGCCACACCTCCGCCGCCCTACGCCTCAGCCGCCGCGGCGAGCCGCACTTGCCCAGCTTGCCCATGTGCGTGTAGCAGGAGCCCAGCAGGAACAGCTCCTCCAGCGAGGTCACGCCCTTGCGCAGCAGCTCATACGCCTTGTGCAGCTGCCGCAGCTCGATGTAGCAGCGCACCAGCAGCGCTACGCCTCACGCCGCGCGCCCGCGCCCACTGATCGCGCTGTGGTTCTTCGCGTTGAGCGTGTTGATGTAGTAGCAGTAGTTGATGCACTTCTGGTACCTGCCGGTCACGCTCGCCCCATACCCTCACTGCTTCTCGTCGAACGCCTGCCGCGCGTCCGCCATGTACTGGTTCTCGTAGTATTGCGCGTCCGACGCGCCCGCGTCCCCTGTGCCCTCTGCCTCGTCGTCCGACAGCGGGATGAGTCCCGGGACCTGCTCGGGGTTCGCCTCGCTGGGAGCCGAGAGCAATCGCGAATCGAGCGGACTGGGTCGCAGCGCGTCGGTGAGCGGGTGGCTGCTGGATTGTTATGGGATGCAGACACTACTACCCCCACTCGTCGTGGCGCTTGCGCAGCAACGCAAAGGAATCGTCGATGTCCTGCACCTTCAGGTAGCACCCGACTCGCTGCTTCGCCTTTAGCTACAGTCAAGGGAGACGGTGAAAGGCACTTCCTCCTCGGTAGGTTTCTTGAGCACGATGTCGCAGGTGAAGGCAAAGTCCTTGTACTCGATGGGGCCCTTTCCCCACGCAGTGGCGGGCGTGTTCTTGATAATGATCTGGCTTGTAAAGGAGTCAAAGCGGCGCTACGTCCGATTGCGATACATTGTCCTCCTTTGACGCGTAAAGCAATGCGGACGCCTCGTTGAATCGATGCAGGAACATACCCTCGGTGTTACAGTTCAACTGAAACGGGGCTCTTCGAATGACCCCACACACCCGTCCCTACCCTATTCTGTCCTGGTCCAACTTCGCCTTCAATATGAGCTTCCGAATTTCATCGTCATTGAGGAAAATGAACAGAAACCACTTTTCACCCTCCTTCAGCTCTCTCATCGTGCCCGCATTGCGAATCGTTACCTACGAAATGATGATAACACAAAAGGGAGGAACAGAGATCCGCTCCAGCCGATTGGGGTCTGTCAGTCCCTTTTCGGTGATGCTCTGAACGATCAAATCGTCGTGGATGAACGAATCTGGTGATAAGCCTCACTGCCAGAGCAAACCCAGCTCCGAGCCTTTCGCTTCGTCCTTCTTCGTCTCCTCGGAGGGCGTGGTGATTGGTTTGGAGGGAATCACCATGGCAGGAAAAGAATGCAATGCGTTGCGAACAAACACGTGGCTATGAATCGTATTCTACAACTATAGTGGTGTTCATCCCGCAAGGAAAAGCGTCGTGGATTGCGCCCGTGACAGCGTACTCCTCTTCCTCCTCGATCGTGTACTGCTCTCCGAGCTGCTCCTTCCTGCACACGCGCAGCGTGACCAGCTTCCCACTCTCGCAAGATGCGAGGACAAGGAGAGAATCCAGCACCACGAGTCCAGTGATGGGCTAGGTATGAAGCAACGCACAATTCGCATGCAGAAGGCGCAACGACGTAGCAGGAAAGAAGATCAGCCGTCCGAACGTTGAACACGGAAATCGTACCGTTTTCATCCCCGACAATCAGCAAGGTGCCGTTCTGCAGCAGCGCCAGCTTTCGCGCCGCGACATGCACATCGTACAATCGCTCGCACAGTCTACACGTGAAGCGGAATCATAGCGAGTGCCCCGTAGTCAAGTTGATGAGCCGGATCACGCCGCTCTCCTCCGCAGCGAAGAGATACTTGTCGTTCGGAGAAAACAACAACTGGGACACGTCTGTCCGAAACTCGGTCACAATCCGGTCCGGGACCGTGGTCACCGCCGTGCTGCCCAGCAGCACCGAGCACCCCAGTCCGCCGCAGGCAAAGCGGTCGTTGCGATGACTGAGCTGAAGACACCAGAGCGGCAATGCCGTGAATGCGTACCGGGTCAGGCAGCAGCGGCGCTTCGTGGACCACATACACACAGAGCCGTCGAGGCTGGCGCTGAAGAGAAAGGCGTTGTCGGCAGAGAAGCAGAGAGCGGTGACGGAAGCGGAGTGGCCCACGAACAGTGTCTGCGGGTGAGGAGAGACGGCGGTGGTCACGTGGTCATAGGCGACGTTGTCTTCGGTGGCGTGCGGGTCCTTTGCGAGGAAGTGGATGCGCGAATCCTCCGTCGCGACGGCAATCTGCGATTAAGAGGAAGAAGTGTGAGAACGAGAAGGCCGTCACGGCCTACAGCGCTGCACATAATGTGGCTTTCGTTGGGCGTGGGGAGGATGGAAAGAGAGGAGCTGGAGATGAATTGGCTCAGATGGAGGTGGAAAACGCGGCGGCGTGACGGAATCGCAGCGATGGTAGATTCGAGCTTCTGGACGTGAGGAGGGAAGAGAAGGCGCACCTGCTGGACATCATTCTGAGGAAACGGAGCGACGGCCACTTGCTTCGCAATTTTGCGCAGCTGAAACAGAGGCGGATCTTCCTTGCGGTAACTCACGACGGTGATCTGGAATTTCTGCGTGAAGAGGGAAACGAGAACACTACCGAAACGAGATAGTCCTGCATGCCCCGCAGCACCTCGCCCTCCAGCACATTCTTCAGAAAAGTCACCGCTCGGGAAGAGAGGGTCAATGGAATGGGATCGCATTTCCACTGATCCAGAGTCGATTTGAAGAAGCCAAGCGCCTGCGCGTCAGTCCCGTCAGAAAAGACAACCATCCCGTTCACATACTGTCGAAGAATCCGCATTTCACTTTCGTTCGCACTCGTGGTCAACTTCGATGCATACTTCTCAAAGAACTCCCTCTTCTGCTCCTTCTCTTTCACCTCATTGAAGAGGATGATGCACTTGAATAGCGGGTACAAAATTTGTTTTAACTCCCCCTGCTCATGAGCAATCGAATGCAAAACGCACCTTATACTGATCGTCGACATAGGCAACGAATGCATTGAAAACGCCGTATTCTTCGTAGTCGCCCTTGTGATCGTCAAAGAAATAGCTCCACGCAGACACTGGAGCTTCCCTCTTCCTTGAAAGCGCTGCTGGCTTCAGTTTTGTGTCATTCTTTGTGTCCAGTTTCATTCAAAGTCCGTACCTGTTCCGATAATGTATTCATAGTCACTGATAGATTCGATCCGTCCCACTTCCCAGATTCCTAGTCCTGATGGGGAACCATGGATCTCACTGTCAGAGCAACCGAATTCCCTGTCGATTGCGAAATAGCGTTTGCAACAAAAGGAACAACTACAGCTTCTCTCCCGACGGAGCGGCACCATCCACGTCAACCGTTGCGGACGACTCCAGCAAACCCTTCTCCGCCTCGCTGCTCTCTCTCTTCTCCTTTCTCAGCAAGATGAAGTGGAAGATGATCAGCAGCACAAGCGCCATACCAATGGTGGGCACAGTGCACCGGTGCGCTATTGCGTGGCCGTAGCGATCGTTCAGCTGGCCGAGGAACAACTGAATGGGAATGCCGAGAGACGCCTGCATCAGCAGGATGCAGCTAAGGAGAGAGGGATGACACCTGGAGGGTCATGAACTGTTTGGATGCCATCAGGTTCGATTCATGAGATGAACCATTGCATGGAATGAAGTGAAAGTGAAAGAAGAGGGACTTATAGGAGTGTCTGCGTTTGCATCCGGTGCTACTCGTAGATGAGGAGGAAGGAATCCTCTTGTTCTCATGAAACACGATCACTCTCTTCTGAGAATCACCACTATCCTGTTTCCCACTTACTCACACCCTTCGTGGGAGTGGTGGTGAGTCGTGTGGAGTGTCCCGAATCCCACAGACCTATAAAACAAACAAGCCACTTCTTCTTCTTCCTCTCACCCTCCTCCTCGCTAAACTCTGTGTAGTCCACAACGCGCCCGCTCGCCTTCCTCTTGCGATTGGAGCGGCGCAGATGGGCCGGGTCCTTCTCCACGCTCTTCTTCCGTCCCTCCGCAGTCTCCGCCTCTTCCGCCGCACCACTCCTACCCCTCATCTCATCTCCCACCTGCCACTTGTGCCCGTGCCCGTGGTGGTGCGAACCCTCCGAGTTGCTTCCCATCACGCCGCAACCCACACCTCACGAAAAGGAGTCCTCACTCACTCCCAACGACTCCTCCGATTGCGCCTCCTTGGCCACATACCCGCGAATCGACTCGATGTACGCCGCCAGCGTGCTCGCCTCCTGCTTGGAGTACCTCGAGCTCTGATGCAGCTGCCGTGAAGGACTCCGCACCTTCCCTCAAGGATATCTTCGCCTCCACCGACGACAGCACCTCCGCCAGTCGCCGGCTCAGCGCCGGCCACCCGTCGATCGCCTACACTCACACGCCACATCAGCCGCTACGTTGCTCTTGATGTCGTTCCACACGGCCAGCAGCGCGTCGGAGGGCTCCAGCAGCTCCTTGGGGAGCACGCCATCGTTCACGATGTTGGTCACGTACTCGTAGCCGTCGATGAAGGCGATGCTCTGCGTGTCGCCCAGCTCCAGCGTGGCGGGCGCGTGCTCTTTCGCCCTCTTCTTCTTCGAGCTCTTCGCCTTCGCCGGCTTCTCCACATCTGCGTGAAACACCTCTGGCACGGCCTACAGTCCACGTCGTCCTCGTCGCTCTCCTCCTCGTCGCTCTCCTCAGGGATCATCTCTTCGTCGTCGTCGTCGCTCTTCACTACGCATCACCTCACCACGCACCGCCCACCCACGCGATGACCACGCGCCTTCTGGGGCTTCGGCTTCTCCTCCTCCTGCTTCGCTTTCTCTTCCTGCTTCGGCACCACCACCGGGAGGCTCTCGCCTTCCGCTTCCTTGATCAATGAGGACAGCTCGCTGGGCGTCTCACGGAGGACAGGCATCGGAGTGGCGGGTGTTGCAGCAGGTGTGGTAACAGGTTCAGAAGCATCGGGAGCAAGAGGCTGCTCCGGTTCTGCAGGTTTCGCCTCGGCGGGGATGGAAATCTCCTCATCGGGAGAAGGCTCCGTGTTGACGGGTTCCTGCTCGGAAATAGGCTTACGGATGCTGCGCAACCCCAACGACGAACCGTTCAGCAAGGAGGGCAAATCCAGCATGAATGACGAGACAGGGTGACTGGAAGAGCTTGCAACCGGAGCATTCTCTTCCTCTGATAGGGACGTAAACGACAGAGGCTTCGATAGGGAGGAAGAGGAAATGGCGGGAAGAGGAAGATCTTCGTCAGTTGCGAGTTTCCGAACCTTCGTCATGATTTCGTGGACTGCCTTTGAAGTGATCTTATCCGAACCTCTCTTTGTGCTTCCTTTCTGCTCCGATTCGCACTCCTTTACCATTTCTACCGCTAATCCAATTTCGAGGAGAATACCGTTATACAGAGTGAGATCGACCTTCTCTGGAGCGGGTGCTGGGTTCTCAACGGAATCCACTTCAACCACTTCGGTACAAGCGCCTAGGCCTAAGGGAAAGCGAGAGGGTGCGACTCTCTTGCTCGTACTCGTTCATCAGCTGAAACAGGTGGGGAGGGAGCTTTGATGTCAACAGGGGAAAGAGGGGCTGTGCGTTCTATCCTTCAAGCGGACGGAAAGGAGCTACGGGGTCGTTCTTCCGCTTTTCAACTTCAGATTTGATGAGACTACGAAGATGAGGGAAGGGGACAAGCGGGAACGATATCGCTTCTCTCAGCTGCTTTTCGATGGACTCTCTATCGAATTTTGACATGATTTGGTTGAATTCCTGCGTACCTACGATTCAAACGCTGGACGGGTAATCACTCGATTTCGCATCGGCACTCTCCTGCTGCGTGCCCGCTGCATCTACAGGATTTGATTTGACATCCATCAGAAGGAATGAGTAAATGCTGATGGGAGCTGAGGCGATGGTGTTTCATCACGTTCGGGCTCTATGATTGGTTTTCTGTGCTATTGGGAAGAATGGAAGTGCACTTGAGAGTTGATTCAATCGTGCGTATTTCATGGCGTGTCCCAGTCTGAAGTGTTTACAGTGAGGTATATGCAATAATGGAATAGAAATGCACAACTCAAAGTGAACGAATAGAGTTGACGGAGTCGTGGAAACCGAATCGCCTCTTTTTCTGATTTGGTTTTGTGTTTAAGTACAAACAAGTGTACAAGTTTTTCGACCACAACCGTTCTTTGTTGCACACAAAACATAGCCACACAGTTTGGGAAGTGATTCACTTTGTCGTGTTTTGTCCCTTCTATTTCCTTCATTCCATAGCATGACTGAGTAAGGAAAGAAGCAATGATAATATGCATTCCAGTCATTGATTAACTGAGCTAGAATTCTTTTCATTACTCAGTTGTACAAGCCCATTATGCTGAAGAATGATATCCAGCTTCGCGATGATCTCCATTCTGGGCTCCTATCGGCGAGTGAGTCCGAAGTTCCCTTCTCATGGATAGGAAGCCAGAAGCGGAGTCAGTCATCACTTTCCGACACCCATGAACCGGAGAAGCCTAACAGTCACAGTTCCCGTAAGCGTTAATGGACGCGTTCCGTTACTTCTAGGATTGATAACAGACCGGAAACTTCACATGATTTCTTCTTCTACCCGTGTTGTATTTATCAAAATGCTAGACGACACTACTTCCGTCTTCGTGGACTATGAATTGGAGAGACTTCGCTTTTGTGGACAAGGGAATGCCAGTAGAATGCCGGAATATGGAGTGACGATTGAAAAGGTGAATGAGCAGGGGATAGAACGCGCTGGTAATGAAGTGCTTGAGAAGTTGAGTTCTTCGTACGTACTGAAGTACCTATTTGGATGTGATGATGTGAATTCCATAACGGCGAATGCGACTCTTGTCAAACAGTCGCATTCCAAGGGACAAGTTGTGCATAAGGAATTCGAGGATACCTACGACTTTGACGCTAGAGTGATGGATTTAGTGTACGATATTGCGTTCACATTACAGTCTTACACGCCGCAGTATGTAACCTATTTTATTGGCGAGTACGATGATCAAATGATCGAGTATTGTGGATACAAGCTTCTCCGGGGCTCCATGATCGAAGGCGTTTTGAAGATGTCGAAGGACCAGCGCGAGGAGCTGACGATTGAGATGCGTGACAAGACGTACAGCGGGAGCACACAGAAGGGCCGTCCGCAGGGAGAGGGCTGCGTGTCGTTCAATTCGTCGTCTATGTTCTGTGGCTACTCGGAAGAAGGGAAAATGTCCTTCGGGTGCTACGGCCAAAGCACCCTCACGAACGTGACCTCCCACTGGAACGGGCGCAACCGCCACGGCGTCTGCATGGAGTGCTACGGCAACGGGTTCTTCTACTTCGGCTACTGCGAGAACGGAAAGAAGCACGGGAAGGGGCTGCACTTGATGGACAACGGAGCGGTCATGCTGGGCATGTGGGAGGACAACACGCTGTCCGGACTGTGCCTGGCGTTCTCACACATCCCCACGATCTACAGCGGCGAGTTGCAGAACCAGTGTTTTAAGGGGTACGGAGAGATGTACTATCGGAACACCACGCTCTATTGCGGGCTCTGGGACGGAGGGCAGTACAACGACCTGGGGTGTCTTAGCATTCTTAACCGAACGGGCAACCCGAGGCCGTATTACGGCGCTTGGAATCACGGGATACGACGGGAACTCACGGAGAAGGAGAAGAAACAACTGCATCGGGTACAGTCCGAAAAGCATAAGAATTTGCCTGCTGTTTCCGCCAAAAGGGAAGCGTGTACTGCCACCCATTAGTAATCAAAGTATCGGAGTTTTCATGTTCTGATATTCCGCATAGTTGATCCATTTGTTGTTACTGCTTGTTTGAAAGGCGCATTGCCCATTTCCTTTGATTTGTTTGCTCATGGTATAGAACATTGCGACTTAGAACAGTTTATTTGTTGGAGATTTGCAGGGGTTGCTATTGGCGTTCTTCCATCACACAGATTTATGTTTTGCGAACTTTTATGGATTTGTTATCCTAGTATTAGTCACTTTCCAGGAATTGAAGGTCACCTGTCACGTCTATCGTGATCGTCTCTTTGGAAGGTGCAATCCCACTAGTACTAGTGTGAAATGTGTGATATTCTTCTGTCCATTTGTATAATGTGCTTTCTCCCACGTAACTCGGAGAGGGGATGCTAGGAAGCAAATACATGGCGGATTCCCTAATGCACTCGACCGTCAGGAGTAAATCGCGTGTAGCATACTCTCTAGATTGATTTGGACTGCTTCTCTATCAAAATCAGCATCGCTTCCGGAAAGAGGAGCAAGTATATACTTTACAAAACAGCTGCAATCGTTAGTCCTTTGGCAAGTGGAATCGCTTACTTTGAAGAGAACGCACAATCTACCGCGGAGTTGACCACTATAAGAACGGATCTGCAACTACAAGCCGCAGTGTGTCTATTTCCATGGTCACAATCCTTTCTGCACGATTTGTGTCTGTTGAAACAATGAGCTGTGCAAGTGGCAGGAACACTCAACGAATAGAGACATAGAAGCTGGATGCCATCCCGAGTGTGATTCGTGCGATTGACTGCTCCGCACAGTCTAATGCTTGGATAGAACTGCTCTTTCACTGTTTTACACACCAATGTGGTAATACTCCACATTGCTAGCAGATTCGCAATTGGTGCCCATCTATGCATCGTTGAAGTGCAAATTCCACAGAAGATGGATTGTCCTACTGCTCTGCACTGATGACAAGGGATGGATACCTCCCAGGGTGTGCTTCCGATTAGAAACAGGAAACGCGCGAATCAGAAGGTGCTACAACAGCTGCACCCTTTGTAGCACGCTCCAGAGTCCAAAACCACAACTGCCCCATTTCTCCCCATCCGCATCGGAATGGTGCAAACCTACCCAATTGTATTAGTGCAGCCCGAGGCAACCCATTGTGTTGAGCGAGACGGGAGAGGTTGAGGCCGGTTCAGCGAATAATAGAGGAGGAAACGCGGTTTGCAGTCTTCTCACAGTCCAGTCATGTGAGAGGAGGCGTTTTTGTGCTCACTGAACGTGCGGAGGCCTTGATCAGGATAGAGAATCTTCAACTACACACTTTGTCTTCCGTATTTCTTATTTCAGCGGGTTTCCAGTTCCATATTCTGCCCAATCAGTCGATGAAAAGGACAGAGGATGAGCAGGAATACAGACGGTGTAGTTCGTGCAAGATGAGGCTTGCTCTTTCTATGTTTGACGAATCTTCTTCATCACATTCGTACAAGACGTGCTTGTCGTGCAGGAATAAGAAGCGGCAGAAGTACTACGGTAGGATTAATAGTGTTCTCCCTAACAGTTCAGCTGGATTGAAGCGGAGAGGGGCCAGACGGCCAAAGAAACTCGTGCATCCGCCAAAGTCGGGCGAGAAGCAAACCCCATCACTGAGCATATCGGTGGTTGCATCCCCCAAGACAGTGCAGACGAAGCCCCCGGCGGAGCTGCCACCCAGTCGGCTGTCTGCTGCCCCTGTATCGAAGTGGATTGTTGTTCCTTCGAATCCCACAACGAAGGTGTTTCTTGCATCCGTTGTAACGAGCGGTATCTACGTTGTTCGCGATCAACGATGAATTGGCGCAATTCCCTTATCCGTGTTTCATGTGATCATCTTCTGGATGCTCATTTCCTGTTGCCATTTTTTTGTGATTCTCGTGTTTCCTCCAACACAAGCTCTCGTACGCCGTGTTCTTAGTTGCTGTTCCACTTCCGCATTCCCGCGGGAATGCGCTCTTCTCCACATCGCCAAGTTCTAAGCGAGTATCGAGAATAGGAAGGTAATATGCACGGAAACAGTGGATTGTCTGACGTTGCTGACAAGAACGCCGTTCTGTCGGCGAATCTTCGTTTGTTCCTCGAGAGGAGAAAGGACGCTATCGTGATCGACGATGACGTGAAGATCGAGGATTTTGTGAGGGAGTACATGCAGTCGCACCCATCTAACGATGTTCTGTGTTTCTACGACTGCACGGCCATCCTTAACCAGTACAAGACGTGGTTTGCCGTGTTTGGCGATGTGCAGCCGTTCTATGGTTTGTTCATCGCCCCTTCCTGAATTGTAGCCATGAAGTGCAACCCGGCGGAGGGCATGATGGATCTGATGACCTCGCTGCCCGGCATGTGCGTGGACTGTGCGAGCGTAACGGAAATCAAGGCTTGCTTGGCTCGCGGCATTTCTCCCAGCAGCATCATTTTTGCCAACCCTGTGAAGGTGAGCATTCCATGTAGGGCTTAGGGAGTAGTCTGTGGAGGGAATCTCCTTCATGCGAGAGAAGGGTGTGTGGTGCTGCACGCTGGACAGCGTGGAGGAGGTGACGAAGATGCACTCCGTGCTGGGCGACGACGCGGCCAAGTGCCGCGTGGTGCTCCGCCTGTACGTGGACGACCACCACTCGCTCATTCCGCTCGGCAGCAAGTTCGGCTGCAGACTGGACGAGGTGGACGCCATCCTGGCGGAGCTGAAGAAGTACAACATGCCCGCCGTGGGTGTGGCGTTCCACGTGGGCAGCGGCAACGAGGACGAGAACGCGTACGACAAGGCCATCGCGAACGCGAAGACCGTCTTCGACAAGGCGAAGCAGTTCGGCTACAGCATGAACCTGCTGGACATGGGTGGCGGCTGGGCCGGCACGCTGGGCGGCAACGCGCACCGCAACGAGGGGCTGGAGAGCGAGGCGCGCATCATCCGCGCGGCGCTGGAGACGAAGGGCATGAGCGCGATCCCCGACCTGAAGCTCATCGCCGAGCCGGGCCGCTACTTCAACGAGCAGGTCATCACGCTGGGCGCGACCGTCACTCACGTGACCGAGCGCAACGGCCTTGTCGTCTACCGCGTGAACGAGGGCGTGACCGGCATGTTCAAGGACACGGTCCTCGCCGACCTGAATGTGCTGCCCGTGGCGCTGGAGGGCGCGGGGAAGGAGCAGCCTTCCAGAATCATCGGTCCCGGCTTCACGGAGAAGGACATCATCACCAAGGAGAAGGACGTGCTCCTTCCCAGAATGAAGGCGGGCGATAACATCATGTTCCGCAATATGGGCGCCTACACCATGAGCATCTCTTCCGAAGGTGCGCGTGCTTCCCAGAAACCCGTCTACTTTATCCGCAAGTCCTCTTTGAACTAACTGCCCTCCTCTCCTGTTTGTTTTGCGCATGCGATTGTTGCGTTCCCCAAATGCCCCCATTGTTGCGCGTGATTATTGGGTCATAGGGTCCGCTCTATTATTCCTCCCGAAACAATGGATGTGATTTTAAGCGAATTGAACGGAGTTCCGTGCGAGTATCGCCTCCTTGAGAAACTCGGCGAAGGCGGCTTCTCGAAGGTTTACAAATGCGAGCGACTCATGAACGGAAAGAAGGACATTTTCGTAACACTCACTGCTTGTTGGTGACGGTGTAGGCTGCTAAAGTGTTCTCCCGCTCCTTCTTGAAGATGCAAAAGACCTGGAGCCGTGTGAACGAGAAGATGGTCTTCTCCACGGCGTTAGAAAAGGTGGAGAGGGAGATTGCCCTCATGAAGCGTCTTCGCCATCCCAACCTCGTCGCGCTTGTCGACGTCATCGACGATGCGGAAAGGGACCAGTGCACTCTCCGATGTGACGTAATGTGTAGAATTTACATGATTATCGAGTATGTTGAGAATGGGCAGGTGATGTACTACGACCCGGCCTCTCACCACTTCACCTCCAAACTCACCAGTCTGCAGTGTGAGAAGTCCTTAAGAGTAGATGGCGTTCTCCCCGAAGACCACGCCAAGAAATACCTCTACGACATTGTTTCCGGACTGCAGTACTTGCACATGCACAAGGTGGTGCATCGCGACATTAAGCCCGAGAACATCCTCATTTCCAAGGACGATCACTGCAAGATATCCTTTCTGCAGCCCCGTGGCTTCTTAACCGCAGATCGTCGACTTTGGCGTGGCGCACATCTTCGAGACGCTCAACAACCCCGGCCAGGCGTCGGGTCGCCCTTTTCTTTTCCACTCACACGCAGACACCAACCTGCCGCAGTCCACCCGCCCGCTGAACACCCTCACGCGCACGCAGACGGGCCTCATGACCAACACCGCCGGCACCACCTACTTCTACCCTCCCGAGTGCTGTCTGGACCAGCCCTACAACACCTACGCCGCCGACGTACTCGCCTCGCTCGCTTCTCACGTAGGTCTGGGCGCTGGGCGTCACGCTCTTCGCGATGGTGGCGGGCCGCCTGCCGCTGTTCAACCCCGACCCCATCGACTTCATGGACGACCTGCTGGAGAAGGACATCGAGATCCCCACCGACCTCTCGCCCGCCTTGCAATATCCTTGTCCCGCTGCGCTGTGGCCCTTCACCTCAGGGACTTGCTGCGACGTTTCCTCGAGAAGGACCCCACCAAGCGCATCTCCTTGGACGAGATTCTTGTGGGGGAGGCGGCGTGGCCTCATGTGTAGGCGCACGAGTGGATGACGGGCTGTGAGACAGCCGCGGCGCTGCCGCAGGCGGCGATCCAGCGAGACGCGCTGTCGACGGACGAGGTGCAGCACGCGCTGTCCATGCGTATTGCCACGCCTGTCGTGCCTGCTAGTCCTGTTGCTGCGCCTGCTGATGTGCCTGTTGATGTGCCTGCTGATGTGCCTGCTGCTGTGCCTGTTGCTGTGCCTGCTGTGAAGGAGGAAGAAAAGGTGGAAGAAAAGGAAGAGAAGAAGGAAGAGGAGGTGAAGGAAACCGTGAAGGAGGAGGAGAAGGTACAGACGGCTCCGAAGGAAAGCGCTGAACAAATCCAAGAGGAGACGCCGGCAAAGGCACACAAAGAAAACGCGACTGAGCAGAGTGTGAAGTCACCCAGCGGTGACTGTTGTATAGTGATGTGGTGTCCTTGTTCAACAAACAACGGAGATGCAGCTACACTTTGTTGATCTTGTCTATCGCGGCCTACTAATCACGCCAATCCCCGAAACCCACAGATGTCGCAATGGTGCCAATCTCGTCACTAATGTGGTTATGGTTATCGATGATTTCGTTCAACTTCGCCCTCAATAACTCCAGATTCACGGAAGACGCCGCACTCTCCGTCTTTTGCTCTTTCCGAGCGACTGACCTCCTGCTCGTTGTAGACATGGACGCCTCTTCCGTAACGGGGGCACTCCAATTCAAAACGGACGAATGCACACTGTAGTCGTCAATAAAGGATGGGAGGATGGGCTCCGTACCAAGTCGCAACGATTTGTCACTCTCACTCATCAATCCGCGATGTGATCGCGAATCTGCTTGGTATTCATTCTCTTTCTCACAGGCACCGTATCTGGATCCCATTGCAGCATAATCTTGCGGCTGTGAGACGGGGTTCTCCTGATACGTGTCCAACGAGAACCAGGCATTGTTGTTTGTGCTCACTACAATCGAATAGGGAACGAGAAGAGCCTCGCTCCGCTCAACCAGCATCGCCTCGTTGGCTCTCTCTCCGCCGGAATAGATCGATGGATACCCGATCGTACCGTCCCAGGGGACAATACTCTCCACTTGCTCCATGAGGTGGGCCTTTTCTGTTCAAAAATGAACACATGACATACATGCACTTCGGTGGCAATACATAGTGGGTGTGGGACACTTCCTCCCATTCTCCTTCACATACACGCATTACGACAACGCGTTCGTGTTGTTCACAATACCCCATGCACATGACGTCATCCTAGATTCCTTCCAGTTATCATGGTCTCCGGCAGCAAGCACTCCAATGCACCGAAGAAGGAAACAATTAGATAAAAAGCAAACCGAATCCATTCTTTTCTTCATGGCAAACATCAACGAGGAGTTTTCGGCAATCCAGCTCTCTCTCATATCGGCCCAGAGAGACTTAGAGCGAATCGACAAGCCGGAAACGCCGTATGAGGAATTGCATTCCTTCGATGAAGTTCTGCGCTCGATCCAGTCCAGATTGAAGGCGCTATCTTCCAAGATCAAGGCGGACCGGTCTCCGAACAAGCAGATATGGCAACGGTTTTCTTCGCTGTTTCGTCCTTACGGATAGACGAATCTCGTCGACGACGGAAGAATTCTACTCTCTGCGCAATCAGTACTCCCGCATCTTGAATGCGAAGAGGATCCTCTCCGAACGGTCCAGTCTCTTCGATAATTCGTCAGCGAAGGTGATTGCGAGAAGAGGGGATCACACGGTAGGAGGAGAACCCAGACTTGGAGGCTTCCCTGCTGAAGGAGAACTCCGCGCTGTCGCGGTCGACTGCCATGGCGGACTACTATCTGGAGATGGGAACCAACTCCCTGGGAAGCCTGCATGACCAGGGAAACGTGCTGAAGCGAGCGCAGCGCCGTGTTTTGGACATGGCAAACTCTCTGGGTTTGACGGGCAACGTTATTCACAAGGCGATGAACCGGAGTTGGTGGGACCGGTGTATGGTCTACACGGGCATCGTTGTAATCTCGGCTTTTCTATTCTTCGTGTGGTACTACAAACAGAGGTGCCATCTTTGTTGGGAAACACTATCGCATCTGCGAGTAGTAGCTGGTTTGGATCTGGTACATCTTCCCTCCCTTTTTGAGGAGGTACGCCTGCTCGTTGAGGATGTCGATGAAGTCCTGGAAGTTGTCAATCGCGATGCGGTTCTTCGTCGCCACCTCCATCATGTCCTAGCGTCAACACAGCCTACAGCACCCACGCGAATGGAGAACAGCGCGCTGGACCGCCGCTCCGCCTCCCTCGTCAGTGCCGCGATGAACTGCTTCGTCTGCTTGCTCCGGCTGTTGCCCGTGTTGCGCTGGAAGTCCACGTAGCCCATGTCGTCCGCCAGCACCTCGTACAGGCTCTCCTTCATCAGGTCCACGATGTCCTCCGCGTCCTGCACCGTCACCTCCTCGCGGCGCTCCAGCCGCGCCCGCGCCTGCGACAGGCGAATCAGGCTCTCCAGCTGGCGCATCGTGATGGGGATCGAGTCGTCGTCGCCGTACTTGTCGCGCAGCGACATGTAGAACGCCTTCAGCACCTTCGCCGCCTCCGAGGTCAGCCGCGGGTTCACCGTCTGGTGCACGAACGCCAGGTACTTGCGCAGCAGCACCACGGGAATCGGGTCCGAGGCCAGCGAGGCGTGCTGTCGCAGCCGGTGCGCCAGTGACGGGTTCTCCTCCTCCATGCGACTCGTCCTACGCTGGATCCGCGTCACGGCCGCTACGAGGCGTACAGCCCACCGGCGGGCGTGTCTCCGCGCACGGCGAACTGCTTCATGATGTGCTCGGAGAGCAGGCGGTCCTTCTCCTCGTCCGGCGTGTCCAGCAGCAGGAAGGTCTAGTGGTGAGAGGACGCGCCGCCACTACCAGGTCGAAGCGGCTCAGCAGCCCCGCCGGCATCTTGATGTTCTCCGCGACGGTCTTCCCGCGGTTGTAGTGGCCGCCGGAGGGGTTGGCGGCGGCGAGGATGGAGACGCGCGCGGAGAGCGTGCAGACGATGCCGGCCTTGGCGACGGAGACGGTCTGCTGCTCCATGGCCTCCAGCAGCACCTGCTTCTCCTTGCCCATCTTGTCGAACTCGTCGATGCAGCACACGCCGCCGTCCGACAGCACCAGCGCGCCCGCCTCCAGACACGACTCGCCCGTGGCCTACGCCTCACGCGCACATCCTCTCGCCACCTTGTCCTTGCTCATGGTCACCGTCAGACCGCTGCCCGACGCCGTGTTGCCGCACACGAACACGCCACGTGTGCTCAGCGCCGAGGCGGCGCGCAGCAGCTGGCTTTTGCCCAGACCGGGGTCGCCCACCATCAGCACGTGCACGTTGCCGCGGCGTGTGTCCATCGCCACGCCGCCCACGAGACAGAGAAGAATGCCGGCCTTGGCGAGCTCCTGGCCGTAGATCTGCGGGCAGAGCGAGTGCACGAGCAGGTCGAAGAGGTGCGGCTGCGAGGCGATGAAGTCGAAGCACTTCATGTCGTTCTCGGTGAAGTGCGAGAAGGACGCTTGGCCGCTCGCGCCCTCCTACGCTCACAGCCACGGAGAAGCCGTCACCTTCTTCAGCGAGATGCTGTTGGCTGACAGGTACAGCAGGTACAGACTCGAGCGCGACGCCTTCTGGTAGCCGAAGGGTGTGTCCGCGGTGGCCGTCTATGATTATCTTGAATATGTGTTCATACCTTGATGATCCCCGTGATGGACACCAATTCGCCGGGGGTCACGTGATCCACCAGGTCTCCCACCAGATGAACCTCCAGTGTGCGCGGAATGCGCCCGGCGTCGGAGCCGTCGTTCTCCCCCACTTCCTGCAATCTACACGATGAATGGAGGCAGCCTCCCAAACTTGATCACCTGCCAGTCCTGGGTGATGGCGGTCTGACGCAGGGGACGGAAGGAGCGGCTCCGACACCCCGACTTGTCGCATCCCACCGGCGGTTGGTACTTCCCGTCACAGAAGGTCTACTGCTTAGACGTCACGCACAACAACACCATTTGAATGATGGTGCCACACTGCTCGCATTCAAAGTTCATTTTCATCACCAAGGAGCGAATGGCTCCCACGCGAATAATGGTGCCCGTTACACATATCAGTTTCCCCACGAGATTGGCCTTGATGTCCTTGAAGGACACGAGCGGCTCAAAGTCGAGGATTCGCACACGCAGGCGAGAGTTCACAACTCCGTTTGTTGCTGTGACGATCATGGCAGCGGCGGTAAGGCAGCCGATCGTATCCTCAGGGTGGTCGAACAGAGCGGTGCGCAAATCCGTAAGGGGACACGCTTCCACCAAATCCTTGAATTGAAATAGCAGCGAATTGCTGTTCTGGTTGGATAGCGCCTATCCATCATGGATATTCGTCGACAGGACTCTTTCCAGCAGTGCCTTTCCATCTTGGCGAAAGAACATGCAGAAGGCCTTTATAATCGTCACGCGAGGGTCGGAGTCGTCAAAGTCATCCACCGGGAAGCACAGAAACCAAACATCCGAAACGGGAACGTCCTACCGTGTGAAACGCACTCTCCAGTGATACGCCATCTGCACCCTTCCCAACCATAGGACCTCGGCTATTCAAACAAACAATGGCGGGAAAACTCAGACCACGCCCAACTCGAATATCTCGTGTTCCATCGAATCCAGCAGTCGCTGCACACGCTCCTCGGACATGAAGGACCCAACGCAGGACACGCAGAAGTGGAAACGCGATTCGAGGTCCATCCACACGACCAGCGTTACCGACTTGCTTCCTCCCTCGGCGTACACCTTCTGTGTGATCAGACGACGCGTGAAGCAGTCCTTCGGATGCAGGCCGAGGTTGGAGATCTCCATCGCAATCTCCTCCTCCTCGTAGCTGCGTGTGTCCTCGAAGGACAGCACCAAGGGAAGACCGTCCGCCAGCGCCGCCGTCACGCTCTTCTGGATGGTGGCGCAGTTCTCCGTGTGCTGCAGCAAGTCCTCCACGCACACCGTCGTTGGGAAGGAGGAGAAGAACAGGTTCGGGGACACCTCTACGCATTACCGCTTCGCTCTGCGACTACCGGAAGAGGACCAGTAGCGTCTCATGTTCACAATCGTGTTCATCGTCATGGAGCCGGAGTGTGGCAGATTCTCGGCATGCAGCATCGCACGAAGAAAGCAGTATACCAGCATACCGTGGATGCAACCGCCACATGCGTAGTGCGAACCCATGGACTTAGCGAGGCTCACCGCTCGCTTACACACACTGGCGTCGATGACACGCTCCGCGTTCACGAAGGCATCTCCAGAATTCTGGCAGACGGGGTACACTGTCGCTTTATGGATATACTTCTCGCAGATTCTCTTCCCCTCTGCGACATTTGCCTTTCCGTCAACCATCCACGATGCTGGATACGCGAGACTCTCCTCGTTACGGATGGGGTCCAGCAGCTTAAACACGAACTGATCGGGGCAAGAGGAGCCTTGGGTGATGTGAAACACCTCTCGAGTGAAGGACGTGATCATGAACCCATCTGCAACGCCGTGGTGCGCATGGATGACGAGATAATGAGCAGCCTCTTCATCCTCTCCCCAGAACAACCGGAACGCATTTCGCTTGTCCTCAGCGCAATGCGCAATGATAGCGTTGTGGATGTCTGTGATCGAGTGGCCTTTCATAGTCTCCAGAAGAAGGCGCTTCTTTTCCTCGCTGCAGTACGCACATCCCTTCTCTTCGTCGATTAACGCACAGAACACGTGAAATCGTCTCTTCACAGCTTCATCAACAGCGTTCTGCAACTGCTCCTCCGATACGGAATCGGGTATGCAGAAGCTGGTCTGGAAGAAGACACGGTTTTGAAAGAAGGGCGCAGCCATATTCTGCGTCTTTTTCTTCCCACTGCTTGCCTATGAAATAGGTCCCTTTTGAATGCAACAACAAGACATCTTGTCCGAGTGGTTAAGGAGACAGACTAGAAATCTGCTGGGCTTTGCCCGCGCAGGTTCGAATCCTGCAGATGTCGCTTTTTTTCTCTATTGCCATTCCACAGTAATACAAGGTGTTCGTGAACATGTGCAACGAGAACCCTCTGTCATTTAGTGGCTACTAAGCTGCCGTGTTTGTTGAAGGATTCACCGATGTGGCAATCCAAGCGTGGCAACACAGGATATCGAAGAGTTTTAAACTTCTATTCCCGCAACACATTGCTGCAGTGTATTCTCGCAGTCTTAGGTAGTGTTCGTTTTAGGTAAACAAACGCCCTGTTTCTCCACACATTTGTCTTCTTCCAACCCCATCTTGTGAGCATTCGGTGCAGATGGACAAAGCGGAAGCCTACGAAGTAATAGAGAGTGTTGGAGAGGGGTAATTGCGTTGCTTCAGTGTAAACCTGTAGAAAGTGGGGAAGGGTTTCAAAGGAACGGATTAAGGGAACAGAGAGTGTTGTTGCAGTGAAAAGGATGAGACTGAGGGGCAACCCCAATTCCATCCAGGATAGGATCAATTCGCTTCGTTCTTACGATTCTCCCTATCTTGTTCGCTATCTTGCTTCATTGACCGTGCCAAATGAGATCTGGGTAGGTGTGTGAGGAGAATGTGAAGGAGTAGATTGTTTCCGAGTACTGCGATGGCAAGTCGGTGAAATCCTTAGTGAAGGAAGGAATTCGCTTTTCTGTTGATACTGTCCGTGTTGTGGTGAGCTGTGCGCTGCTTGGACTTGATTATCTCCATTCCAGAGGGATTTGCCACTCCGTAGTTGATTTGCCGCTGCTTTATTGTAGGATTTGCATTCCAACAACATCCTGCTCACCAAGTCGGGACTGGTCCAGCTCACTGACTTCGGTGTCTCTGATGAGGTGATGAAGTGCTGCTATGGCAAACAATCGGACCGCAGTGATGTGATGTACGTGGCTCCCGAAGTGCATATGGGAATAACAGAGCCAAAGAGCGATGTGTGGTCGCTCGGCATTTGTATCACTGAAATGGTGGAAGGACGGAACCCCTACGAAGGCTGCTCCTACAGAGAGTGCCTCAAGAAGAAGGAGGAGGATCAGCCGCCTTCTCTTTCCACCGAGCACCTGTCTCCAGAGCTTGTGTCCTTCGTCGCGAAATGCTTGGTGAAGGATGTGAATCAGCGCGCCTCCGTGAGCGAGCTGCTGCTGGTTTGTGATTCGCGCCGCACGTGACTCGTAGCACCCTTTCGTGGCGGACATGGTGAATCGGCTTCGGAACGGCCAGCCGCCCATTGTGCCCGTGGAGACCGGAGTTGTTGACACAAGCAAGGAAACAGCCATGAAAGTTGTTGATGCAAGCAAGGGACCAGCCATGGGAGTTGTTGATGCAAGTAAGGGAACAGCCATGGGAGTTGTTGATGCAAGCAAAGGAGAAGCCACGAAGCCTGCTGATGCAAGCACGGGAGAAGTGCGTTGCGCGAAGGACCTGGAGCAGCTGCCCTCCAGCATCACTTCGCTGACGATCCTTAGCTGCGACGATTACAAGAGGGAGCAACTCAGCTTCGCTGCGTTCCCCAAGCTGGAAACGCTGCGCATGTGCAGCAAGTGCTTCGCCTACCCGTCGCGCGTGGAGATCAGCGGACTGTACGACCTGACCACCATTGTCGTGGAGGAAGACTGCTTCGCCGCCAACGACGCCAACGCGGAACTGGTGGTGAAGGATTGTTCGCGACTGCAGACGCTCTCCATCGGCAACCAGGCCTTCTCCGCCTTCAAGCACTTCTCTCTCAGCGGCCTGCCTCTTCTGGAGACGCTGACCATCGGGTCGCACTGCTTCGTCGCCGCCGATTTCGTGATCGACTCGATGGACCTGCTGGAGACCGTCCAGCTGGGCGAGGGCAGCTTCGAGAAGGCGCACCACACGGCTGTTGCAAGTGCCGAATGATTGCAAGGGTGATGCGTAGAATGCCCCATGCTGAAGAGCATCACGCTGGGACCCAACAGCCTGCAGGGCATCGAGAGCAGCACGTGCACTGCGATGCTGAAGGGTGAGGACGAGAACTTGGGCTGATGCGCAGATTTGCCGTACCTCGCTTCCATGGTCTGCAAGGAAGGCTGCTTCGAGAAGAGTCATCTCACCATCGAAAGTGACCCTGTGACGGGCGTGTGAGGAATAGACTGCCCGCACCTGAACAAGAAGAAACTGTCCCCGGGAATCAAGAAGGCGTCGCAGAAGTCGTGGATGCAGAGCGTCTCCTCCTTCTTCAGCAAGAACAAGAAATGGCTGTTTTGGGGCGTTGCTGCTCTCGTCGTTCTCCTCATCGTCCTTCTCATTCTTCTCCTGACCCTCGGAAAGAAGGACCCTTCGTTGGTGGCTTTGCAGTCCTGCTTGAAGGACCTGTCTGTCTCAAAGGGCATGACGAGTCTGGTGATTCCGAACGACCGCTGCAACGAATTGGCTCTCGACTCGCTGTCCTTCTCCGTGTTCTCCAAACTGAAAACCCTTCAAATCGGCTCGAATTGCTTCCAGAACGTGCTGCACGTGAGTTTTGACCAGATGCCCGCACTGACGGACCTTGCGGTGGATGAGAACTCCTTCTCCAAGCGCATTGGGTCTCTGTCCGTAACCAACTGCCCTTCTCTGACTGAGCTGACCCTCGGCGACGGCTCCTTCGCCAGCTTCAGCAAGCTCACCATCACCTCGACGGGTCTGCTCCACACGCTCACCATCGGCAGCAACGCCTTCTCCGCCGTGGACGAGCTGCGCCTCATCGGACTGAGCGGATTGAGTCGCGTGGAGATCGGCTCCGAGTCGTTCGCCCTCAAGGAGGGCTCCTTCCACGTAAGCGCGTGCTCCTCCATCAAGCTGCTCACGATCGGCTCCAACTCGTTCGGCCGGTTCACCACCTTCGAGGTGGAGAACGACCCCGCGCTGGAGGTTTTACACATCGGCTCCCTGACCAACTCGTCCTCCTTCTTCTCCGCCGCGCTGCAGCTGAAGGGTTTGCGTGCTGAAGCGTGTGCATGAATAGACCTGCAGAAGCTGAACTCGGTTCTGATCGGCAAGGACGCCTTCCACGACGCTCCGAGCGTGGTGTTCGATAGTCCTCCCACTCAACTCGCTTCATGACTAGACCTGCCCTCTCTGACGGCCATCCAAACCGGCGACTCCTCGCTCTTCAACTGCACCGAAGCCACCTTCAGCAGTACTGCATTTACAATCCCGTCATTCCGTAGACTTGCCTCTGCTCGACTCCATCCTGCTCGGCTACGACTCGCTTCGCTTCAGCGACGATGCGGCCTCCTCGCTGACGATGACCGGTGTGTGATGAATGCGCGCGTAACAGACAGACCTGCCCAAGCTCACGACAATCAACACGGAACTGGGCGAGTACAAGGACAGCGCTTCCTTCCTGCACCCTCGTCACCTCCTCCTCAAGAGTACTGTCGGAGCCTCCTTCCAACCTAGACACGCCCCTCGTCTCCTCTCTCGTCATTCCGCGCGCCTTCCTGCACTTGTCCGACTGGAGCGTGCTCAGTCCTCCTCCGTCCTCTCTCTCATCGCTAGACGCCGGAGGCTTCGAGACGCACCCTACCATTCCTCTGATCGAAAGACACGCCACTGTCTGCACCAAGGCAGACTCCCTTGCCTTGGACCCTCAGACCACGCACATCGTCGTCCCGAACAACTGCTCCAACGAGCCGGACTTCACCGCCTTCGTGATGACCCCCTTCCCGTTCCTGCGCGAGCTGACCATCGGGAACAACTGCTTCAAGAACATCATGGACTTCATCGTCACCGGCCTGGGCGGCTTGCGCAAGATCACCATCGGCGACGGCAGCTTCTCCCAGTCGCAGGAGGACCTGCAGGAGCTCGGCGCCTATCTGCGTATCAAGGACTGCCCCGCGTTGCAGGAGGTGAAGATCGGTGGGTGGTCGTTCCTGTACTTCCTCCTGTTCGACGTGGCGAACGTGCCGTCTCTCGAGAAGCTGGAGATGGGCCCGCTCGATCCCATGGTGGACGGCGCGGACTTCTACTTCGCCGACTTTGAATTGAAGAGTGAGAGAGAGGCCATGTGCTCAGGAGTAGACGTGCCGCATCTGAAGACACTCATCTTGGGAACCAGCTCATTCCACGACGCGGAGAAGGTCACGTTTGAGAGTGGTGGAGGGAAGAGAGAATGATGGCTTAGACCTCCCCGAGCTGACCACGATACAGCTCGGCTGGGGCGCCTTCTCGATGATGGACTGCCTGGAAACGAGCTACGTGATCATGAAGGGTGGTGAAGAAGAGTGCTGCTGATCTGTAGACATGCCTCAATTGGTTTCCCTCACGACCGTCCACGAATCGAGCAGGACGTACTATTGCCCCTATCACGTTGATGTGGCGAGTAGCTGTTTCTGAAGGACATCCCATGTAGATATGCCAAATCTGAATACCGTCTATTTACCCAATGCTTTTGCCATTAAGGTGGATGTGAAAATGAACAGTGATTCTGACCTACTACGATGACTTCTAGATGTGGGAGCCCTTCAGGCTGTGCTGCAATGAGGCAAAGCATTGGATGCCCTGTTTCGTTTGTTTTCTTTGTTACGATGATTGTTGCTTGAAGCAAACACCCCACAACACATATTTCATTGGAACG
>ERZ827156.1502-NODE-1502-length-27413-cov-8.197127_pt1 | contig 27413 bp, 26 predicted proteins | sample MGYA00519919_ERZ827156 | MGnify/ENA primary metagenome ERZ827156 (study PRJEB31778, sample SAMEA3449269) | human gut metagenome | biome: human gut; feature: human-associated habitat; material: faeces | place: United Kingdom | collected 2010/2012 ...
GTATCCACCGACAGGCGGTTGTATCCGGCTGACTGGGAAAGTTCGCTGATCTTCTGATTCAGATAAGCAGCTACTTTCTGCAGATATTCCGGGCTCTCATAGCCTCCCAGTGTGATAATTTTTCCATCTATTAAAACCTGTGTTGTATTTTTTACAGCCATTCTTTTGCTTTTCCTCCACTGAATTTAACCGGACCAAACTCCCGGCTAATATAACCTATCATATACCGAAAATGGAAGAAAAACAACCTTTTTCTGCAAAAAGCGACAGAAAATGAAAGATTCAGGGCTTTTACTCTTCGATCTTACGCGGTGCCTCCAGCCCCAGGTGGTGCCAGGCAAATTCCGTTGCCACTCTTCCGCGCGGAGTGCGGTTGATAAATCCGGATTTGATCAGGAACGGCTCGTAGACATCCTCGATGGTGCCGGCATCTTCTCCAATCGATGCAGCCAGGGTATCGAGTCCCACCGGACCGCCCTGGAACTTTTCCATAATGGTGGTAAGAAGCAGCCGGTCAGTCTGATCCAGTCCGTAACGGTCTACTTCCAGCAGATCGAGAGCAAATGATGCGACCTCTTTTGTGATTCTTCCATCGTATTTCACCTGGGCAAAGTCGCGGACACGCTTTAAAATCCGGTTTGCCAGACGCGGTGTTCCCCTGGAACGGCGCGCCATCTCAAGCGCTCCCTGCGGGTCCACCTCCACATTCAGTACTTTTGAGGAGTGCAGAATAATGTTGGCCAATTCTTCCTCCGTGTAAAATTCCAGATGGTGGATGACACCGAACCGGTCGCGGAGCGGGGCAGTCAAAAGACCTGCACGCGTTGTTGCGCCGACCAGCGTAAACTTCGGCAGATCCAGGCGGATCGAGCGCGCCGAAGAGCCTTTTCCGATCATGATATCAATCGCAAAATCCTCCATCGCTGGGTAAAGAACCTCCTCGACCTGGCGGTTCAGGCGGTGGATCTCATCAACAAACAGGACGTCGCCCTCCTGCAGATTGTTGAGGATCGCTGCCATCTCACCCGGTTTTTCGATCGCCGGGCCGCTCGTTACCTTCATATGGGTTCCCATCTCATTTGCAATGATGCCCGCCAGCGTTGTTTTTCCAAGTCCCGGAGGGCCGTGGAGCAGCACATGGTCCAGCGACTCCGTGCGCCGCCGCGCCGCCTCGATAAAAATGGACAGATTCTGCTTGGCCTTCTCCTGCCCGATATACTCCGCCAGCGTGTGGGGGCGCAGCGAGCCCTCGTTGGCGTCCTCGCTGAGGAACGTCTTGGCGACGATAGGCTCCTCGTACAGGTCGGCCCCGAAATCAATGCTCATGCGTTCCCCTCCCCTACTTCATCATGCGCTTCAGCGCCTGGCGGATGATGTCCTCCAGGGAGAGCGCGTCTATGTCGATGTCCTTCAGGGCCGCGGCGATCTCGGCGCTGCCGTAGCCCAGCACCGCCAGCGCCGCCTGCGCCTCGCCCTTCTTGCTGTGGGGCACGGCGGCGGCCACACCGGCGCCGCCCTTGACGGCCGTGCCGCCCATGGCCTCCTCACGGGCCAGCTTGTCCTTCAGCTCCAGGATCACCCGCTGGGCGATCTTCTTGCCAATGCCGTTGGCGGCGGTCAGGGCCTTTTCATCCTCGGTCACCACCGCCAGCGCCAGCTGCTGGGGCGTCACGGCGGACAGGATGGACAGCGCCGCCCGCGGGCCAACGCCAGACACGCCGATCAGCAGCTTGAAGCTGCGCAGCTCGCTCTGGTCGGCGAAGCCGAACAGCTCCATGGCGTCCTCCCGCACGTTCAGGTAGGTATACAGCTTGGCCCGCGCGCCTTTTTTCAGCTGCGCCAGCGTGTAATTGGTGGTGGCGCAGGCGTAGCCCACGCCGCCGCAGTCAATGACCGCCAGACCGGCGTCTATCTCCGCCACGGTCCCGCTCACATAGTAATACATATCACACCGTCTCCTTCACGTTGGGATCCTTTCGCCGCAGCAGGCTGGTGGCACTGCGGGCGTGACACACGGCGATGGCCAGTGCATCCGCCGCGTCGTCCGGCTTCGGCACCGCCTTCAGCTTCAGCAGCCGCTTGGTCATATCCATCACCTGCTTCTTGTCCGCCAGGCCGTAGCCCACCACCGCCTGCTTCACCTGCATGGGCGTGTACTCATAGATGGGCACCCCCAGCCGCTCCGCCGTGCAGAGGATCACGCCCCGCCCGTGGGCCACGGCGATTCCCGTGGTGATGTTCTTGCTGAAAAACAGCTCCTCGATGGAGATCTCATCCGGCTTCAGCTGGGCGATCAGCGCCGTCATGTCGTTCTCGATCTGTACCAGCCGGGTGGCCAGCGGCAATCCGGCCTCGGTGGTCACCGCGCCGTATTGCAGCATCCGCACGCCGCTGCGGTCCGACTCGATCAGCCCGAAGCCCACGATGGCGATGCCCGGGTCGATGCCCAATATCCGCATACCCAGCCCTCCGTCTCGCAACATTTGTTCTATTATAGCAAACCCACAGCCAAATAGCAACAGAAAACCGCCCGGAAACCGGGCGGTAAAGCGCAGCGGTATGGGCATACTTTGTGTATTTCCATACCGCTGCAACGAAGCATTGACGAAAGAGACGCGCAAAGAAACTCAGGCGCGGGGATGAGCCTTGTTGTATACATCCTTCAGCTGCTTCTTGACCACATGGGTGTAGATCTGCGTGGAGCTGATATCCGCGTGGCCCAGCATCTCCTGGATGGAGCGCAGATCGGCGCCGTTTTCCAGCAGATGCACGGCGAAGGAGTGGCGCAGCGTGTGGGGGGTGATGTCCTTGTCGATGCCGGCCTTCTCCTGGTAGTACTTGATGATCTTCCAGAAGCCCTGGCGGCTCATGCGCTCGCCGTTCATGTTCACGAACAGGGCCTGCTCCTCCTCGTCGGCGATGAGCCGGGGGCGGATGTCGTGCATATAGGCCTCCAGGGCCTTGACCGCGGCGGGATACAGGGGCACGATGCGCTCCTTTCCCTTGCTGCGGCAGCGGATGAACCCGGCAGAGAGATTGACGTCGCTGACGTCCAGGCCGATCAGCTCACTGACGCGGATGCCGGTGGCGTACAGCAGCTCCAGCATGGCATGGTCGCGGAAGCCCTTCTCATCCACGCACTTGGGCTGGTCCAGAAACAGCTCCACCTCGCGGTTGGTGAGGATCTCGGGGTATTTCCGCTCGACCTTCATGGCCACCACGCTCTTGGCGGGGTTGCTCTTCATCGCGCCGCACTGCACCATGTAGGCATAAAAGGACTTGATAGATGCCGTGGAGCGGGTCACGGTGGCGGGACTTTTCCCGCTGTGGGTCATGTGGAGGAGGTATTCGTTGATGGACTCCTTCTTCACCTTGCGCATATCCGTCACGCCGTTGGACAGCAGCCAGCTCTGGAACTGCGTCAGGTCGCGTATGTAAGAGCTGAGGGTGTTGGCGGAGGAGTGCTTCTCCTCGGTAAGATACTCGCGGTATGCCGCGATGAAATCCGTCATGTCCCCTCACTCCTCTCTCCATCAAGTCAGGCCCGGCAGCAGCCAGGCGAAAAGTCTCGGCACTATGGCGCACTCCGCCACCGTACCGGTCAATAACACAAACACACAGATCACGGTTTGCCGCAAGTCTCTCGCCTCCGGCTTCTGGTGCTCCGCCCGGCGCCAGGCCAGCGCGAAGCTGTCGGACGCGATGGCCAGCAGACAGGGCACCGTGAACAGGCATCGCAGTCCCAGCGCCGCCAGCGCCAGCGCTACGCCCTGGCGTCCCAGCGCGGCGGCGAAGCACTGCACCGCGAAGGACAGGAAAAAGCCCTGCGCCGCGCATACCAACGGGATCAGCATCACGCCCCAGGCCGTGCAGCCAAGAACGAAGGCCACCGCAGGGTAGCGAAGGTACGCCCACAGGACCTGCCACAGTCCCGCAGGACGCTGCTGGTCCGCCGCCAGGTGCGCGTACTCCAGCACATAGCCGCTCAGCGCCGACAGATCCTCCGACGACACCACGCGCCGTGCGAAAAATCCCGCCAGCATCCCGGCGGTGAAAAACAGGCACAGTATGTACAGCCGCGCTGACGGCGGCTGTATGGCGGATATCCGGCGACGTTGCAGCTTCATGGGCTCACCTCGTCCACAGTGTATGAGCCAAGCTGTCCGGATAGACGCGCCAAAACGCAATAATAAATATATGGCAAATCCCACAAATCTGCAAGTGCTTTTCCGCAAAAACCTATTTTTTGTAAATTATGTCAAAATATTATGTAAACAAAGTTATGTAAACTATGTTGACCGGCCGCGTTTCATGTGCCTGAAAAGTGCACAAATCCCAATATCCGGGGAAAATCGCAAAATCCCCGCACCATATATAGAAACCGGCAAAACGACGGACGGCTCCCCTGCCGCCCGCCGCCTTGTCAAACGAAAAATGCGTAAAAAACGATTTCGTTATTTTAACCATGCGCCGCTTTATGTCACCGCGCGCTTTCGCCGGCTTCCGCCCTGACGGGGCCGCTTCTGTGTCTTTTTGCGCTTCCGCTTTGCGCCCGGTATGGCGGCCAGGAGCCCGCCGCCCCACACCGCGCAGGTCTGCGCGATGCCGTCGAGGCCGAAGCGCACGGGCGACTCCCCTGTCAGCGCGGTCAGCCACAGCGCGCCGTACACGCAGGCGGATACCGCCAACGCTCTGGGCAGCGCACCGTCGCCGCCGCGGCGCACGGCCACGCGCCCGCCGCAGAAGCAGGCCAACGCGCTGACCGTCCACAGCAGCGGCCCCGCGGCGCTCTCCGGCGCCATCCCCCGCAGCAGCATCAGCGCTTCGACGCCCATGCCCGCCAGAAGCAGCGCGGCCGCCACCGCCGCGCCCGACCATGTCCCCCCGTTTATCAGTTGTCTCCAAGACATAACGATACCTCCCGCATAAGCTGTGTTCCAGCCTATGCGGGAGGTGTGGGCGGCTATGTCAGGCAAAAAAAGGACGCCGCCCGCGGGCAGCATCCTTTTCTATGTTCTCTTACTCAGCGTCGGTCTTTTCGGTCTCGGCGGGCGCCTCGGCAGGGGCCTCGGTGGTCTCCTCAGAGGCCTTCTCCTCCACAGCGGGAGTCTCCTCGGCCTGCTCAGCCTTCTTGTCCTTCTTGGCGGGACGCTGCATGGCGGCAGCCTGCTCGTCCAGCGTGCCGACCTGGCCGATAGCGGACTTCAGGAACTCCACGCGGACACGGTCCTCGCTGGTCTCGATGACCACGGTGCGGTCAGTGATGGCCACGACGCGGCCGTACACACCGCCGATGGTGGTCAGCCAATCGCCCTTTTTCAGAGAATTGCGCATCTCCTCTGCCTGCTTCTTCCGCTTGTTCTCGGGGCGGATCATCAGGAAGTAGAAAATGGCGATCATCAGGACGATCATGACAATGGTGGACATACCGCCGCCGGCGGCGGTGGTAGCAGCAGCATCAGCGTATGCGATCTGGATCATGGAACATTACTCCTTTTATAAACAAAGTGATACTATTATACATAGTTCTCCTGCTTTTGGCAAGAGGTTTCATATCTTCTCCGCCAGTTTTTTGCTGTATTCCTCCCGGAACGCCGCAAAGCACCCGTTGTCCAGGCTGTCACGTATCCGCTCCGTTAATTTGTTGTAAAAATACAGGTTGTGCATCACCGCCAGGCGCATGCCCAGCATCTCCTCCGCCGTGAACAGGTGGCGGATGTAGGCCCGGCTGAACTGCCGGCACACCGGGCAGTCGCACTCCGGGTCGATGGGCTGCTCGTCCAGCTTGTACTTGGCGTTCTTGATGTTCAGCGTGCCCCTCCAGGTGAACAGCTTTCCGTGCCGCGCATTCCGCGCGGGCATCACGCAGTCGAAGAAATCCACGCCCCGGGCCACGCCCTCGATGATGTTGCTGGGCGTTCCCACCCCCATCAGATACCGGGGCTTGTCCGCCGGCATGTGGGGCTCCACCGCGTCGATGATCTCATACATCACCTCGGTGGGCTCACCCACCGCCAGACCGCCGATGGCGTAGCCGTCACAGTCGATCTTCGCGATCTGCTGCATGTGCCATATCCGCAGATCTGCGTATGTGGCGCCCTGATTGATGCCGAACAGCATCTGGCCGGGATTCACGGTGTCCGGCAGCGCGTTCAGCCGGTCGTGCTCCCTTTTGCAGCGCTCCAGCCACCGCAGCGTCCGCTCGCAGGACGCCTTGGCGTAGTCATACGCCGCCGGGTTCTCCACGCACTCATCAAAAGCCATGGCGATGTCGCTGCCCAGATTGCTCTGGATGCGCATGCTCTCCTCCGGCCCCATGAATATCCGGTGGCCATCCAGATGGCTGGCGAAGGTCACGCCCTCCTCGCTGATCTTCCGCAGCCCCGCCAGTGAGAACACCTGGAAGCCGCCGGAGTCCGTCAGGATCGGCCCGTCCCAGCGCATGAACCTATGCAGCCCACCCAGAGCCCGCACCACATCGTCTCCGGGCCGCAGGTGCAGATGGTAGGTGTTGGACAGCTCGATCTGCGTGCCCAGGCGCTCCTTTAGGTCTACGGCGCTGACGCCGCCCTTGATGGCCGCCTGAGTGCCCACATTCATAAACACCGGCGTCTGCACCTCGCCGCCGTGGGCGCAGGTAAACACACCGCGCCGGGCCTTTCCCTCTTTTTTTATGACCTTGAACATACTCTACTCCCGCTCTCAGTGAATAAACATCGCATCGCCGAAGGAGAAGAAGCGGTAGCGCTCTTCCACCGCGCAGCGATACGTCGCCAGAATGTGCTCGCGCCCTGCCAGCGCCGATACCAGCATGATCAGCGTGGACTCCGGCAGGTGGAAATTGGTGACCAGGGCGTCCATGACCTTGAATTTGTACCCCGGATAGATAAAAATGTCCGTCCAGCCAGCGCTGGCGCGCATGGTGCCGTCCTCTGCCGCCTGTGACTCTATGGTGCGGCAGCTGGTGGTGCCCACGCAGATCACGCGCCCGCCGTTTTTCTTGGTCTCGTTGATAAGATCCGCCGTCTCCTGGGGTATCACGCAGTATTCGCTGTGCATGGCGTGGTCGGTGATCTCGTCTTCCTTCACCGGGCGGAAGGTACCAAGACCCACATGCAATGTAACGTATCCCACCTTTACACCCATTGTCTGCACTTTCTCCAGCAGCTCCGGGGTAAAGTGCAGCCCCGCCGTGGGGGCCGCCGCCGAGCCGTTGACCTTGGAGTACACCGTCTGGTACCGCTCCTGGTCCTGCAGCTCCTCCTTGATGTAGGGCGGCAGGGGCATTTTTCCCAGCCGCTCCAGCACCTCCAGGAAAATGCCCTCGTACTCGAACCGCACCAGCCGGTTGCCATCCGGCAGCTCCTCCGCGATCTCCGCCGTCAGCTCTCCGCCCCCGAAGGACACTCTGGCGCCCTTGCGCAGCTTTTTCCCCGGCCGCACCAGGCACTCCCAGACCTTGTCGCCGCGGTCGATCAGCAGCAATATCTCGCAGGCGCCGCCTCCCGGCAGCCGATGCCCCAGCAGCCGCGCCGGCAGCACCCGGGAGTTGTTCAGGATCAGGCAGTCGCCGGGATGCAGATACTCCGGCAGGTCGTAAAAATGCCGGTGCTCCATCTCCCCGGTGTTCTTGTCCAGCACCAAAAGCCGCGACCCGTCCCGCCGCTCCAGCGGCGTCTGGGCGATCAGCTCCGGCGGCAGCTCAAAATAAAAATCATGGGTCTTCATGTCGTATCACTCGTTTACTCAAAATTTGCACACTGCGGCTTATTATAGTATATTTTCCGCCGGTATGCAACGCTTTTCCGGGGAAAAGTCCGCCCAAAGCAGGAAAAGCCGCGGCTCTGCCGCGGCCTTTCCGTGATAGCGTGTCGGACAGGATCGTCTTACACCAGCACCGCCCGGTGGAACACCTTCTTGCCCTTCTTGATGATGACACCGTCGCCGGTGAACTGCTCGCAGCCGAAGGTGATCTCGATAGCGTCCACCTTCTGGTCGTTGACGGACACGCCGCCCTGCTGCACCAGCCGGCGGGCCTCACCCTTGGAGGCAGCCAATCCGCACTTCACCAGCAGCGTCAGCACGTCGATACTGCCGCCGCCGAAATCATCGTTGGTCAGCTCAGTGGTGGGCATGTGCTCGGTGTCGCCCGCGCCGGAGAACAGCGCCTTGGACGCGGCCTTGGCCTTGTCGGCCTCCTCCTCGCCGTGGACCAGCTTGGTCAGCTCGTAGGCCAGGATCTCCTTGGCCTCGTTCAGCTGAGAGCCCTCCCAGGTGGACATCCTGTCGATCTCCTCCAGCGGCAGGAAGGTCAGCATGCGGATACACTTCAGCACGTCGGCGTCGTCGATGTTGCGCCAGTACTGGAAGAACTCGAAGGGGCTGGTCTTGTTGGGGTCCAGCCACACGGCGCCCTTGGCGGTCTTGCCCATCTTGTTGCCCTCGGAGTTCAGCAGCAGCGTGATGGTCATGGCGTGGGCATCCTTGCCCAGCTTCTTGCGGATCAGCTCCGTGCCGCCCAGCATATTGCTCCACTGGTCGTTGCCGCCGAACTGCATGTTGCAGCCATAGTGCTGGAACATGTAGTAGAAGTCATAGCTCTGCATGATCATATAGTTAAACTCAAGGAACGTAAGCCCCTTTTCCAGTCTTCTCTTGTAGCACTCCGCCGTAAGCATTTTATTTACGGAGAAGCAGGAGCCTACCTCTCTTAAGAAAGAAATATAGTTTAAATCTCTTAACCACTCTGCGTTGTCAACCATAATAGCCTTGTCATCCGAAAAATCAAGGAAGCGGCCTATCTGTTTTCTGAAACATGCCACGTTATGGTCAATGGTGTCGGTAGTCATCATCTTTCTCATATCCGTCTTTCCCGAAGGGTCGCCTATCATCCCCGTGCCGCCGCATAAAAGTACTATCGGTCTGTGGCCCGCTCTCTGCATATGCGCCATTGCCATAAGCGCAACAAAATGCCCTACGTGAAGAGAATCCGCAGTGGGGTCAAAGCCGATATAGAAGGTGGCCTTGCCGTTGTTCACCAGTTCCCGGATCTGCTCCTCATCGGTGACCTGGGCAATGAGTCCCCGGGCTTTCAGTTCTTCGTAAATACCCATATTGTTGTTCTCCTTTTCCATGTTTGATTCGGACAGAGATAAAATAAAGCCCCCTGTCCTTTCGGACAGAGGGCGTAAATACGCGGTACCACCTCTGGTTCGCCGCCTCCTCGCGGAACGCGGCCTCACGCCGTGCCATCACACGGCAGCGCGGTAACGGGCGCACCCGGAGCACGCCTACTGAGCCAAAGGGCCGTTTGGGTGCCAGCTCCACGGTGTAGTTCGGCGGCTGTTCTCTCCCCTTTCCACCATACAGGGGCTCTCTTGGCAGAACCGATCCGCTTACTTCTCCGCATCATCGCTGTAACGGGCTTCATTGTATCGGATTTCCCGGGAAATGTCAACCCATTTATGGGTGCCAGACGCCGAAAATCTTCAAAAAGCGAATATCCTGATACGAATAGGTACTGAGGGGCCGGTTATCCGCATCGTAGCTGTGGGCGGCCACCAGCACGTTTTCCGGCGTCACCGGCCAACCCACCGACACTACCACCGGCGTATGGCGGAAGTTTTCTCCGTCAAAAGAGAGCTGGATCAGGTCGCCGGGGCGCAGATCCCCCAGTTCGCAGGGATGGGCCGCCGGGCCTTCGGTTTTTTCCTCCCGGACGAGGAAGTTATAGAGGTAGGGCACGCCGGTCCACGCCGGGGCCTTCTGGTCCGGGTCGATATAGTACCAACCGAAGGTGGGCGTGAAGTTCATCACGCCGCTGCCGGCGTAAATGCACTGGGAGGCGAAGTTGGTGCAGTCGCCCCCTAAATGCTCGTAGTCATAAAAGGCGGGATTCCGGCCATAGGCCCAGCGGTGGGCGTACAGCACGGCAGCCCGCCGGTCATAGAGCGCGAAACGCATAGACGGACTCCCCTTTCCCGCCAGTCTATGTAGAGAATGGAAAAGCGTGCGTGGAAAACCACGCACGCTTGGCTTGTTTGATTTCCGTTTATTTGATGACCACCTGAGCGGTGCTGTCGGTGATCCGGGTCCAGCAGGGCTCCAACCAGACGCAGTCCTCCGTGCAGTCCTTCAAGCCGAAGGTCTCAAAGTACCGCCCTTCCTCTTTCGCGGCTTTTTCGGCGGCCTCGTAAGCCTCCAGCTCCGCGCCGGAGATCTCGCCCAAGATCATGGGCGAATCGGATACACCCCGCTGGTCGATGTCATGGGCCGTGCCATCCTCGTCATAGAAGCAGCTTTTCCAGATCTGGTAATGCATCGTTTTCTCCCAGCGCGCCCCGGCGCTGAAGGACACCACCCAGCCGGCATTCCGCTTCTCCGCCCATTCCAGACGGACGCCCTGGGGCGGGTTCTCGATCATGCCCTTTGCCAGATCTACCTTCACCCGCTCCTGTCCCTTGTCGATCCAGGAAGCACCGGTGACATGGAGGGTCAGGTGTTCCCCTGTGGAGAAATAGGGACTGTCCAGCCAGACGGAATCCGTGGAGGGATCGTCCGGGTTTCCGGTGGCGGAAATGCCGTTGACAATGCCGTTGAACCGCTCTCCCCGCTCGTTTTCCAGATAGAAGTTCAACTCCGTCAGCCATGCGGTGTTGGCGGGGTCATAGTCAAAGTTCAGCCGCAGGTGGGTGGGATAGATCTCCGCCTCCGTCAGCGTTACGGATTGGCCGTCCAACAGGAAGGTCTCTCCTACATCAATGACCGTCCCCTGCTCCGTGTAGGTGGGGTCGAAACGCAGTTCAAAGGTGAAGGTGGCTAAGATCTTCCGCTGCTCCTTCGGGTTATCGGACAGCAGCTCGTCGCCGTAGTCGGCCACATTGGACTGCGCCGGGGGCTTCTGGTTCTCATAGAGATGCTTGTTGTCATAAACGCCGAAGGTCATGGTCAGGCTGTCCGGCACGTCCCGGTTCATAAAGTCGATCCGGAGTTCCATGAGATCGCCGTTTTCAATGCCATAGCTGCTGAAGGAAGAAGCGTATCCCTCCTGTTCCCCCGGCACCGTCAGCGTTGGGTGGTCTAAATCCAGATGGGCGTAATCGTCAGACTGGACGGAGAAGAACACGTCCACCTGCTTCCGGTCTACGATCAGGTACTCCACCCGGGCCGTGATGCCGTTTTGCGATTGGGACAGTCGGAGGGGCTGCACATAATCGTTCTCCACAGCGGCGGACAGGCTGGGAGACCAGCTGACCGCCTTGGCCAGATCCGCCAGAAGGGGAATCCGTCCGCAGGCCCGGGCGAAGGGCGTCGACAGGTTCACCAGCAGCACAAATGTTGCGAAGCAGGCCGCCAGGCCGCCCAACGAGGTGCCGAAAAATCGCCGCTTTTTCTGTAAAGTATTTTTCCTATTCAGCGCTTTATTTACAGTATGATCCAGTTCTTCCGGGGTCTGTTCCAGCTCCGCCAACAGGGCGGTGTACTCATCCATACGGTTCATGCCTGTCCCTCCTCTCCCAGCTCCAATTTCAGCAGGGCCAGCGCCCGTTTCTGACGGGTGGCCGCAGTCCCCTGCGGAATGTTCAGCGCGGCGGCGGTCTCCGCTTGGGTGTACCCGGAGAAAAACCGCAGGATCACCACGCTGCGCAGCTCCTCCGGCAATCGGCGGATGGCCTCCCTCAGCGGCAGATGCTCGTAATCGTCCGGCCCGGCGGTGTCCGGCAGCGCATCCGCCCCGCCGGGATGGAACCGCCTCCGGCGGCGCAGCTCGTCCTGACAGGTGTTGATCAGGATCCGGGTGATCCAGGTCTCAAAAAACGCAGGCGTTTGAAGCTGCTTCAGCCTCCGCAGCGCCCGGTACACCGTCTCGTCCACCGCCTCAAGTGCGTCGGCCTCACTGCCCAGATAGAGATACGCCGTGCGGTACAGCCGGGTTTTGATGGCTTCTGTCCGGTCGGCAAATTCCTGCTGATCCATAGAGACCGCCTCCTCTCTCTGCTCTCTTTTGTCTATTAGACGGAGATACGCCCCGTTTTGTTCTCACGAAGCGAAATCTTTTTAGAAAAAACCGGCGGGGCTTCTGCCCTGCCGGTTGTTACGCTTGCGCTTATGCTCTCGGGTGCGCCTTCTGGTAGACGTCCTTGAGCTGATTCTTGATGACGTGGGTGTAGATCTGGGTAGAGGAAATATCCGCGTGGCCCAGCATCTCCTGAATGGCCCGGAGGTCCGCGCCGTTTTCCAGCAGATGCACCGCAAAGGAATGGCGCAGAGTGTGGGGGGTAATGTCCTTCTGGATGCCCGCCTTCTCCTGATAGTGCTTGATGATTTTCCAGAAACCCTGACGGCTCATGCGCTCGCCGTTCATGTTCACGAACAGGGCCGTTTCCTCCGTGTCCGCGATCAGCTGGGGCCGGACGCCCTTGATATAATCCTGAAGCGCCTTCACCGCGCCGTGGTACAGGGGGATGATCCGCTCCTTTTTGCTGTTGGAGCAGCGGATAAAGCCCGCCGGCAGGTTCAGGTCCCCGATGTCCAGTGCGATCAGCTCGCTGACCCGGATGCCGGTGGCGTACAGCAGCTCCAGCATGGCATGATCCCGGAAGCCCTTGGCGTCCACGCACTCCGGCTGTTCCAGAAACAGCTCCACCTCTTTGGCTGTGAGGATCTCCGGGTATTTCCGCTCCACCTTGGCGGCGGCCACCCCCTGTGCCGGGTTCTTTTTCAGTTCCCCGGCAGCCACCATATAGCTGTAAAAGGACTTGACGGACGCCAGAAACCGGGTAACGGAAGCGGCGGACTTCCCGTGGCTTAGCATCCAGTCCATGTAGTCCTGGACTGCCGCACTGTCCGCCTCCCGCAGGTCTATGTCGCAGTAATTATGTAAATACTCAGCGAATTGGGTCGTATCCCGGAGGTAGGAACTGACGGTGTTCCGGGAGGAATGCTTTTCATCGGACAAATACGCACCAAAACGGGCAATATCATCCATTTCCGTCAACTCCCTTCCTAAAAAAATCGTTCCAGCAGCGCGCGGAGCAGAAACGGCGACAGCCGCAGTTCTATCCACGCGCCCAGACACAAAATCAAACACACAATACCGAAGCCCAGCCAACAACCACGGCCGCAGGCGGAAAACGCGGCGCCCCGTCTCCCCCGGGACAGTCCACGCAGTGCGGCGGCCCGGCCCATCGCAGGCGCCGCCAGCAGAAAAAAGCAAGGCACCGTGACCAGACAGCGAAAGCCGAAAAAGGCCAGCGCCAGCAGCAGGCCCCGCCCGCCGAAGGAAGCCGTCAGGCACCCCGCCGCATAGGCCGGAAAAAAGCCCGCAGCAGCCGCCAGCAGCGGCAGCAACAGGATTCCCGCAGAGCAGACGCCACACAAGAACGCCAAAACCGGTCCTTGCAGATAGAGCAGCGTCAGAGAACAAACCACGGAAATTCCAAGGTCCTGACTCTGCGCCAAGGCCAGATAATCCGTCAGGTACGTGGTCAGTTCCCGTTCCACATCCCCGGAGATCCGTCCGGCACAGACAACACCCGCGCCGATCCCGAGAAAAAAGAAAACCGCCAGCAGCAGGCTGTGCAGCCGGCTGGGGTCTGTCCATCGTTCCGCACGATTCCATTTCAAACCGCATCACCTCACCCCAGCCTATGAAAGTGGGACAAGATTTATGTTGCGGTTGACGTAAAACTTTTCTCATTCAAATATAATTCAAATGACGCCGTTTCGCAAGGTGTTTCCAGAAAATACCTGTTTTTCGGCGTTTATGCTAAAATATTATGTAAACCGTATTATGTCAACCGCGTAAATCACAGCATAAAACAGCACCTTTTCTCTCATTTTACGCAAGATGTAGTGTCTATCCCCCGCAGAATCTTCCCATATCTGACCACACCGAAAAAAAGGAGCGCCGCCCCACCGGACGGCGCTTTTTCAGACGGAACGCAGCTTTTTGTGAGATTTCACCAATCGCTTGTTGGACCGCTTCCCCACCTTTCCGCAGAGCAGCGCCGCCAGCAGCCCGCCCAGCAGGATCAGAGCCAGCAGGATCAGCCCCCGGACCGCGATCCCCTCGCCCCAGCCGCCGAAGCAAAGCAAAAGCAGAAGCAGGGCGAAGGCCCCCGCATTCAGCAGACTCCCGCCCGGACCCAGCCTCCCCTTCCCTGCCGGAAGTCCCCCGGCGAATGCCGCGCAGAAGGCCAGCGCCCCCAGCGCCTGCGGGACCCTGTCCTCCCCCACGATCCCCTTCACCGCCAGCAGCGTCACCAGCAGGACACCCAAGCCGTCCACAGCCGCCGTCAGCAGCAAGCACAAAGCGATCTGCTTTCCCGCCGATTTCTTTTTTCCGGACATCCGATCCCCTCCCCCAAGCATTTCTTCTGGAACAGCTTATGCCATCAGCGGCCATTTTTATGACAGGACACACACCATATTTAAAACCGCATCGGTCCGGGTTTCAACCACAGCCACAAAACCGCCTGCGGCCGATCGCAAAGCTCCCCATCGAGGCCGCACTCATTTGGTCCCCGGAGCGGTGAAAAAGCACATGCACCCGCATCCGATTTCGGAAGAAAACCGGAACCGGGGACAGGGGTGCGGTCATATATTGGGCTGTAAGGAAAGGAGGCGGAGCCGGGTGTTTCGGGGAGGACGGAACTGCATCATTGGAATATTCGCCATCGCCATGGGGGCAGGCATCCTCATCGCGGCCATTTTTCCAACAGGACTGTTGATGTTCCTGGTGGCAACATTGCTGATCGCCAGCGGCTGTGCCTGCTGGAAGCGGTAGAAAGGAGAGGGGTTATGAATATCGTAGTATGGAAGGCGCCCAAGGCTATGCGGGGACTGCTGCGGAAGCTGTTCAGAATCCAGGCATAAGGGGTCCCCGCCGCTCATAAACTGCACTGAAGTACACTGAGCGGAAAGGAAGGATACCCACATGGAACTGGAATTAAAAAAGGAGTGTCTGGATACATACGAACTGGGAGAACCGCAGACGCTGACGCAGGAGGAGACCGCGGAGACCATCGTTCCGGATTACTGCCCGGACATCGCCCGGATCATTTCGGCGGAGGGAGTGGTCTGCCTCCACGGCGGCACAGAGCAGGACGGCGTCACCGGCACCGTCCGGGTGACGGTCCTCTACACGCCGGAGAATGAGTCCGGCGTCCGGGCACTGGAATTCGCCATGCCCTTTTCGGCGCAAGGGGAAGGGTTGGCCGGGTGCGCCCATGTAGTGGTGGAGACGGAGATCGAGTTGCTGGAAAGCCGGATGCTGAATCCCCGGAAGATCTTCACCCGCTGCAAGCTGGTGACCCATCTGGCCGGCTGCCGGAAGGTATGCCTGACCATCTCCTCCGACGCGGAGACGGACCCGGCGCTGCTGGTGGAAAAGCGATGCTGCGGGCAGACGGTGTCTTTGCTGCGGCAGGTGGTGGAAAAGGACCTGACCTTTTCGGAGACCATGTCCCTGTCGCTGGGCCGGGAGGGTGCGGCGGAGCTGCTCCACTGCCGGGCCAACGGCATCGTGACGGAGACCAAGGCCATTGGCAACAAGCTGATCTTCAAGGGGGTCTTTTTGGTTTCTGCACTGTACCGCACCATCGGCGGGCAGCTGGCCTCCGCCAGCGCGGAGCTGCCCTTTTCACAGATCATGGAGACGGACAGCACAGAGGAAAATACCCAGGTGTCCATGCGCCTGCGGATCACCGGGACGGACATTCAGATCGACGGCTCCGATGACGAGGGCCGCCAACTGTCCGTGACGGTCTACTATCACACCATGGCCTTTCTGCGGGAGACACGGGAGGTCACGCTGCTGACGGACCTCTACTCCACCGCTTACGAGACCCGCTATGAGCCGAGTCAGCTGGATCTGTGCAGCCTGTATGAGTCCGTGACCCGGCGGCAGACCGTCCGGGAGGTGCTGGAGATCGGCGTGGCGGCGGAGGCGGTGCTGTCCCTGTGCGCCGACTGCGGGGCGGTGTCCGTCAGCCGGGAGGGAGAAATTACTCAGCTGCGGACGGCGGTGACGGTCCGGGCGCTGTATCTGGACGAGGGAGGCGCCTGTTTGTCGGCGGAGCGCTGCATCGACGTCTGCTGCCCCATGGAGCTGCCAAAGGACTGTACCGTGTCCGCCCGTGCCTTCTGTGGGGAGGAAATTCAGGGAACTTTGGGAGACCGTGGCATCGAGGTCCGATTCCCGGTTGATTTTCAGGTGGAGGTCTGCGGCCGGTGCCGCAAGCTGTGCGTAGCCTCCGCCGTGCTGGACGAGAGTACGCCCAAGGATCTGTCCAACGCGCCGTCTTTGATCCTGCGCTGCGTGGGCAGGCAGGAATCCGCATGGGAGGTGGCAAAGCGCTACAACACCACCATCGCGGACATTTTAGCAGCAAATCAGTTGGAACAGGAATCTGAGATCCCCTGTGAGCGGCTGCTGCTGATTCCGAAAAAGAGGGCGTAAGAAATCGAAGCCAATCCCAAACGGAAGTCCGCAAAAAGTCCGGTACGTGTCTCTTTCAAAAAAGAATCGTGCAGCCCCCTCGTTTTGGCTGCCAACGCAAAAAGGCTTGCTGTCGATTGACAGCAAGCTTTTTTAGTCTCTGTATCGGATCGCAACAGGGCGACAGTTGGGCCAGTGGTTCCCGCATGGGATCATGAGCACTCCACCGCGACCTTGATCACGTTGTCTCGCCGGTTTTCAAAGAGCTCGTAGGCCTCTTCGATCCTGCTGAGGGGATAGGTGTGGGTGATGAGCGGCTCGGTGTCCAGTTTCCCCTCCGCGATGAGACGCAGCGTTTCCTCGCAGTTGCAGCCGTCCACGCCACCGGTCTTGAAGGTGAGGTTCTTGCCGTACATATCCGGCAGCGGCAGGACCTGGGCCTTGTCATACAGTGCCACCACCGTCACGATGGCGTTGGGTCTCGCGCACTCCCAGGCCAGACGGAAGGTAGATTCCGCGCCGGCCACCTCCAACACCACGTCCGCGCCGCCGTGGTCGCTGTTGGTGCGTACAAAATTCAGGCACTCGTCCGGCGAGACCGTCAGCACCTCCGGATAATGCTTGTTGATGAAGCGGACGCGGCTCTCATCCTTTTCGCAGACAATGATGCGCTTCGGCTGTTTCAGCATCACGCAGAGCAGCGTGCAAATTCCGGTGGGGCCTGCTCCGAGGATCAACACGGTGTCCTCCGCTGTGATCTCAGAAATACGAGCCGCCCAGAAGCCGGTGGCGAGGACGTCCCCCACCAGCAAAGCCTGCCGGTCGGTGACGCCGTCTGGAATCTTGTTCAGGCCCTGATCGGCGAAGGGTACCCGCACGTATTCCGTCTGGCCGCCGTCAATGCGGCAGCCCAAGGCCCAGCCGCCGTTTTCATCGGTACAGTTGTTTACAAAGCCCTTCTTACAGAAAAAGCACTCACCGCAGAAGGTCTCCACATTCACCGTCACCCGGTCCCCCGGCTTGACATGGGTCACGGCGCTGCCCACCGATTCCACAACGCCCACCATCTCATGTCCCACCGTGATGCCGGGAACGGCCCGGGGAACGCTGCCATGCTTGATGTGCAGATCGCTGGAGCAGATGCTGGCCAGCGTCACCTTCACAATGGCGTCCCGCTCGTGCAGCAGCACCGGCTTCGGCTTTTCCAGTAATGCAAATTTTCCCTTTTCAACGTATGTGTAAGCCTGCATTTCCTGATCCTTCCATTCATTTCAGTTGATTGATATATGTTACCACAGCATACCGTTTTCCGCAAGGAGAAGCAGGCCCGATGAGAACGCAGCGCTCTGATTGCGAGCCGGAGTGTTTCCAACCCTCCATTTTGACGCAGAAAAGCGCCCCGCTTGTGAGACTGGCATATCTCACAAACGGGGCGCAAATATGGGGCGTACTTATTTTCGCTTTTCCTGCCATTCCCGCAGAGGTTTCAGTTCCTCGAACAGACGCAGATAACTCTGATACCGGCTGGGCTGGAGCTTCCCCGCTTCCAGCGCTTCCCGCACGGCGCATCCCTTTTCCTTGGTATGGCTGCAATCCAAAAACTGGCACTCCCCCAAATAGGGAGCGAACTCCCGGAAGGTCTCCGGCAGGCGATGTTTCAGTTCCAGATTCAGTTCCTCCGTTTCAAAGGAGGAAAATCCCGGTGAATCCATGATCTCCGCCCCGCAGCTCAGACGGAACAGCTCCACATGGCGGGTGGTATGGCGTCCCCGGCCCAGCGCCGTGCTGATCTCCCCGGTCTTTAGCTGGAACGCCGGGTCCAGCGCGTTCAGGATACTGGATTTCCCTACGCCAGAGTTGCCTGTAAAGGCAGATAACTTACCAGCAATCAGGGGGATCAGTTTCTCCAGACCCTCTCCGGTCTCCGCGCTGATCCGCAGTGTCGGGAACCCGGCGGCGGTATAGATGCGGTACAGCTCCTCTGCCGGGTCCAGATCGCACTTATTCAGCAGCACCACCACCTCGCAGCCCTTCAGGGCAGCGATGGCCGCAATGCGGTCGATGAGAAAGGGGTCTGTTTTGGGGATGGCGGCGGAACCGATCACAACCAACTGGTCGATATTCGCCACCGCCGGCCGCTCAAAGGCGTTTTTCCGGGGGAGGATAGACTCCACGAACCCCTCGCCGTTTCCCAGCTCCCGGACCGTCACCCGGTCCCCCACCAGAGGGGACAGGCCCTCCTTCCGGAATTTTCCCCGGGCACGGCAGGTCAGCACCTCCGCGCCGGTATCCACATAGTAAAAGCCGCTGAGGGCTTTTTGAATCCGTCCCTCTGCCATCGTATCAACCAAAGCTCCGCTCATAGGATTGCTTCTGATCCAGCACGCCGTCAAAGTAGACCTTCACCATTTTCCGGCCCGTGCCGTAAAGAGTGGTGCTCACGGCTCCGTCCACCTCGTAGACAGTCTCGCTGTACTGGGGATTCGGCTCGTCACCCACATAGATCTCCACCTTGACAATGTCCTTTCCGTTCTGGGGAATGTCCACCGTGATGGGCAGGGCGCTGCTGGCCAGTCCCGCACTGACCCGGAACTTGATGGTCGTCCACTCCGGCACGGTCTCGCCGCTGGCCGGGCTCTGCCAGACAATGGTGCCGCCGGGCTTGTCGCTGTCCACTACCTCCACATCCGCGGCGTCGCAGGTCAACTTGTAGCTTTCCAGCTGGGACAGCACGCTGTCAATGCTCATTCCCACAAAGGGCAGGACCGTTACCGGTTTGATGTCCGGGCCCTTGCTGAGGATCAGTTTTACGGTATCGCCCTTTTTCAGGATCTCGCCCTGAGCCGGCTCCGTCTTGATGACGTACCCCTCCGTGATCTCCTCGGAGAACTGCTTCAATTCCTCCGGAGCCTCCACGGTCAGCTCCAGATTGTATTCCTTGTTCAGCTTTTCCAACAGGATACGGGCGTCCTGCTCGGATTTGTTTTCCAGATCCGGCACCTCGCCGGTCTCCTCACCGGCGCTGACCCACACCTGGATCACCAACTGGCTGCCCTTCCGGGTCTCCTCCTTCTTGGGGTCCTGCCGCAGGATATGCCCCTCCGGCACGTCGGCGCTGAACTCAGAGCCGGCCTTCTGGATCTCAAAAACACCTTCGATCCGGGGATCGTTCTCCGCTTCCTCGATGGTCATGTTATACAGATCTGGCACCTGATACTGGTCCACCACCGCAGGAGCAAAGGAGCCGAGGATGGTCTTGAACAGCACGATCACCACGGCTACCGCCGCCACCGTCACGGCACCCACCAGCACGCCCCGCTTGCCGCTACCGGCGCGGCGGGGCTCCTCGTCCTCGTCCCGTTCCCGGCGGGGATAATTCCGCTCCGGCTGATGGACGGGGATGGTCACCGTATGGCTGGGCATGGTGCGGATGGTCCGGGTAGGCTCGTCATTCTCCTCCGGGCGCAGGTCCGAAAGGTCGAATTTCATCTCCACCTCCGGATTCTTCCGGAAGGCCTCCAGATCCGCGATCATGGCGTCCGCCGACTGATAGCGGTGCTCCAGATCCGGGGCCATGGCCTTCATGCAGATCAGTTCCAGCTGCTCGGGAATATCGGGATTGATCTCCCGCGGAGCCAGCGGAATGGAGCTAAGGTGCTGGATGGCCACAGAAACGGCAGACTCCCCTTCAAAGGGCAGCCGTCCGGTGAGCATCTCGTAAAGCACCACGCCGGAGGAATAAATATCGCTGCGGGCGTCGGGCCGGTCGCCCCGTGCCTGCTCCGGGGAAATATAGTGGACGGAGCCAAGGGCTTCCTGTGTCAGGGTCTGGGCGGAATCCGCCAGACAGGCGATGCCGAAATCGGCCACCTTCACGCTGCCGTCCCGCAGGACCATGATGTTCTGCGGCTTGATGTCCCTGTGGATGATGCCACGGCTGTGGGCGTGGCTGAGACCCCGCATGATCTGGGTGATGAAGTGCAGAGACTCCCGCCAGTTCAGCTGGCCCCGCTTTTCCATATACTGCTTGAGGGTGATGCCGTCGATCAGCTCCATGACGATATATTCCATATCGCCGCCCCGTGACACATCGTACACCGATACGATGTTGGGGTGAGACAGCTGGGCAACAGCCTGCGACTCCGCGTTGAACCGGCGGCGGAACTCCTCATTCTGCGCCAGATCGCTTTTCAGAATTTTGATCGCCACCAGACGGTTGAGGCGATGGCACTTTGCCTTGTAGACGATCGCCATGCCACCTGTGCCGATGCGCTCCAGGATCTCATAGCGGTTGTCCAGCATTTTTCCAATGTATTGATCCATACGTCTCCCCCCTTCTTACAGCTTCTGCATCAGGACTGCCGTCACGTTGTCCGGCGCGCCCTGACTTTTGGAAATATGCAGCAGCCGATCCAGACAGGTGTCCAGATTGCCGCCGTGGACGATCTCAAAGAGCATTTCCTGATCGGTGACGGTGTTCACCAGTCCGTCGGTGCACAGCAGAATAAAGTCCCCCTGCTCCATAGGGCGGATATACCCGTCGCAGGCGGCGTTGGTATCCCGGCCCAGAGCGCGGGTGATGAGGTTCCGCCCCGGATGGCGGCGGGCCTCATCAGCGGTGATGTCGCCGTGGTCCACCATGGTCTCCACCAGAGAGTGGTCCTTGGTGATGCGGGTGATCCCCGCCTCCGTGATGTAATAGGCCCGGCTGTCGCCCACATTGGTGATCACCGCGCCGTTCTCATAGGCCACAGCGGCAACCAGAGTGGTACCCATATTGGCAAGCGCCGCCTCCGCCTCTGCCCGCTCTGCCACGGCCCGGTTGGCCATGGCCACCGCGTAGGCAGAAGCCTCCCGGAGCTGCTCCGGGGTCATATCCGGTTTCAGGGCCTTCTCCATCTCCGCCGCGTAAGTCTCCGACGCCAGCGTACTGGCAAGCCGGCCGCCGGCGGCGCCGCCCATACCATCGCACACCACACAGATGTCACCATTCCGGGCGATCCGGTAAGTATCCTGATTTTCCTTTCGCACAAGGCCAGTATCCGTAACGGCCCAGGTTTTTATCATGATTCAGCCGCTCCTTTTTTCCGTTCTTCCATTTCCTTCCGCCGCAGCTGGCCGCAGGAGGCGTCAATATCTCCTCCAAGGCTCCGCCGCACCGTGGCGGTCAGGCCGTGAGACTCCAGCCGCTTCTGAAACGCCCCGATCCGGCGGGAGGGTTTCAAAGGACTCTCCGCCACATCGTTCAGCGGGATCAGGTTCACATGCCCCGGCATCCCCTTCAGCTTTTTGGCAATAAGATCCGCCTGCCAATCGTGGTCATTGACACCGTCGATCATGGCGTATTCAAAGGAGATCCGCCGCCCGGTCTTTTTGAAGTACCGGTGGCAGGCGTCAAACAGCTTTTCCACGTCATAGGCCCGGTTCACCGGCATGATTTTGGATCGTGTCTCACTGTCCGGTGCGTGGAGGGAAACCGACAGCGTCAGCTGTAATTCCAGGTCCGACAGCCGGTCAATGCCGGGGATCACGCCGCAGGTGGACAGAGAGATGTGCCGCATACCGATGTTCAGCCCGTCCGGGTGGTTCACCAGCTCCAGAAACCGCAGCACGTTGTCCAGATTGTCCAGCGGCTCGCCGATGCCCATCAAAACGATATTGGAAATGGGCAGTCCGGAGTCCTTCTGGGCGAAAATCACCTGGTCCAGGATTTCAGACGGTGTTAAGTCTCTCACCTTGCCGGCAATGGTAGACGCGCAAAAAGCGCACCCCATCCGGCAGCCCACCTGTGAGGAAACGCAGACAGTGTTTCCATGGTGGTACTGCATGACCACCGTTTCGATGCAGTTGCCGTCCAGCAGCTGCCACAGGTACTTCACGGTGCCGTCCAGCTTGGAGACCTGTTTACGGGCCACGGAGGGCGCTGTGATATAGCACTGCTCCTTCAGCTTCTCCCGGAGAGGCTTGGAAAGGTTGCTCATCTCGTCAAAAGAGGTGACGCCCTTATGGAGCCAGGTAAAGACCTGCTTGCCCCGGAAGGCCGGTTCCCCCATCTCTTTCAGGGTCGCCGTCATTTCCTCCAGGGTCTGGGATTTCAAATCGATCATAAATTCCTCGTTATGTCCGCTTCATGCGGCAGATGTAAAAGCCGTCGGTGCCGTGGCGCTGGGGCCAGAGGGTCAGCTGGCCCTCCGTCTCCCCCACCGGCTCCGGCAGGGTGAAGCCGTCCCGGCAGAAATCGCTGTGCTCCGTCAGGAAGGCGTCCGTCACCTGCTCGTTTTCCTCCGGCAGAATGGTGCAGGTGGAATACACCAGCACGCCGCCGGGGGCCACATACCGGGCGGCGTTGTCCAGCAGCGCCGTCTGGATCACCGGCAGGGTGAACAGATCGTCTGCCTTTTTGTAGCGGACGTCCGGCTTCTTCCGGATGATGCCCAGACCGGAGCAGGGAGCATCCACCAGCACCGTGTCAAACCGCTCCGCCCATTCCGGGCGGAACACCCGGCCGTCTCCGGCGGAGGTGGTAATAGAGGTCAGGTCCAGCCGGGCCGCGCCCTCCTGAATTCGTTTCAGCTTGTTTTCGTGGAGGTCGCAGGAGACGATCTCCCCCTTGTCCTCCATGGCAAAGGCGGCGCTGAAGGACTTGCCGCCGGGGGCGGCGCAGAGATCCAGCACCTTTTGCCCCGGCTGCACGCCGGCGATCAGGGACACCAGCCGGGCGGCGGGGTCTTGCACCAGCAGTTTACCCTCCCGGAAGGGAGCCAGCGTGGTGAGATCCCCGGCTCCGGTCAGTTCCAGACAGCCGGGAACCCAGGGGTGGGGCTTTGCGGTCACGCCCCAGCCTTCCAGTTCCTTTATCAGGCTTTCCGCATCGGTTTTCAGGGGGTTGACCTGTACCGTCAAAGGCGGGGTATCATTATTCGCCGCCAAGAATGCCTCCGCTTCCTCCCGGCCTAAAATCGACAGCAGCCGCTTCACCAGCCATTTGGGATGACTGTACCGGATGGAGAGGTATTTTGCCTCGTCCCGCTCCGGGATGGGCGGCAGCGCCGTCTTATTTTGAGCGATCTTGCGGAGCACCGCGTTCACAAGGCCGGATGCCTGCCCTCTGCCGGAGATCTTCGCCAGCTCCACGGAGGTGTTCACCGCCGCGCTGTCCGGCACCCGGTCCAAATATAAGATTTGATATGCACCCAGACGCAGGATCTCCAGCAGCGGCGGCTGAAGATGATCCGGCTTCTGGGAGCAGTACGCGCTGAGGTAGAAATCCAACAACTGCTGATTCTGGACCACGCCGTAAACCAATCGGCTGCACAGCGCCGCCTCCGGGCCCACCAGACCGTCCCGGCCTAACTGAGCTTTCAGAACGGCGTCCGCCCAGGCATGGTTATTCCGACAGGACATCAGGACCCGCAGGGCCGTTTCCCGGGCGCCCATCAGTTGTCCCTCCGTCCGCGGTTATTGCGGCCCACAAAGATGAGCACATAGCGCAGCAGCTGCAAGGCGGACATCAGCAGCGCAGCCACATAGGTCAGTGCCGCCGCCTTTAACACCTTCCGTGCGCCGGGAAGCTCATCGTCATACAAAAGCTGTTCGTTTTCCAGCGTCTGCAAGGCCCGGTGGGAGGCGTTGAACTCCACCGGCAGGGTGATAAGCTGGAACAGGGTGGTCAGGGAGAACAGCAGAATACCGATCAAAAACAGGGACTGGCTGTACAAAATCATACCCACCAGCAGCAGGATGAAAGAAAACTTGGAGCCGATCTGGGTGGCGGGGATAATGGCCGTCCGCAGCCGCACCGGGCCGTAGTTTTCTGCGTACTGTACGGCGTGACCGGCCTCGTGGGCCGCCACGCCCACCGCCGCGATGGAGGTGGAGTTGTAGACGTTTTCCGACAGGGAAATGCTGTTGTCCCGGGGATCGTAGTGATCCGTCAGGTTGCCGGAGCAGGGCCGGATGGCCACGTTGTAGACGCCGTGGGCTCGCAGCACCGCCTCCGCCGCCTGCGCGCCGGTGAGACGCCGCCGGTTGGCAACACCGCTGTACCGCTTGAAGTTTCCGCTGACCTGCGCCTGCGCCCACAGGGACAGCAGGAGCACCGGGATCAGCAAAATGCAGTAGATATTATTCGCTAAAAAATCGCCGTAACCGCCGTAATAACCGTAGTAAGGCATGGCGTTCCTCCAATCAGATATTCATGGGATGGCCCAGCAGATAGGCCGCCGCGCTCATGCGTTTGCCGCCCTCCGCCTGAAGCTCCGTGATCCAAAGGCTCTGCCCGTCGCCGCAGGCCACCTCGATGCCCTTCTTTCCGGCGGAAAGCAGCGTACCGGGCGTCTTGTCCGTAGCCGTGCCAACGGCTGTTTTATAAATTTTGAACCGCTGGCCCGCCAGTTCCGCCGTGGCGCAGGGCCAGGGGATCAGTCCCCGCACCTGATTGCGGATGGCCGCCATGGGCTTCGTCCAGTCAATAGGAGACAGCTCACGGGACAGCATGGGCGCAAAGGTGGCCTGTGCGGCGTCCTGCGGGGTCCGGGGGGCGGTCCCCGCCGCCAGCAGAGGAAGTGCCTCCGCCAGTGCCTCCGCGCCGACCTTTGCCAACCGGTCCCACAGAGAGGGCAGATCCTCCTCCGGGTCGATGGGTGTTTTCGCCGTGAGGATCACATCACCGGCATCCAGTTCCTCTGCCATATACATGATGGAAACGCCGGTCTCCGCGTCACCGTTGAGCATGGCCCAGTTGATAGGGGCAGAACCCCGGTATTTGGGCAGCAGGGACGCATGGACATTCACGCAGCCAAGGGGCGGCACGTCCAGAATGTCCTTGGGCAGGATGCGGCCGTAGGCCACCACCACGATCAGCTCCGGAGCCAGCGATTTCACGATGTCCAGCGCCGTTCCATCCCGCATTTTCACCGGCTGATACACAGTCAGGCCGCACGACAAGGCATATTCCTTCACAGGAGAAAAGGTCACTTTGTTCCGATTCCGGGGCTTGTCCGGCTGGGTGAATACGCCGCAGATCTCATGGCCGTCCTCTACCAGACGCTTCAGGGACACTGCCGCAAAGTCCGGCGTCCCCATAAAGAGAATCCGCATTACTCCTCGTCCTCCAGATATTCTTTCAGTTCCTCATCCGTCAGGAAGTGGTCGATATGCTCAATAAAGAGGTGGCCGTCCAGATGCTCGATCTCATGGCAGAAAGCCCGTGCCGTGAGGCCCTCAGCCTCCGCCTCGAACCATTCGCCGTCCCGGTCCTGTGCCCGCACCCGCACCCGGTTGGGCCGGGTGACAATGCCCCACTTGCCGGGCAGGCTCAGGCAGCCCTCCAGACCGGTCTGCTCGCCGCTCTGGGCGATGATCTCCGGGTTGATCAGCTCCAGATACTCCTCGCTCTCCTCGTCCAGCACCAGGCACACCCGGCGCAGGATGCCCACCTGCGGGGCTGCCAGACCGGCGCCGTTGGCGTCCGCCAGCGTTTCGGCCATATCGTCCAGCAGGTCATGCAGCCGCCGGTCAAACTTTTCCACCGGGCGGCAGATCTTCGTCAGACACTCATCGCCCTGTTCCACAATCTTTCGTAATGCCATGATGGCACCTCCTTGATTTGATCGCGGCGGTCAATCCGCCGCGTTATGATCCACAAATAGATTCAGTCCCCGGTTTGCGCTGTCTCTTGCAAAGCTCTTTTGCAGCCACGCCAGCATCTCCCGTGTTGCCTTATCATTCCGGCCAATCAGCGTACAGCGGTAGCGATAGCGGTTATTTACCTTCACCACCGGCGCAGGGGCAGGGCCTAAAACCTCCGGCTCTCCCACTGCCAGTTCCGGCCTCCGGCACAGCTGCCGCAGCGTATCCCGGACAGCAGCGGAGGCCCGGAGCACCCGTCCCTCCTCCGTCCCGGAAACCGTGACGGTGAAGAAGTCCGCAAAGGGCGGGTAACGCCGCAGGCGGCGCATCCGGATCTCGCTTTCATAGAACGCGTCATAATCCTGCCGGGCCGCACACTGAATCACGTCGTTTCCCGGCGTATAGGTCTGAATCACAGCCCGTCCGCTTTTTGTGCCGCGGCCTGCCCGGCCCACCACCTGGGTCAGCAGACTGAAGGTCCGCTCCGCCGCCCTGTAATTGTCCACATACAAAGAAAGGTCCGCCGACAGAACGCCCACCAGCGTCACATTTTCAAAGTCCAGACCTTTTGCCACCATCTGCGTCCCCAGCAGAATGGGGACGCGCTCCTGTTCAAAAGTCTGTAAAATTGCCTCATGCCCGCCGGCGGTGGTGTCCGCATCCATCCGCAGGATGCCCGTCTCCGGGAACAGCTCCCGCAGCTCTTCTTCCACCCGTTGGGTTCCGGCGCCGATGTGCTTCATCCGGCCGCCGCACTCCGAACAGGTTTCTCCCGCAGACTGGGAATGGCCGCAGTAGTGGCACATCAGCCGTCCGTTAGCGGAATGATAGGTCATGGCCACGCTGCACCGGGGACACTGGGGAACATAGCCGCACTCTCCGCATTGCAGGTATCGGCTGCTGCCCCGGCGGTTCAGAAACAGAATACTCTGCTCCCCGGCCGCCAGATTCCGCTCCAGCTCCTGACGTAGCGGCGCACTGATGAGACCGGGATTTCCGGCTCGCACCTCCTCCCGCATATCCGCGATCAGAACCTGCGGCAGTGCGCCTTCGTTATAACGCCGCCGCAGGAGCGCTTTCTGATAGGTTCCCTGCTCTGCCGCCCAGGCGGATTCCACCGTAGGCGTGGCGGACCCCAGTACCAGAGCCGCGCTTTCTCTGGCGCAGAGGTATTTGGCAACCTCACGGGTATCGTAGCGGGGCGCATTTTCGGATTGGTAGCTTCCCTCCTGCTCCTCGTCCATGACGATCAGCCCCAGATTTTTCAGAGGCGCAAAGATAGCGGAACGGGTTCCCAGCACGACGTTGACCTCTCCCCGGCGGATGCGCTTCCACTGGTCAT
>ERZ827156.1503-NODE-1503-length-27398-cov-19.308013_pt1 | contig 27398 bp, 26 predicted proteins | sample MGYA00519919_ERZ827156 | MGnify/ENA primary metagenome ERZ827156 (study PRJEB31778, sample SAMEA3449269) | human gut metagenome | biome: human gut; feature: human-associated habitat; material: faeces | place: United Kingdom | collected 2010/2012 ...
ATGGCAGACGGACTTCATGTGTACGATAATCCTGTCGGAGTGCTTACCAACAATCCACCGTTTCCATTGCAGATGTTCCAGCTCAATAACTATATGAAGCTTTCTCCGAAGCAGCCGGAATGTAATTTTTCGGACAGGCTTTCACTCTGCACATACAGCCGTGGTATGGGGGCTATCGGACTTCCGGGAGACCTTTCGTCAGAATCACGATTTGCAAGAGTGGCATTTGTAAAGATGAACTCTAAGTCAGGAACATCCGAGAATGAGAGCGTAAGCCAGTTCTTCCATATCCTTAACAGCGTAGACCAGCAGAGAGGCTGTTGTGAAGTGGCAGACGGCAAGTACGAGATAACGCTCTACACATCATGCTGTAATGCGGACAAGGGCATATATTACTACACAACATATGAGAATCATCAGATAACGGCAGTCGATATGCATAAAGAGAATCTTGATGGCACAGATATAGTGAAGTATCCGCTTGTGACAGGGGAGAATATAAAGTATCTTAATTAATAACATTTTAAGGAGCTTTACATGAATACACAGATAGAATATGTCAGACCGGATGAGATAGAAAAGCGCAGCTTTGAGATTATAGGCAGAGAGCTTGAGCAGCGTGGAATAGTCCTTGATGCGGTGCAGGAGCCGGTGACGAAAAGGGTTATTCACACGACAGCGGATTTTGATTATGCGGATACTCTTGTATATTCGGAAAATGCAGTCGAAAAGGCAAGAAATCTCATAAAGAACGGCGCACACATAGTTACTGATACCAACATGGCAAAGGCAGGAATTAACAAGAAACACCTTGCCGGATATGGAGGAGAGGTACATTGCTTTATGGCGGATGAAGATGTGGCGGCGGAGGCAAAAAGCCGCGGGGTTACCAGAGCAACGGTAAGCATGGAGCGGGCAGCAGCCCTTCACAGACCGGTGATATTTGCAATCGGCAACGCACCTACGGCGCTCATAAGTCTGCATGAGATGATGCAGGAGGGAGTGTTCACGCCTGCTTTCATAATCGGCGTTCCTGTGGGCTTTGTTAATGTGGAGGCAGCCAAGGAGCTTATCATACAGAGTGATGTCCCGCATATCGTGAACCGGGGGCGTAAGGGCGGAAGCAATGTTGCAGCGGCGATATGTAATGCGCTGGTGTATGGTATACACTATTAGGAGACACAATGAAGATATATATAGATTTTGATGATGTAATATGTGAGACAGCTCTTTATTTCACGAAGATTGCCGGGGAAATGTTCGGAATTGATGTACCTTACCGGCAGGTTCAGTTTTTTAATCTTCAGAAATCATTTAACTTAAGTGACGGGCAGTATGATGAATTGATGAAGGCAGGGCATATTCCTGACAATCTGCTAAGTTATGAGGAGACCACGGGAGCGTCAGAGACAATTAATAAGTGGGTGGATGAAGGTCATGAGGTCTTTGTGATTACGGGAAGACCTTTCGATGCATACAAACCGTCAAGGCAGTGGCTTGATGAGCACAATCTTGAGCGTATTCCGCTTTATTGCGTGGACAAATACGGACGTGAAATGTTCAAACAGGATTATACATACAATATGACACTGGAACAGCTTTACAGCATGACCTTTGATTTTGCGGTGGAGGATTCACCTGCGGCCTTTGAACATGTTATGCACTTTGACAAATGTAAGGTAGCGGTTTTTGACCGGCCGTGGAACAGGCAGGCAGAGCTGCCTGATGACAGGTTTGTAAGATGCAGTGGCTGGCGGGAGATAGACAGGCTGCTTGAGGAAGTACAGTCATGACTGAATGGGAGAAGGCTCAGAACGGATATCTGTATGATGCCAATTATGATAAGGAAATTATAGAGGCAAGAACGAGATGCGCCGATCTGTGTTATGAATTTAATAATTGCAGACCGTCAGATATCGCAAAGCAGCAGGAACTGCTGCAACAGATTATAGGAAACATAAAAGGAACACCTGTTATTACGGCGCCGTTCTATTGTGATTACGGAGTTAATGTTTCGATAGGCGAAAACTTTTATACAAATCATAATGTTACCATACTTGACTGCACAAAGGTAACTTTCGGAGATAATGTATTTATTGCTCCGAATTGTGTGTTTTCTACAGCGGGGCATGCAATAGACAGTGAGCAGAGAAACCGCGGCTTGGAAATCGCCCTGCCTATTACGGTAGGAGACAATGTCTGGATTGGAACCAATGTATCCGTATTGCCGGGCGTGACTATAGGAAGCAATACGATTATAGGCGCGGGAAGTGTTGTGAATAAAGATATCCCGGATGGTGTGATTGCAGCCGGCAACCCATGTAAGGTAATCCGTAAAATAACGGAGGCTGATAAGAAGAAATATCCGGTATTTGAGGAATAATTCATTAGAAATTTATCAGGAGGTATTATATGAAGTACGCAGGTATGCCAATGGCAATGTGGATTATATTCAGCAAATCCTTTAAAAGAAATCTTACGGATGTTCTGAAGTATGATGAGCAGGAAAGCAGAAGGATAACGGCTGAGGCAAAGAAAAAGTACAGAGCAGTCATAGAGAAGCTGCCGGAGTTTGAAAAAGCGGACAGATTCAAGATGAATATAGTAAATTGTGCAATGCTGTCTGCATTTTTCCTGAACATGCCCAAGCTTCCTGATGTTGATTCTGCTACAGAGTATTATAAGAAGTCTATGATGACTGGGATGATGCAGTGGTTCTGCCGTATGAGCGGAAAGAAAAAATACTCAGAATCGGATATAAAGTCAATGAAAGACACAGCTAAGCTCAAGGCAGGCGACAGAAACCCATATTCATGGAACATGGAATTTTATGAGTATGAGGACGGAAGCGGATATGAGGCAAGATTTACAATGTGTGGAATATGTACGCTTATGAAGGAGCTGGGACTTGAACGGCTGATACCTGCAATGTGCCGCCTAGATTACACAATGAGCGAGGCGGGCGGTGTTACTGATTTTGTCAGGGAATACACGCTGGCGTCAGGTGGTCCGTATTGTGACTGCGGATATAAGAAGAAGGGTGCCGGACATCTTGCAGAACCCGATGAGGGAAGTGAAAAAGCTGCCATCAGGTATAAATGAGATTCCCTTGGAAATGTTTATCCCGGCGTTGGATTATCTCAAGTCAATAAAGAAAATCTTTGAGCAGACAGAGCGGGAAATCATTAAATGGCTTCAATAAATATATGGTCAGGAATAGTAACGGTATGAGATACGGATTTACAACCGGAAGCTGTGCGGCAGCAGCGGCAAAGGCTGCATGTTATATGCTGCTGACAGGAAGAAGGAAAGATACAATAAGCATACAGACACCCAGTGGAATAGTATTCAACGCACAGATAGAAGATATAGTGATGAACGAGAATTCAGCAAGCTGTGCAGTGATAAAAGACGGCGGTGATGACCCTGATATTACAACGGGCGTGCATGTCTGTGCCTCTGTGACGGCAGAAGCTTATGCAAAGCAGAGTGATGATAGCAGTAATGACAATGCCAGAGTAATAATTGACGGCGGAACCGGTGTGGGACGTGTGACAAGACCGGGACTTGACCAGCCGGTGGGGAATGCTGCAATCAACCATGTTCCGAGACAGATGATTGCAGACGGGGTTGCCGAGGTTATGGATATATGCGATTACAAAGGTGTTATCAGAGTTGAGATTTCCGTCCCTGAGGGACGCGAGGCTGCGGCAAAGACATTTAATCCGAGACTTGGGATTGAGGGCGGAATATCAATTCTCGGGACCAGTGGCATTGTGGAACCGATGAGTACAAAAGCGCTGCTTGATACAATCCGTGTCGAACTCAGGCAGAAACGTGCACTTGGATTTACTTCGGCTGCGGTAACACCCGGCAATTACGGAAAGGATTTCCTTAAGAATACATATGGATATGATATTGACAGAAGCGTAAAATGCAGTAATTACATCGGAGACACGATAGATATGGCAGCAGAGCTTGGATTTGATTCGATGATTCTTACCGGTCACATTGGCAAGCTTATTAAGGTGGCAGGCGGAATTATGAATACCCACTCCAAAGAAGGTGACTGCAGAATGGAACTTCTTGCGGCAGCCGCAATAAGGGCAGGGGCTGACAGTAATACGGCATTGCATATACTTGATGCGGTTACAACAGAGGATGCACTTGATATAATTTCCAATGCTTCAGACGGACATAATAGTCTTCTTGAAGCAACAATGGCATGTGTTCTCGATAAGGTCATGCAGAATCTGACAAGACGTGCCGGAGACAGCCTGCATATTGAGTGCATGATATATTCCAACAGTTATGGTATGCTTGCAAAAAGCCCGCAGGCAGAAGATATGCTAAAAAACAATATATAGCAGGATGTCAGCCGGCGTCCTGTTTTTTTCTGACTGTACGTCCGAAATAGCATATTGACCATGCTGCACTCATACCGACAGCAATGCCGAGCGCAAAATAAAATGTATCGCGTCCATACATGAGCGCCATCTGACTGTTGCCTTCAACAATGCTGCTCATGCAATAGAACAGAGTACTTCCCGGAACAAGAGGAATTATTGAAGTTACAAAAAATGATGTTGATGTCTCCTTACAGACTCTTGCAAGAATCTCAGCGTATATATCAACGATAAAGCCGGCAGCAAGTGAAGGAAGAAAAACTCCTTCCCATATGCCTGCAAAGAACACGTATGCAAGCCATCCAATCATTCCGCCAATGCCAACAAGTCCAAGGTATCTCTTCCTTATATGAAAAAGCAGGCCAAATCCTATAGAACCGGCAGCAGCCGTTATAAGCTGAATAAAAAGCTGTGTTTTAATCATAAAATTAATCTCCGTTTGCTATATATATCTGAACAGGCATATCGCCCCTATGAAGCCAAGTGCCAGAACTGCGGCGAGAAGCATGGCTTCTATGAAGCGCATGACGCCTGATATAGTGTCGCCAATCAGAATATCACGTATGGCATGTGTAGACATAAGTCCCGGAATAAGGAGCATTATGTCGCCTATCATAATCTTATCCATATGCAATGACGGAAATAGCAGTTTCATTGCACAAATGAAGCATCCGGTAATAAATGAGACAACGAACTGGAAAGTCACACCATTCATGCATACAGGACGCAGCCATATCTGCGCAGCCCAGATTATGACTGCGGCTATGGCGGCAACGATTCCGTCGGTGATATTGCCTCCGTAGAATATTGCAAAGCTGAATGCCGCAAGTATACTTCCGGCAAGCTGGCCGATAACAGATGGCTTTTTTCTGTTTATAATATCTATTTCGTTCCGTAATTCATCCACCGTCATAGGATTCGCACAGAATCGGCGGCTGAGGTCATTGAGCTTTTCAAGCTTTGCAAAATCATTACCGCCTGCAGAGCGGATCCGTCTTGTCTGTGTCCTTGCATTGCCGTCCGGAAGCTCCATGGTTATGACAATACTGGATGTTATTACAAATACGTTCATCTGTGCTGCACCGCACGCATATCCCATCCGGTTGATAGTATCTTCAACACGGAAAATCTCAGCACCACTGCAAAGAAGTGCTTCGCCAATATCAAGAAATGCGTGCAGATAGCTTGTCGCATCTGGATGCATGACTCAATCCTCCTGAAATTATTATTATTCATATAATACCACATTCATTGACAATGAATCGTTCCGGCTTAAAAAATTTATTAATTATTTATAGCTGCAAAGTAATTACAGTTAATCTCCGGCTTTATTGTGCATAGGATATACATATGGCATATGTTAAATATTAGGCTTTCTTGCGGTTGACATCATCAATAATGCCGCTTATAATTTTATATTACGAGTGGCTTTTTACATAATATTTTTACATATTAATTATATGTAAGGTTAAGATTCAGAATGTGGAGACAGAGATGAACATTTCAATAGATGGATATAATATCTGCTACAGAATTACCGGAGATGGTCCGGAAACAGTTGTTATGCTGCAGGGCTGGGGGACAGAGCTTGCGGTGTATGATTCGGTTGCAGCAATATTTGCGGGAGATAACAGATACAGGTTTGTACAGTTTGATTTCCCGGGCTTTGGCGGAAGTGATGAGCCGAAGGAGGGCTGGAATGTAGATGCATATGCGGATTTCTTCTGCAAGCTTATGCAGAAGCTTGGTATAGCAAAAGCAACGCTTATAGGTCATTCATATGGCGGAAGAGTCATAATAAAGCTGGCTTCAAGAGACAGCATACCATTTGAGATAGACAGAATCGTACTGATAGACAGTGCGGGAATTGTGCCTGAGAAGACAGCAATCCAGAAGCTTAAGATAAAGAGATATAAGTTCCTTAAGAAGTTCCTTAATTATAAGCTTATACATGCGCTGTTTCCGGAGATAATAGATGACTGGAATTCAAGGCAGGGCTCTGCCGATTACCGCAATGCAACACCGGTTATGCGTAAGTGCCTTGTTATGGCAGTTAATGAAGATCTAAGAGAGCTTATGCCGAAGATTAAGCAGGAGACTCTGCTTATATGGGGAGACAGGGATACGGCAACACCGATTGGCGATGCTAAGATAATGGAAGAAAAGATTCCGCACGCAGGACTTGTTGTTCTTGAAGGAACAGGACATTTTTCATTCCTTGAGAAACCGGCGGTATTCAGAAATGTAATGAAGAATTACTTTCAGATTGTGTAGAATGGAGTAGATAATGATAATCAGAACTATTATAACGATACTGCTTGCAATTCCGGCATTCTGTCTTACGCTGCGCTACAATATGCATATGTTCCAGCTTAACGGATATAAGAATGGTGAGCATGTCAACTGGCTTAAGAAGAACATAAGGATGCAGTGGGTGCTGATATATGGAATAATACTCGGAATAGTAAGGCTTGTGCTTCCGTATACGGCAGTTGATGTGCTTATGTATCTGTCACTTCTTCTAATAATAGTTGTATACAGGGCAATGAAGCGCATGACAACTAAGAAGAAGCTTGTATATACGCCGAGAGTTAAGCGCATGATTACAACCAATGTGCTTGTGACATTTATAATAATAATACTTACTGTGGCGCTTGGAGGCGGAAGCTTTACAGACAGGATAAGACCTCTTGGCGGAGTACTGATGGTGCTTGTGTCAGTGCAGTTCTTTATGAACATAGTATGTAACATAATCAATCATCCGGTAGAAGCTGCGATTAACAGATATTATATTAACGATGCCAGGAGAAAGCTTGAAGCGGTTGAAGGCATTAAGGTTATCGGAGTTACGGGAAGCTACGGCAAGACGAGTGTTAAGTTCTATCTCCAGACACTTCTGCAGGAGAAGTACAATGTGCTTGTTACACCTGAGAGCTTCAACACTCCTATGGGCGTTGTGAGAACAATAAGAGGTTCGCTCAGATCAACACATGAGATATTCATATGTGAGATGGGTGCAAGGCATGTAGGGGATATCAAAGAGATCTGTGATATTGTACATCCTGACTATGGCATTATTACTTCAATAGGGCCGCAGCATCTTGAGACATTTTTCAATATGGAGAATATCAAGAATACAAAGTTTGAGCTTGCGGATGCACTTCCTGATGACGGAATCCTGTTCCTTAACGGGGATAACGAATATATTCAGGATAAGGCAAAGGATTATAAAAACAAGGTATTCTATTTTGCACAGGGAAGCGGCAACGGATACTGCGCAAGTGATATAGCGGTTTCACAGCTTGGAACGGAATTTACAATGACAGCTCCAGACGGAACAACAGAGAACTTCCAGATGCGTCTTATCGGTGCGCATAACGTGATTAATGTTGCCGGTGCGATTGCAGCTGCCAACACACTCGGAATACCGCTGCCAGATCTTAAGATTCCTGTCAGAAGAATCCAGCCGGTACCTCACAGAATGCAGATGAGAGAGCACGGACAGGTAACGATAATAGATGATGCATATAACTCTAACCCGGTTGGTTCCAAGGCAGCGGTAGAGACACTTGCAATGTTTGACGGAATAAGAATTCTTATAACACCGGGGATGGTAGAGCTTGGTGATAAGGAAAAAGAGTACAATTACAAATTCGGTACTTATGCGGCAGACTGTTGTGATTATATACTTCTGGTCGGCAAAAAGCACACAGAGCCAATCAAAGAAGGCGTATTAAGCAAAGGCTTCACACCGCAGAAGTGCCAGTCATTCGACAAGCTTGAAGAAGCACTGTCATATGCATATGCAATCAAAGGTCAGGGACACAGGTACATCCTGCTTGAGAATGACCTTCCTGACAATTATTAATATATGGAGGATGTAATAATGAAGACAAGAGTAGCAATGATGTTTGGCGGCAAGAGCGTTGAGCATGAGGTCTCTGTAATATCGGGAATTCAGGCATATATGAGCATGGATACTGACAAGTATGATGTTATACCGGTCTATATGACTAAGAATAACGAGATGTATATCGGTGATTCAATAGGTGATATTGAGTCATATAAGAATATTGATGAGCTTCTTAAGAAGTCGCAGCGTGTCATAATGATCAATGAGGACGGCAGGGTAAAGCTTGTACAGTATCCTGTGAAGAAGCTTGGTAAGAATGTTGAAGTTGGAATTGATGTGGCATTCCCTGTAGTTCACGGAACAAATGTTGAAGACGGAGGCTTTCAGGGATATCTTAAGACGATGGGAATTCCGTTTGTAGGCTGTGACGTTACTGCATCGGCAATCGGCATGGACAAATACATAACAAAGCTTGTTCTTAAGGAAAGCAATGTACCTGTCCTCGATGCACGCCTGTACACACTGTCGGATTATGCTGATATGGAAAGCATGATGAATGACATTGAAAATGTATTCGGCTATCCTGTAATAGTCAAGCCGGTCAACCTCGGCTCAAGTGTAGGTATCAGTGTAGCCAAGAGCCGTGTTGAACTTGCCAATTCTGTTGATGATGCGTTCAGATATGCAACAAAGGTTCTCGTTGAGCATGCAATTACGAACTTAAGAGAGATTAACTGTTCAGTTCTCGGTGATGAGAATGATGCAATTGCATCTGAGTGTGAGGAACCTCTTCACACAAAGGATATCTTAAGCTACGAGGACAAATATGTAAGCAATGCCAAGGGAAGCGGTTCTAAGGGCATGGCAAGCGTATCCCGCAGGATTCCTGCTGAGCTTACACCTGAAAAGAGAGAAGAGGTAAGAGAGCTTGCGGTTAGGTCATTCAAGGCACTCGGCTGCAATGGTGTATCAAGAATCGACTTTATGATCGATGCTGATACAGATAAGCTGTATTTTAATGAGATTAATACAATACCGGGTTCACTTGCATTCTATCTGTGGGAGCCTGTGGGAGTTCCATACAAGGAGCTGCTTGACCGTATGATACAGCTTGCTCTTAAGAGAGAACGTACAGAGGAAAGTCTTACATTTACATTTGATACTAATATACTTAATCAGGCAAGCTTCGGTGGTTCTAAGGGAAGCAAGATGTAAGCAACCGGCATATTAATATAAGATATGCAGTAATACACAATGATATATGAATTGTAATGAGCGGCTGTTAGCCCGGTGTTAATTATGGGCGCAACAGCCGCTTTTTACGCATGTGCAACCACCGGTTGACAAATTGTAAGTGCTGGTATATGGCATGTAACCGGAAAAAATGATATTGTATTTGTAACAGATAGATGCATACTAACTGAAAAATATCCCGGCACATAGTGCCTGTGTAATGGAGGATTATTATGATATTGGCAGATAAGATTATAAACCTGCGCAAGAAAAACGGGTGGTCGCAGGAAGAACTGGCTGAGAGACTCGGAGTGAGCCGCCAGTCTGTTTCCAAATATGAGGGAGCGCAGTCTGTCCCTGATCTGGATAAGATATTAAAGCTCAGTGAGATATTCGGTGTAACAACAGACTATCTTATTAAGGATGATATCGAAGAAGAGCAGTATTCGGAGTATACGGGGTACAAAGCTGATGAAGTAATACTGGGGGATAAAGTCCCGTCAGCCGGAAGCACGGGAAGCAAGGAAGAGCAGGGAGCCGGAACAACAGACAGGACGGAAGGTATTGAAGCAGAGAAAAACAGAGAGGCTGTAAGGCGTAAAGTAAGTATGGAGGACGCCAACAATTACCTTAGTCTTACAAGGCAGACCGCACCGGCTATAGGTCTTGGAGTAATGATGTGCATAATATCTCCTGTTGTTCTTATGATACTTGCATCTGCAAATGATATGCAGATTGGCGGAATAAGTGAAAATATGGCTGCCGGAGTGGGAGTGTGTGTATTGATTCTGCTTGTAGCGTCTGCGGTCGGAATCTTTATTATGAACGGAATGAAACTTGAACAGTATGAGTTCATAAAAAGTGAAGAGATTGAGACCGAATATGGCGTTACCGGAATGGTAAAAGATTATAAGAGCAAGATTCACGATGGATATGTAAGGGATATGATTGTCGGAACGGTGCTTTGTATATGCTCGGTAATACCGATGTTTATGGTGATTGCCGTGAATGAGGAAGATGATTTTATGATAATATGCTCAGTCTGTATGCTTCTTGTAATTGTGGCAGTCGGTGTATTTTTCTTCGTAAAAGGCGGAATGCAGATGTCTGCTGTCAATCAGCTGCTTGAAGAAGGTGATTATACAAGAAGTGCTAAAAGGATTGACAGAAAGACATCAACATCCACAACCGTATACTGGCTTGTTGCAACAGCAATATATCTGTGTATAAGCTTTGTAACCAACAGATGGGACAGAAGCTGGATAATATGGCCGGTAGCAGGCGTATTATTCCCGGCCTATCATGCAGTTGCGGCCTATATTGTTAATAAAAATGAATAATAGAGCAGTGTATCAGCGGGTTACCTCAAAAGGATTATCATCCTCCTTCTCAAATGCAAGAAGTCCGAGGATTGAGTTACCGACCATGTCCGATACAGCCTGTTCTGTATAGAATGCCATATGAGGTGAAAGTATTACATTAGGGAATGAGTTAAGGATTGCACGGTCATGGTTATCCATTATGGCGTATTCATGGTCGAGATAATAAAGGCCTGTCTCATTCTCAAATGTATCAAGAGCGGCAAAACCGACTTTTCCGCTCTCTATGGCGCTTATAAGTGCTGCAGTATCAATAAGTGAACCACGGGCGGCGTTAACGATGATAACGCCGTCTTTCATTTTGCCAAATGCTGAGGAATCAAGCATATGATGATTCCCGGCAGCGCCCGGGGCATGAAGTGTTATGATGTCAGATTCAGCATATATTCTGTCAAGATCAGCATATTCTGCAATACCATCAAGAGACTTCTTAGGATATGGGTCATAAGCAAGAATCCTGCATCCGAATCCGGCAAGATGGCGTATTACGGTTTCTCCGATTTTACCTGTTCCGATTACGCCTACTGTAGATGTGGATAACTCTTTTCCCATCTTGCCTTTCAGTGTAAAATTCTGTTCTTCTGCGTGACGCATTATAAATGGTATATTGCGGCATGCCATAAGCATAAGCATTATCGTATAATTGGCAACGCTGTTAGGTGAGTAAGTTACATGCGCGCCACGCATACCAAGCCTGTGCATATATTCAAGATCCATATGTTCATAGCCGATGCTTCTTGTTGAGATGTATCTGATACCGTGTCTGTAGAATTCATCAAGAAGTTCAGGGTACATTGTGTTGGTTATTATTGATATTGCTTCGCAGCCGTCTGCAAGATGTGCATTCTCAAGCGAAGGATATTCTTCTGTATAATCGTAATCAAAAGAATACTGTTCGTGGAATTTTCTCACAAAAATAAGCTCATCGTAGCTCCTTAGTGCATAAAAAAATATTTTCATAGCCGGTCTCCATTCCTGCGCCGCATTCTGCGCATATGCTCTCTCCTGATATTATTATGTTCATATTCATATCGGCTAATAATAGCACTGAAAAGAAAAATATGCAATATTTGCAAAAAATTCCAATATAAGTGGCATTATTTGTAAATTCTTAATATTTACAAATAAGTATAAGGGATTTAAAATAAATAAGTAAAAAGTAATAATTAAAGCATAGCCTGTAGGTAATATGTAACAGATTTATGGCTTGGGAGATATATATGAAGATAGCTTATGGAACATTGATCATGGCAGAGATTATTCTTCTGGGGATATGTTCGGTGCAGGCATTCAGAAGAAAAGGGATACTTGCCAGGGCAACATTTGCATATGAACTGAGTTCATTTATATGTGGAATAGTGTTTGCGGCATATATATTTGTGCCGGGCAGCATGGCAAAGACATTATGTGCGGGACTTACATATGCAATATTTGACTGGATTATTATAGCACTTATGTATTATTCACAGCATTACACAGGATTGTTCAGTGGCGTACGTCCTGTCAAGATATTAATGTATGTGTATTCGGCATTTGATACGGTTATGATGATTTCCAATGCGTGGACACATAAAGTGTTTTATATTGATAATATATCAGCGGATTCAGTCAATGTAGTGATTAGTCAGGCGAGCCTGGTATACAAGGCACATTTTATATATATATACATTGGCATTATTGTAATAATGCTGGCGTATCTTACGATGATAATTAAATCATCAAGATTCTACAGATTCAGGTATGAGATGATACTGCTGGTTCTTGCGGTATCATTTACACTTGATATAGTGACAATCGGGAACAATTCAATATATGATTTGTCAACTCCGGTATTTAGCTTTATGGCGATACTTATATATTATCTTACATTCAAGTATGTACCTAATGAAGTTATCGAGAATATGCTTTCGCTGATAATTAAAGATATGAACGATGGAATTGTGTGCTTTGATAACCGCGGCAGATGTATATACAGCAATGATGTTGCGGATATGATGTATACATCGGACGGATTACATGGCAGCAAGTCACATGAAGATTTTGAAGCTGAATACAGGGAGTGGCTTGAAAAACACCGGGATACACGCAGGGATTACATGAAGTATGATATTCCGGTTACTAATGCGGCAGGCTCCAAGTTCTACGAGGTAGAGTACAAGAGAATTAACGATGAGAAGAACAATCATATATGTGATTATTTTATCGTGAATGATATATCTGAGGTGATTGCAAAGCTTGAGAGAGAAAAGTATAAAGCATCACATGACAGTCTGACGGGACTGCTCAACAGGGAACAGTTCTACGAAGATACTCGGAAGATTCTGCGCAATAATCCGGATCGGAAGTATAGCATTATATGCAGCAATATACGTGATTTTAAGTTCATTAATGAGCTGTTTGGAATTGAAAAAGGCAACAAGGTGCTTATAAGACAGAGCGAGCTTATGAAGGAGTATCAGCATAACGGGGATTTGTGTGCAAGAATGCAGAATGACAGATTTGCAATGCTTGTTCCGTCTGATCACAAGATAGAAGAGCATATAATATCATGTATAAATCTTATGCAGGAAGAATTCAAAAGCAGTTTATTCAGGCTGCATATATTCGCAGGAATTTATGAGATTGATGATACAGACGAGCCTGTAAGCATTATGTGCGATAAGGCTAATATTGCAAGTGAGACAATCAAGAACAGCTATCAGAAGCATTTTGCATATTACAATAATGAGCTTCTTGAGCGTTCTATAGAAGAAAGGCGCATAATCGGAGAGTTTGAGAAGGCAATTGACAATAATGAGTTTGTTATGTTCCTTCAGCCTCAGGTTGACTGCAAGGGCATGGCATATGGTGCTGAAGCACTTGTAAGATGGCAGCATCCTGAGAGAGGTCTTCTTTCACCGGCAGTATTTATAGATGTTCTTGAAAAAGCAGGACTTATATATAAGCTCGACAGATATATGTGGGAGAAGGCAGCTGAGAAGCTTGGAGAGTGGAAGAGAGAAGGCCATGACCGGTATCACATATCAGTTAATATCTCTACCAAGGATTTTTATCTTATTGATGTATATGAGACATTTACAGGGCTTGTAGACAAATATAATATTAATCCGGACAAGCTTAAACTGGAGATAACAGAAACGGCGCTTATGGCAGATTTTAAGAAGAACATGGAGATAATAAGGCGCCTCCAGAATTATGGCTTCAAGATTGAGATTGATGATTTTGGAAGCGGTTATTCGTCACTTAACATGCTTAAGGATATAAGTGCGGATGTTCTCAAGATTGACATGGGATTTTTGCGTGCTTCGGAGAATGAGCTCAAAGGCAGGGATATCCTTGAGAGCATAGTCAGCCTTGCGGGAAAGCTTGGAATGGAAGTAATAACAGAAGGCGTTGAGAAGGAATCACAGGTCAATATGCTTAAGGATATGGGCTGCAATATGTTCCAGGGATATTTCTTCTCAAAGCCTGTGCAGATAAAAGAATTTGAAGACAGATATCTCATATAAATAATCATATTTTGAACATTATATCAATGAAAAATTCATTGGCGGTATTGCGGAATCTTGCAGTGCCGCCATATTTTTGTGCAGTTGCAATGATAGACGCCAGACCAATGCCGCACTGACCGGAAGAGGACAATGTATCCGCTTTTGTTGAATGGTATATTCCATCATAAAATTCAGTATTGCCGTCAAAATTGTTGGTTGATACGATGTATAGCTCATCTCCGTGCATTATGCTGACGGACATGTTGTGGTAGCGTGGACTGTCAGCGACATTGCTGCATGCATCGGATACATTTTCAAGAAGATTACCAAGCATACCACAAAGCTCAGTATCCGATATTGAAAGATTACCGGGAAGCTCAATCCGCCAGTTGAGCGCAATATTATTATTGGACATAATATCTGAATAGTAATTCAGGAGTGCATTTACACAGACATTGCTGCAGTATGCCGTAGTATCGTTGTGTGGAATATTATCTGTATAGTCTTTAATATAATCGCTGAGTGCATCATAATTGGCTGTCTGCACAAGGTTCCTGATTACGGCAATGGACTGCCGGAAATCATGGCGCATCCGCGAACTTTCGTTAATATTTGTCTGACGTAAAATTTATATATGCTTCATTATGCGGAATCAGCCTGAACGCATCGTCCAGACAGCAATACATACGCTCTCTGGATATAGGCTTTTCAATGTAGTGGAAGGCATGTACATTTAATGCATCTTTCATATGGTCAGGACTTGATGTAAGAAAGATTAGAATGACACGGTTGTCAGAGCGTCTCATTAAGTAAGCAGTATCCGTACCGTTCATTCCGCTCATATATATATCCATAAAAACTATATCATAGCTGTAAGGAACAAATGCAGCAATAAAAGCTTCGCCACTGTCAAAGCAGCAGATATCGGCAATGGTATCAGTGCTGCGGCAGTAATCGTATATAATCTCTTTAAGTTCCTGCTGCATTGCAGGAATATCATCAACAATTGCAAAACGCATAAAAGCCCCTTATTCCTCTCAAATCCCAAAATGTAATGGTATTTGCAATAATTATACAATAAAAAATAAAATGTGTTATATTAAAGTTATTTGTTTTGTGAATATGCCTGTCTTGACAAACTCATGACAGTGTGTTTTAATTTTATGCAGTTAGATAAGACTAATGAAAGTAATTAACGACAAACTTTATTGCAAAATGGGAGAATGAAGTGAATAAAAAAACTAAAGCAATTACAAACTCTGAAGCATTTTACTGTACGATGCTTTTTTTTCTTATAGCTGGGTTAGTTGCAACTATCCTGATAGCGGTTTCGCTTGGACCTGTGAATATAAGCATTGGAGATACATACAGAATTATTATCGGCAGGCTTAGCGGAAAGCATGGACTGTATGCAGATGCAGGCAAAGCAACGATAGCAATTGTCTGGAATATGAGATTCCCCAGAGTACTTCTTGGAATAATAAGCGGAGCAGGTCTTGCAATATGCGGATGTGTGATGCAGGCAACGGTTAATAATCCGATATCGGAGCCGTATATACTTGGTGTCTCTTCCGGTGCAACCTTCGGTGCAACACTCTTGATCGTTATGGGGCTTGGAACAATTGTATCAGGAGGAGCCTTCATTGGTGCCGTAATTGCAACGGTTATGGTGCTTGGAATAGCAGGAAGACACGGTAGCATGACGACAACAAGGCTTATACTTGCGGGTACGGTTGTGAATGCGCTGTTTACTGCATTTTCCAATTTTATAATATCGGTCGGAGCCAATGCTGACAGCATAATGACAATAAAGTTCTGGACAATGGGTTCGCTTGCCAATGCGGGCTGGAAGAATATAGGACTGCCGGCGGTGGTTGTCATTGCGGTGACACTGTTTTTTCTCACGCAATACCGTGTGCTTAACACGATGATGCTTGGAGATGAGACAGCGGTAACGCTGGGAATTAATCTGAGCTTTTACAGGAAAGTATACATGGCGCTTATCGCGGTAGTTACAGGCGTGCTTGTTGCAAACTGCGGGATAATCGGTTTTGTCGGACTGATAATACCGCATATTTCAAGGGCATTTGCAGGAACCAACCACAAGAGACTTATGCCGGTTGTGATACTTACGGGAGCAATATTCCTTACATGGGCTGATGTGCTTGCAAGAATACTTGTCAAAAATGCTGAGATGCCTATCGGGATATTCACGGCACTTGTAGGTGCGCCGTTCTTCATTTACATAGTTACAAAAAAAGATTATGGCAGGGAATAGACATGGAACTTAGATGTGAGGATATTGAATACAGCATAGCGGGTAATAGAATACTTAAAGGAATCACAATGGGAGTAAGCAATAATGAGTTCCATACGATTCTCGGACCTAACGGGTGCGGTAAGACAACGCTGCTCAAGACCGTTTACAGGATTGTAAAGCCGGAGACGGGGACCGTATATCTTGACGGCATGCCGCAGAAGGACATAAGCATAAGGCAGAGCGCACAGCAGATGGCGGTTGTTGCACAGTTTAACAATCTTAACTTTGACTGTTCTGTGCTTGATGTGGTGATGCTCGGAAGAACGCCGCATCTTAAGATGATGGAGCAGGAGAAGGCGCAGGATTATGAGATAGCATATGATGCACTAAGAAAGGTTGGTATGTATGACAAAAAGGACAGGTCATATCTGTCGCTGTCCGGAGGTGAGAAACAGAGAGTGGTGCTTGCGAGGGCAATAACACAGCAGCCAACGCTTCTGTTGCTTGATGAACCGACCAACCATCTTGATATAAAGTATCAGCTTGAAATATTAAGAATCGTTAAGGAGCTTAATATAAATGTGCTCGCAGTGCTTCATGATATCCAGCTTGCATGCAGATTCTCAGATTATATATATCTTGTCAGGGATGGCAGGATACGGCATCAGGGAACGCCTGAGCAGGCAATCACAAAAGAGAATATGAAAGAAATATATGATGTGGACTGCGAGGTCCTCAATCAGGGAAATAACCATATACTGATACAGTATACCTGATACAGTATATCTTCAATAGTACAGTGGCAATAGGTCAAAAAGCCATTCATGGCTGCATGATAAGGCTTTTGATATATAAAAAGGAGAATCACGGAAAAAGGAGAACTAAGGAATGAAAAAATTCACATCAGTTGTGCTTATAGCAGCACTTACAACAACACTTGCTGCGTCACTCACAGCGTGTGGCAGTACACAGAATCAGTCACAGCAGAGCAGTCAGGCAGAGGCTGCACAGCAGACATCAGTGACACAGTATCCAGTCACAATTACAACCTACGATGCATCGGGCAGGGAGATTACACAGACTTTTGACAAGGCACCTGAGAGAATCGTAACCAATAACCTCTCTGCGACAGAGACACTTATAGAGCTTGGCCTCGGAGATAAGATTGTCGGAATGATGAATCCTGACAATACAATAACATCAAAGTACAAGGAAAGTATTGAGAAGATTAATAAGCTTGGAGATAAGAAGAGCATTTCCAAGGAGGTAATCCTTTCGGCAGCTCCCGATATAGTAGTCGGGCGTGCAGCAATGTTCTCTGAGAAATCACTCGGTGCGTATACAGACTGGAATAATAACGGCATCAACGTATATGCGCAGGGAGCAAGCGTAACTACCGGTAATGTTGAACTTACAAGTGTAATTCAGGATGTTAAGAATCTCGGAATAATATTCAATGTGCAGGATAAGGCCAATGCATATGCGGACGAGCTTCAGAAGAAGTATGACGCAGCAGTTGCCAAGGCAGGCAGAAGCTCATCAGACAAAAAGAACGCACTTGTAATGTGTGCATTTGACGGCAATACATTCGGTGCATATAAGTCAGCACTTCAGGAAAGCCTTCTCAACAAGCTTGGCTATACTAATGCGGCAACAGGTACTTCAGGGCTTTCACTAGAGGTTCTCGTAACAATGAATCCTGAGCTTATAATCTACGTTACAAGTGACCGTAATGCCAAGAATGATGCAGATGCAGTAAATAAGCTTCTCGCAGCGGATGCAGTTTCAGATGTTCCTGCAATTAAGAATAAAAAGATAGTAACTATAGGCTATGATGAATTCATGGATTACGGACCTGCAATATTTGATGCTTTGACAACAGTTGCAGATGCCGTAAGCGCAAAGTAATATATGAGAGAGTTAAATATATCCGGCATCAGGGTAATTATCCGGGTGCCGGATAATTATACGGACAAAAACATTTACAATGCAGTATTTATCAATGACGGGGATGTAATCTGCAATAACGGCTTTAAAGATTTCATGTATCCGGGCTGTATACTTATCGGTCTTGTGCCGGAAAACAGGCTGGATGAATACACACCATGGCAAGAGAGGGCAATAAGAAAGGGAGCAGCGGACTTCGGCGGAAGATGTGATGAGTATTACACTAAGCTCACACAGCAGATAGTGCCGTGGGCAGCCGGTGAATACAACATTAACAGAGATACGCTTGCTTACGGCGGATATTCACTTGGCGGGCTTGCAGCAGTGTACAGCCTGTTCAGGGATGATACATTTGCTAATATTTTCTCAGTGTGCGGCTCCTTCTGGTATCCCGGCTTTACGGAATACATAAGCAGCACGCCGGTTGTCAATGGGAACGCTTATGTGAGGCTCATAAATGGTGAAAATGAGGGCAGCAGACATGGAAACATCCTCGAAGAGGCACCGGTGCGGGCTCATTATGTCCATGAGTATCTGTCACATATTATGAATGTGTGCGGCAGCTTTGATGAATACGGACACCATGAGCATCACACAGAAAGAATAAAGTGTGCTCTTGAGGATGTGTTAAAACATATCGACGCAAATGATTCAGGTAATACTATTTTGTAGTTTTTACAACATTAAGCGGCATCATAAGATGGTCTATAAGTACTTTGTAAGCATCATTACCGTTGCCGTTTTTAAGATACTCATAATACTTTGCATGTTCGTCCATTGTGCCGGTAACACGGCCTTCTACAGCAAGGGCGGACTGCGAAGTAAGTCTTATAAGATACATCAGTCTCTGAAAAATGTTATTAACTTCTTCATTCTTTATGTATTGGACAAGAAGCAGATGGAACTGATGGTCATAGTCTATAAATGATTCATAATTATCATCTTCTTCGACAGCATGTCTCTGCAGATCAAGTATATTTCCAAGCTCGCGTATAGTCTTCTGGCCTCGTGCGGTATTAACGTCCGCAGCCAGACATTGCGTACAGAAGCCTTCTATAGCACATCTTATCTGTATTGTTTCCTTCATATCTTTCTGATTAAGCTGTCTTATACGGAATCCCTTGCTCGGAACAACAGTGATATATCCGTCCTGGCTTAAGCACTGAAGTGCTTCGCGCATAGGTGTTCTGGATATTCCGAGCTCCTTAGACAGTTTTGTCTCTGAGTACAGAGAATTAACATCAAGCTGATTGGTGAGAATCAGATTCTTGATATAGTTGTAAGCCTCCTGCTGCAATGATGACATTACCTGCATTTTTCGTTATGCCTCCTGTAAATATAAAGTTTCATAGTAATAAATTTATTGTAAATAGTCTGATGAGGGGCAAATCAGCAAATCAACGCAGACACGCTCTCGCTGCTTAGAGCTGGCAGCGGTACATAATGCGGCAGAAGACGCCGCATAAGTACCGGCCGCTCTAAAGCGTCTGTCTTATGATTTACTGATTTGCCTCTGACTATGATGCCTACGGATTGTTCCGTGCTTCGCACTTCCACAATCCTACCCAATATTCGCATATCGTGGAATTATCATCCCACTTTTATGCTCATATCGGGGAGGTTCCAAGGTCTTTCACCAACCTATGAATGTGGGGTTAGACCTTTTGCCCCTGGAATCATAATCATTAATTAATTACATAAGTGTGCATCCAGAGGGGAGGATATGCATATTGCAGCCGGGTGCTTTGCAGACATCGGCACTTAGCCGCCGTATTTTGGCGGCTTACGTGTCCGCTATGTCTGCATCGCAGCGCAAGCGTGCCCGGAGGTAATATGCATATCCTCCCCCTCATCCGCTGCGGTTATTGTAATGAGTATGTAACTTCACTAACTAAAATAATAAACTAAATAGCCCAAAAGTCAATATAAACAGGTAAAATCGGTATACCGGTATGCAGGTTTTGTGAAGAATTGACAAAAAGTTATCAATAAATTTGATGAATTTAGACATTGATTCTCAACCGGTATACTGGTATACTGCACTCATCAGATAAAGAAAAGCACAGTGCACCGGACACGGGAATTGCCTGATACAGAAGGTGCATTAACAGCTAAACATTTTTATTTATCAGGAGGATAAAACAATGAGTACATTTGAATTAGGAAAAAATCTGAGAGTAGTAGACCTTACAAAGCCACTTGATCCAAAGACAGAGACAAGAAGATGTCATCTTACAAGATTTAACACAGGCGGTCCGATTCCTGATTACCACACAATCATGGATCTTACAAGCCACCTCGGAACACATTGTGAGTGCCCTTATCATCATGATGACAACTGGCCGTCAGTTGCAGAGCTTCCACTTACAACTTTCATGGGTAGAGCCATCTATATTGACTTTAAGGATACGCTCCCACACAGAAAGCATATCAGTGCAGAAGATCTTGATAAGATTACAGCAGGCTGGATTCAGGATGGTGATATAATTATTATTGATTCATCATATAAGCTTGCTCCATTTACACCTGATACTAATACAGACAAGGATCAGAGACTTCTTGTAAATGGTGAGACAGCACAGTGGTGTGTAGACCACAAGGTTAAGTGCGTAGGATTCGGTGACGGAGTTTCAATTGAGAACTGCAACGAGGATGTTAAGCCATTCCACGATATCTGCATGGCAGAGAATATTGTATTCCTTGAAGTGCTTAAGAACCTTGATCAGCTTAAGACAGATACATTCTTCATGTCATACTCACCACTTCCAATCTACGGACTGGACTCATGCCCGATAAGAGCTTATGCTATTGAGGGACTTGCAGAGTTCTCAAGGTAATAACGGCGCTCAGGATAATATTTAATCTGAGAATAACATTTAATTTTAAGAAAGAGGTTAAGTTATGAAGATAGCTGTGCTTGGCGCAGGCGCTATGGGTTCTATATATGGCGGACATCTTTCATTACACAATGAAGTGTATATGATAGATAAAAAGGCTGACCTTGTAGAAAAGATTAACGCTGACGGACTTAAACTTTTTGAAAATGATACAGATGTCACATACAGACCTAAGGCTCTCCTCTCAAGTGAGGGCCTTGGGGAAGCAGATCTGGTAATACTGTTCGTTAAGTCACTGTTCTCTGAGGCGGCACTTGAGGAGAACAGTCATATTATAGGTAAGAATACATATGTAATGACACTTCAGAACGGAGCAGGTCATGAAGATATTCTTGCAAAGTTTGTTCCTATGGAGAGAATTATTATAGGAACAACAGAAGACAACGGAGCAATTCTTGATAATGCATATGTAAGAAGAGGCGGCATGGGTAAGACCAATATCGGAATGCTTGTTAATGACACAGAAGGAATGCTTGGTAAGGTTAAGGAAAGCTTCGATGCGTGCGGCTTTGATACACACATTTACGGTAATATCCAGCAGCTTATATGGGACAAGCTCTTTACCAATGTATCACTCAGCGCACTTACAGGTGTATTGCAGGTGCCTATGGGATATATTGCGGCAGATTCATATGCATGGGAGATGGCAGTAACTCTTATTAAGGAAGCCGTGGCGGTAGCTGAGGCAATGGGACTTGATTTTGACGAGGAACGGATAATTGAGAGAGTACGTCAGACATCCGAAGGTTCACCTGAAGGAAGAACTTCAATATATACAGACTTAAGTCTTGGAAGAAAGACAGAAGTTAATACAATAAGCGGTGCTGTTGTAAGAGCCGGAGAGAAGATGGGTATTCCGGTTCCTTCACACAGAATGATTGTGAATATGGTTCACGCTATGGAAGATAAAAGCAGACAGTAGTCTGGCAGACATTTGATTATTTTACAATAAGGAGGTTTTTTACAATGATTTTTTCATCAATTCATTCAAAGGATGATTTCAGCAGTTATCCTGCAGCAGTTCAGAGAGCAATAAAATATCTTAAGGAAAATGATTTCGTTAATATGCAGCCGGGCGTATATGAGCTTGAAGGTAAAAAGATGTATGCACAGGTATTTGATGCCGAGACAGGTCCTGCATCAGAGAAGAGACCTGAGGTTCATGAAAAGTATCTTGATGTTCAGTTCCTTGCATCAGGAAGGGAAAGACTGGGATTTACACCTGACACAGGCAATTACGAGGTTGATGAAAGATTTGATGAGCGCGATCTTATTTTCTACAAATCAGTAGATAATGAAGGCTATATCACATCTACACCGGGGTGCTTTTGTGTATTCTTCCCAACGGATGTACACAGACCTGCTGTTGAGGATGGGGTTCCGATGACAGTAAGAAAAGTAGTTGTTAAGGTAAGTATTGAATTATTGAAGTAATTCAGCGGAGGTATTTATGGGTAGAAAATTAGTTGCAGTAATTTTAAGCATAACGATGCTTGCATGCTTTTCACTTACCGGATGCAGCAAGGGAGGAACTACAGCAGACGGGCAGGAAGTTAAGATAATAAGAGTTGCATTTAACCAGAATGAACAGCATCCCCAGTATCTTGCAATGAAGGAGCTGGGTGAGAAGTTTGAGCAGGCAACGAACGGAAGATACCAGATGGTAATATATCCTAACGGTGTATTGGGAGAACAGGGCTCAATGGCTGAGTTTATCAGAACAGGCGCCCTTGATATGGCGATAGTACCGTGCAGCGTTCCGGAGGGATATGATTCGGATTTTGCAATTGTAGGTGCGCCATATCTTTATGAGGACATGGATCATTTGAGAAGAGCCACAGAGAGCGGTGTATTCAGTGATCTGTTCAAGTCAACAAGAAAGTATAATTTTGAAGTGCTTACCGTATATACGGCAGGCGAGAGAAATATATATGCAGATAAACCAATCTATACACCTGATGACCTTAAGGGCATGATTGTAAGAGTTAACGACAGTACTACATATCTTAACATGGTCAAGTACATGGGCGGTGTAGGTACGGCAATGTCACAGTCAGAAGTGTACACAGCACTTCAGCAGGGCGTTATTGATGCAGGTGAGAACAGTGAGAGAGTATATACAGACTTCAAGCATTATGAAGTTGCCAAATATTACTCATATACAAAGCATATTGTTCACCCGGATGTAGTAATAGCAAGTACTAATTTCCTTGATGAGATGTCAGAATCAGACAGAGAGATATTCAATCAGCTTGTGCTTGATTCTACTAACTATGAATTTGATGCATTTGCAAAGTCAGTACAGGAAGGTAAGGCAGAGGCAGAGGCTCACGGAGCAATCTTCGTATATCCTGATGTGAATGCATTCAGGGAAAAGTGCATGCCATTGCTTGAGAGTATAGCTGACCAGTCAGAGATGACTAAGACAATCTATGATAAGGTTGAAGCTCTGAGAAAGGGGGAATAATATGAAGTCCGTAAAAAATGTATTAGATAAGATTACTTCATATGCAAGTATTATTATATTTATCGCAATGGTACTCATGGTAACATTCCAGGTAATAGCAAGATACTTTTTCTCAAGCCCGAGCAGTGTTACAGAGATACTTACAAGATACGCATTTGTATGGCTGATTATAATATCAGCAACCTATATGTTCGGACAGAGAGAGCATATTAATATCTCTGTCATAAGGGACAGATTCAAGGGTAAGGCAAGACTTGTGCTTAATATCATAATTGAGTGCGTTACAATACTCTTTTCCGCTCTGGTAATGGTATACGGAGGTATCACTATTACAAGAATGAATTTTGTCCAGTATGATTCAATATTACATATTCCTACAGGTATTATATATTCGATAATTCCAATCTGTGGTGTGATTATCATATTCTACAGCATTTATAATATCTGTCAGGACATTAAGAATCCGGATTATCGATAGGAGGTATTTTATATGAGTATAGCATTACAGGTAGCCCTGGTGATGGTTACGATTCTGGTAGTACTGCTTATAATCGGTGCACCTATCGGCGTGGCAATCGGACTTTCATCAGCAGTTTCAATGATTTGTATGATTCCGGCAGATGTATCATTTGCAACATCTGCACAGAGAATATTTGCAGGTTCCAATTCATTTTCACTTATAGCCATACCGTTTTTCATTCTTGCAGGCAATATTATGAATAATGGCGGTATCGCAACAAGACTTGTTAACTGTGCCAAGGTAATCAGCGGAAGAATGCCGGGGGCACTTGCACAGTCCAATGTAGTAGCCAATATGTTATTCGGTGCAATCAGTGGCTCAGGTGCTGCAGCCGCAGCTGCTATGGGAAGCACAATCGGTCCTCTTGAAGAGAAGGAAGGATATGACAAGAACTACAGCGTTGCAGTTAATGTAGCGTCAGCACCGGTCGGAATGCTTATTCCACCAAGTAACACAATGATTGTATATTCAAGCGTAGCCGGCAGTGTTTCAATCGCAGCACTGTTCATGGCAGGATATATTCCGGGGCTCCTCTGGGGCGCAGCAGTTATGATTCTTGCCGGAATCATGGCTAAGAAACGTGGATATCAGGCAGAGTCAAGAGTACCTCTCAAGGTTGCCCTCCTTACATTCTGGCAGGCAATCCCAAGCCTCTTACTTATTGTAATTGTAATCGGAGGTATCCTCTGTGGTATCTTTACTGCAACAGAAGGCTCAGCAATCGCAGTTGTATATGCGACAGCACTTTCACTTATATATAAGTCATTCAGGATAAAGGATATTCCAAGAATCGTTATGGAGTCGGCAAAGACAACAGGTATCATCACATTCATGATCGGTCTTTCATCAATCATGTCATGGGCGATGGCATTCACGGGAATTCCTGATATGATTGCAGCAGCAATACTTGGACTTACAACTAACAAGTATCTGATTCTTCTCCTGATAAATGTACTTCTGCTTGTAGTAGGTACATTCATGGATGTAACACCTGCAATCCTTATCTTTACACCAATTCTGTTACCGATTTGCAAGACATTCGGCATGAGCGCAATCCAGTTCGGTATTCTGCTCTGCTTCAACCTTTCAATCGGAACAATAACACCTCCTGTAGGAACAATTCTTTTCACGGGCTGCCGTGTCGGAGGAGTTACAATCGAGAGCGTAATCAAATACATGCTTCCTTATTTTACAATCATATTTGTTGCGCTGCTTCTTGTAACATACATACCGGCAATCTCAATGTTCCTTCCTGGAATACTTGGATTGGTATAATAACAAAAGCTTATTTCCTAAAATTTTCCTAAATTCATTCAAACATGACGAAAGTCCGGAGAGAAATCCCCGGACTTTTGTCATTGAATGTTACGCTATGTTAAATAAGATCAGTTACTATGCTGTCTGTTCTTCATTGTACATAAAGGACATATTGCCTTTTTGTCGTTGTCTTTGAATGTCCAGCCCTTCTCTCGGAGTAATACCACAACGAGCGTTTCGTCACGATACTCCATGGTATCGAGTCTTCCGCATTGATCACATCTTGCACCGGCTACCAGCATTGTTGTCACCTCATTTTTGATTTGTCTTATACATTTTATCAGAAAAAATCGGCAAATCAAGAGTAATAATTCCCAAAAATAAGGTTTAATTAAGAATTCTTTGTGAGGAATTTACTAATAAGCATCATGTCTGTAATGGGTGAATATTCTCTAATTAATGCATAATTGCAGGGATTACGGACAATAATATCATTCGTCAGCATGTTAATAATAAAACTGTGATGATAAATAGTATCACTTAGATGCCTTGATATTTGGAATGATGTAACTTATAATAGTTGCTGAGTTAGCCGTGACTAACTATTGTAAAATAATCATGTAAGACTCCTTGCGGTGCAGAACTGCTGAATCTGTACCACCGGAGGCAGCGCCGGCTTCCGGAAGGAGTATCTTCATTATTGAAAGGAGCTGCCAGATGAATTATTTGGAAATTGAAAAGGTTATAGGAAGAGAAATTCTTGACTCAAGGGGTAATCCCACTGTGGAAGCAGAAGTAACACTTATGGATGGTACAGTTGCAAGAGGCTGTGCACCGAGTGGTGCTTCAACAGGCGAATTCGAGGCATTGGAGCTTAGGGATGGTGATAAGGGAAGATATCTTGGCAAAGGTGTACAGAAGGCTGTAGATAATATTAATACGACAATTAATGATGTGCTTACGGGAATGGATGCATCAGATATATATGCGGTTGATAAGGCAATGATAGAGGCAGACGGAACTAATGACAAGTCAAAGCTCGGAGCCAATGCGATACTTGCGGTATCAATTGCGTGCTGCCGTGCAGCAAGTGTGTCCCTTGATATTCCGTTATACAGATTCCTTGGAGGTATATCAGGCAACAGACTTCCTGTTCCTATGATGAATATAATTAATGGCGGATGCCATGCACTCTCATCGGGACTTGATGTGCAGGAGTTTATGATTATGCCTGTAGGAGCGCCTTCATTTAAAGAATGCTTAAGATGGTGTTCGGAAGTGTTCCATGCACTTGCAGCAATCCTCAAGGAACGTGGACTTGCAACATCGGTAGGCGACGAAGGTGGATTTGCACCGGCACTTAAGTCAGATGAAGAGGCAATAGAGACAATTCTTGCGGCGGTTAAGAAAGCAGGATATGAGCCGGGAAGAGATTTCAGAATTGCAATGGATGCAGCGTCATCAGAATGGAAGAGTGAGAAAGGTAAGGGGTATTACAGGCTTCCGAAGGCGGGAACCGAGTTTACATCAGAAGAACTTATTGACCATTGGGAGGCGCTCTGTGACAAGTATCCGATTATATCAATCGAAGACGGACTTGATGAAGAAGACTGGGAAGGCTGGGAGAAGCTGACTAAGAGACTTGGAAGCAGAGTACAGCTTGTAGGTGATGACCTTTTTGTTACTAA
>ERZ827156.1504-NODE-1504-length-27396-cov-4.698365_pt1 | contig 27396 bp, 61 predicted proteins | sample MGYA00519919_ERZ827156 | MGnify/ENA primary metagenome ERZ827156 (study PRJEB31778, sample SAMEA3449269) | human gut metagenome | biome: human gut; feature: human-associated habitat; material: faeces | place: United Kingdom | collected 2010/2012 ...
CATCACATCACTCATCACTCATCACATCACTCATCACTCATCACTCATCACATCACTCATCACTCATCACATCATCACATCACTCATCACTCATCACATCACATCATTCATCACTCATCACTCATCACTCATCACTGTTTTCACATCACATCACATCACATTACATCACTCATCACTTATCACATCACTCATCACACATCACACATCACTCATCACTCATCACACATCACTCATCACTCATCACTCATCACTCATCACTCATCATATCACATCACTCATCACATCACATCACATCACAAGGATATGGTCAGCGGCAGCAGCCCCTCCGTGTAGTTCAGCTTGCTCTCCACCTGCTCGTACACGCGCTCGATGTGCCGCGCGTAGCTCCCATCGCCCGTCAGCTCCGTCAGCCGCCGGAACTCCAGCGACAGCGTTCCGAACTCCGCTAGCCGCACCTTGTTGTCGTCCACCACCTTCCGCTTCGCCAGGTTCACACGCCCCTATGCTTCACACCGCGCCGCCGCGCCCACCGCCGGCAAGTTCTCCTCGGCGTCGAACGCCACCACCAGCAGGTCCGCCAGCTCCACCGCCTTGCGCAGCAGCCCCGCGCGCCCGCTCAGGTCGTAGGCGCTGAGCAGCCCGCCCAGCAGGCGAATGGTGTACTCGAACACCGAGATGTCCTGCTCCACGCGGAAGGCGAGGTTGGCCTCCACCTGCGAATCAGTGCCGCCCACAGCCCTCACCCAGTCGCACGCCTCCTCGAACTCGCGCGCCATGCCCATCAGATACAGCGTATCCAGACTGTCCACCAGCGTCATCGCCACGCCGCCCCAGTTGTCCGAAAAACCGCCCGATTCCGGCCTCAGCTCGTCGTGCCCGAACGCGTGCTGACGGTAGCTACGCCTCACGCGCCCGCGCCGCGCCCACTTCTTCCACACGAACTGCATCGCTCGCTTCACCGCGCCCGCGCGCGCCGTGTTCAGCACCTCGTACTTCTTCCGCAGGTTGTGCGGCAGAGCAAAGTGGTACAGGCCCGACTTCAAGTGCGCGATGTCCTTCTTACGCAAGGACTGACGGAACAGATCCATGTCCGACGCGCCGTTGCGCAGCCGGCTCCGCAGGCGTTTCGAGTCTACGATGAAACGCCCTCCCAGGGGGTACTGTCCACAACCAATCCTTCTTCCTCTTCCTCCTCTTCTTCTTCCTCCTCTTCCTCCTCCTTTCGGATCTTCCGCGGGGAAAAGTCCTCCACCACGTCGCCGCCCGAGACCATGTCCTCCTCGCTAATCTACACCTCATCGTGTTTCTCCGTTTCCACCGACGAAACGCCCAGCAAATGCGTGGTGTGACGAATTCGCTCCGAGAGCACTTCTGGACGCAGTTTGATGAACAGCTGCTCCGTGTTGGGGTCGTTTTGGATGGGACGATAGCGCGCGAGGTCCGCAATCTCCATGCCCGTTAATGCCGTGTTGTACACCATGATGCTGCCGATGCACCCCACGAACGGGTAGCGGTAGTCGTAGAAGCTGCCGATGCGGAAGGCGATGCTGGACTGCACGTAGCGCGCGGACTCCCTCGAATCGAGCAATTCGCCGTTGATGAAGAAGCTCGCCTTGAAGGGGTACCGAATGCCCTTTGTCTTTCCGTCTAATTGGGAACTGCACCACAGTAAGGCTTACCCGTGCGTTTGAAGACGACCGCCAAATGCGTCCACTTGGATAGGCTACACACTAAGCCGCACGCAGAATGGATACTCCTCGTGGATTTGGACGCTGAACTCTTTGCACGTGTCCTCCTCGTTGGAGTAGCGAAGAACGGCGTATCTGCACATGACTTCGCGTTCCATCGCTCACTTCTCGTCCGCGCTGATGATATCGATGTAGAGACCGAAGCCGTTGGTGTTCAGCTCGCCATACGAATTGCTGCCGCACTTCGAGTCCCGGTTCGCCAGCAGCGTTCTCTTCCCGCGGCGGCCAGGCTCCGTCACATAGAACCAGATAGAGACCTAGGCGTCAACGCCACCATTCGACCCTGCCGTCTGCGTGTAAAAATCCATGACAGCGGAGGACTCGATGTAGGAGAAACCGTCGAACGAGTATCCGGAGCTAGGGGTGACGAAGAAGGGGAACACGCACAGAGGATGGGTTTTCACCACCGGTTGTTTTGGCTGCGTGTCCGAGGAGTACGAACTGAATCCTGTCCTGCCAGTTACTCTCTCCACACGCAAGTACAGGACGGACAGCGGATTCCCGTTCATGCGTGACCCCATCACGATCCAGATGAGGATGCCCACGCCGGACACGATGAAAAACAGAAAAAGGCAGAGGAAGCCCAGAATGACCCTGTCGAGGAACGAGCGCTTCTTCTTTCCTTCGCGTTAGGGATGAGTGAGGAGCCAACCACGTGAGTGCAATCGTCTTTGCTGCATAGCTCGATAATGACAAGCGGGTGAAGAAACAAACAGCCCACTTTACAGCTCCTCGTCCTCCTCGGGCTCCGGCAGCTCCACCGTCGCGTACTTGCGGATGAACCGCTCCAACCCCTTGTAGTCCAGCGACTCCTTGTAGTTGATCCACTTCTTCTTCGTCTCTCCCGGCTTCGCGCGCGGGTAGAACTTCAGCGAGGGGAAGTGCGAGATCTTCGTGGACTTGTGGCTGAACTCGTTGCGGTCCGCGAAGGCGTAGTAGAAGTGGAGGTTCTTCGTCTCCTCGTAGTCCTCACCGAAGTCCTTCATCACCACCTCCATCTCGATGCACAATTCGCAATTCTATCTCTCACCCTCCCTTCTCGCTCCCACTCCCTTCTCGTACAGCACCAGCACGTCAGACTCAGGATCCAGCACCAGCTCGTCGAACGTCTGCTGCACCACCTTCTACCCATCAAACCCACCCCCAGATTCTGCCGTGCAGCCCGTCTGGTACAGCGAAGGGTCCGGCACGGCCTCGGACGCGTACAGACGCGTCAGCGACGCGTCGTTGCGCGTGGCCTTCTCCACAAACACCCGCAAGTCCTCGCTCACCAGCTCTCCAGAATACAGGTACTTTTTGGCGAAGGGCTTCACCGCGCGGTCGTTCTACGCGTCATCTTTTCCCGCCATCTCCACGAAGACCACGAAGCCCGTGGTGGGCGTGGAGAAGAAGCCGAAGAACTTGAGCAGGCGCTCGGAGCTGGCGATGTCCGCCTTGATGCAATAGACCTCTCCGAGAAGGAGTTTCGCCACGTCGTAGAACTCGTGCAGGTAGTCGTGGAAGTCGGGGTTCTGCTTGTTGTAGAAGAGAACCAGCTGCTTCTTCACGTACTTGTCAAAAACTTCGCGCACCGTCTATCCATCAAACGCGCGCCGCGAAGCCACCGTCTTGTCGCTGTAGTCGATTACCAGCGGAAGCTCGTTCAGGTCCACGAAGTCGCTGATCTGATTGTAATTCGTGACCACGCCCGTGTATTCGACCACCGTGCGGAAATCCGGCGTGTGCACCGAATAGACGGAAGCCTTGCCGGCGTTGAACTAGTGGGGAGCCGCCAAGAGCGCAATTACGGCCATGCGCACCAGAGGAGACACGGTGTAGAAGAAAATGGTGTTCTGCTTGCCTCGGGACAGCTGCTCGTAGGTGTCAAACTCGTCGCACTACGCTCAACGCCGCATGTCACGATCACCTCCTTCGTCTCGAAGGCGCCGAGCGTGTAGCCGGAAATGGAAGTATCAAGCACCTCCAGGAACTCCAGACTCGTCACCTCCGTCAAGTCCTGACCATGGTGGCTCATCGCCAGTTTGGCAAGCGCTCTACGCGGTTCACTTCCACCCATAAAAGGGTACACGTCCGTGCAAACGGGGTCGAGCTTCTCGGGCTCATGGCCGAAGGAATACACCGCCATGTACGTGGGGTACTTGGTGACGTTGTAGCGCGTTTTGATATCGAAATTGTCTTCCGCGTTCACTTCGCCCAAGTAAATGGGCTTTTCGAGCTTGGACAGCAGCTTCGCCGCCTTCACATACGCCTTTCGGTTGTCTCTGCACACGCCAACCTCCTGAAGCTAAGGACAGGAGAGGAGCACGTACGGGTATGCAAAACAGCAGCAAGACCTTGAATGTCGAATCCAGCACGTCATCGATGTTCTCGTCCGTCACCTGCACGATTCCGTCCACCATGGGGAACTACGCCATCATGTCGCCCTTTCGCCGGAACATCGCCGAGACTCTTCTTTCCGAAAGCTACCGCGAGCAAGACGCAAAGAGCAAGGAACGCCTTCATGGGTGATACCTCAATTCTGCGTTCGGACATGGGGCAACAAACACGCGTATTCGCAATTGGAATAGATTCGAATGTCTTTTAGGAGCTTTTGGATGGAGGACTGGAAGGAGGGCATGTCCGTCACTGGCCGAATGCCCCAGAGGACCTTCTCCCGGGACTCCTTCGGGATGTACGTGAGCGAGTTCACGAAGCACGGTAGGTCGGACTCGAAAAATGCAGAAAAGTCGGCAAAATTTATGGTATAGAGTGTGGAGATCATGTCATTCGCGAGTGTCGACATGTCGTTTGCGACCAATCTCTACACCTCACCGTCTCCCCATTCCCGCACCTGCAGCAGCACAATACTCATCATTTGCCGCATCTTCGTCTTGAATGAATCTGTCTTGTAGAACACCAGCATTTCCGTGTTCCGGTAGATTTGCAGCACCGCCGCCAACAGCTCCTGCGTCACCGCGTCCGACGCGATCAGCTGGTACAGGAACTGGGACAGTGCGAACACGTACTCCAAAACCACGGGCGACTTGGAGAGCGAGGTGATATGAGCAGAGAAGATCTATGGCATAACGGTCCGCTCGTGTCGATTACGGTGCTGCAGCAAAGCACGAAGACGCTGGTTACGTCCGTGCTGAACGAGCGAACGGCCGCCTCGCCCACCTGGGAGAGCAGCATCACCGTGTTGTTCAAAAAGTCGCGGTCGATGCTGCGCTCCATCACGATCGCGTTGATCAGCCGCAGGATCTTCAGGGAGTGCAGCTCGTCTAGACTTTAGTATTGAAAGCAGTCCGTACAGAGGATGGACTTCACGGAGTTGGTGATGTGATTCAGCATGTTGGGCAGCTGCTGCAGCAGGGCTCCCGCGACGGCGTAGAACTGCGCGTAGCTCTCCTTGTGGCTCCGGAAGATGGAGGAGCAGTAGATCACGAAGTTCCACATAATCCTGCAATTCTCGTAATTCATCGAACTGTCGTTCCGCTCGCAACTGTCGATCAGACACTGCGAGATGCGCTGCAGAGCCGGCATCAGCTCCGGATACAGCACGCTTCGTACTGTTTTGTTCATCGAGGACGACACCCGAATCACCGCGGTTAACAGGTACACCGAGCGGCTGAACACCGACGAGGACACCACGGAGGCGGAGTTGCCGCCAAAGCGGAAGGAGGGCGCGCGACGCAGCGTGGGGGAGGTGGCGGTGGTGGACTGGAGGTTTGAGAACAGCGGGAGGAAGAGAGAAGAGAGCGAAGCCTGGAGCGCGTCGCCGCGGAGGTTGTGGACGAGGAGGAAGAGAGCGAAGAGAAGGAGCTGTTTCTGGATGATGAGCGGACACTGGGCGGTTTCTTTGGTGAAGGAGGTGGTGAGCGAGGACATGACTAGAGGTCAGTGAGACAGGAGGCGGTGACAGGCGAGATTGGAGAGGTTTTGGATGGAGCAGTTGGAGGCGAGATAGATGAGGAGGTGAGAGATGGTGATGAGGAGGAGGTTGGGCGGGACGGTGACAGGCTGCGTTATGGTGGAGTACAGGGAGGTGATGATGCCCTCGATGTCGGCGCCCGCCAGCTGGTTGTTCAGCAGGTAGATGTACTGCTTGAAGCACAGCAGCGTGTTGATGTAGAACTGCGTCAGCGTCTTCCCGTTCAGGTACACATTCGACACATAGCACTCACTACGACTCACGCCCACCGCCCGTACTCACTTGATGATCGCGCTCAGCGCCGACAGCACGTCGATATTGTGCTTCTCGAAGTCCAGGTAGCTCAGCAGCCGCACCGTCACGCACGCCTCCTCCACCTGCACCTCGCTCCCACCGCCGCCCAGCAGGCCCATCGCCGCCTGCAGCGCCTGCATCATCATCGCGTACACGCCCTCGCAACACGCCGCGCGCACCTCCGGCACGGCCAGCAGCTTGCTCGCCACCACGAACGTCTTCTCCAGCACGTGGTCGTACTCCGTTACCACCGGCAGGATCTGCGCCGGCGTCTCCTCGAAGTCGCCCGTCAGCTCGTCTACCTCCTCCTTCGCGGCCGCTTCCTCGCCGCCCTCGCTCGCCTCGCCCGCCTCCTCCAGGTACTCCTCGCTGCGGTCGCTGTCGCGCACCACGGGGTGGTTGGCACTCAGCCGCAACACGCCCAGCAGGTGCTGGAGCAGACAGGGCAAGTCGGCGCGTACGCTGTCTTCTACGGGTGATGCGTGGTGGAGATGATCACTCCACCCGCGCTGGAGCACGCAGTCGAGCACGGCGCTCCACACGCGCATCAGCTGGAGGTAGCAGCGCGGTGCGGTCTGCACCTGCGTGAAGCGAACCCTGTGGGTGAGAGGAGGAAGCGAGTGCAACAGAGCGGCGAGATACTGGACGAGATCGAAGTCGGGCTGCACGAGCATGGGGGTGATGTAGTTCACGGTCAGCTCGTAGACCAGCAGGATGAGCTGCTTGGTGTACTCTGGCGAGATGGCGTCGACGTCCTGCGCGACGGCCTGCGGGTGAGTGACGTGAGCGGGCGTACCAGCATGAGCGAGGTGATGGTGTTGATGATGCGGCAGTACACCGACCGGAAGGAGTACGGGATCAGGTGCTTCAGCAGCAGCTCGTTCACGCACTTCATCGCGTCCAGACTGCGGGTGAGTGCATTGCGATGATGGCACCTCAGGGGGTTGTTGAAGTCGCTGATGAAGCGGAACAGACACTCCACCACCGACACGTCCAGCACGCGCGAGAGGTCGTTGTGCGGGATGAGAATGAGGAGAATGTTCAGCGACTCGCGGATCGTGTCCTCGCTCTGCAGATGAAGATAGAGAGTTACAAGTACCAGTTCTGCAGCGTGCTGGAGAATCGCGTTCACGGATTGGACAATGCCGCACACACCATCGCTAGGAGTGATTGGAATGAAGAAACAGCACCTAATGACCTTCTGAATGGTGTCGCGCTTCTCCGTCAGCAGGGGAATGGAATTGCCGGTTTCGTACACCTCCTCCAGCAAAACCAGGAGCAGCAGCAGTTGAGGGTCGCACTCCGCCGGGTTCTGCAGCCCGCCGGAGATGAAGTCGAGCAGCTGCTGCAGGCACTGGTCACTCTCCATGATCGAGATCCAGGCGATCGTCTAGTCATCACTCCGCTCCGAGGAAGCCGCCTTCGCCGTCAGCTGCATGATGTTCAGTCGGTAGGAGTGGAAGCCGTTGACATAGAATGCAATCTCGCTCTCGCGAATTGTGTTCTTCTCTCCCGTATTCAATGTCTACGCATGAGGACGCCCGCGCGAAAACCACCAGCCAGCGATGCTTCAGCACATAAATGAATGTATCTTGGATGATCAAGTGTATGTTGGGGTTTGTGCTACACCGTGATGACAGCCAAGCACTCCTGCGTCAAAGTCATCATTTCAAGGCAAACGCGCCACGAGTCCGGCTGCTTCTCGAAGTCAACGAACGCCCGGTCTATTCGTGAGTAAACGGCGCCCGTCGCTCACCAATGGCACTTCGCTCCTCCTGAGGCGTGTTGGGGTCCAAAAACTTCACAAACGCGACGTTGAACTGCTCCAATATCTGGGACGCTGCAGCACTCATGGAATAACGCAACAGTGATGGTTTCAGGCACGGCTCCTTCGATTTATTCCCTCGCGTTTGATGTGTTGCTTTTCGCTCTGTTGATCATGATGCTTCACACAACACAACGGAATCAGTCTGGGAACAAACACGCAAAACTACTGCTTTGACACCTTGTTCGCAATGTCCTTTCCATACTCGTAGAAGGTAATCATCAGTGCGCAGGCGACGGCGGATTTCACCACGCGGGGTCCGACTCCCTTGAAAAGGCCCGACACGCCCTCCTCCTACCCATTACCCGTCTCAGGAGCGGTCACTTTGAAGACTGTCTTCATGATGCCGAAGGAGGGAAGCGCCTTTCCGGACCGCACCTGCTGCTGCGTCTTCACCACGTCGAATGGGTTCACGAGGAAGGACGCCAGCGCTCCAGCCGTCGCTCCGCAGATGAAGCTCTTGGCCGGCCGCGGCAGGTCCGTCTTCTTCACCACCGAGCGCGTCTGCTCCAGACTACGTTTCACCCTCGGACGCGAGCGTCACATCAGCCAGTGGAGGGCGGAGAAGGAGATGTCGCGCAGGAGGTTCGTGTAGACGCCCTTCCAGAGGTACAGCACGCCGTGGATGCGGGCTTCGCCGCCCACGCGCTTGATCGCTCCGATCAGACCGCCGGGCATGCTACGATGAAGAGACGGGTAAATGCCTACCGGGCCTGGGCCTGGGTCTTCAAAAACTCCAGCGGCTCCACGCAGACGACGGCGAGGGCGCGGGCGAGGCCGCCGCTGATGGCCGGCACCATCCAAGAAACCCTACGCATGGCAGAGACAGCGCGAGACTACCAGTGGTTCGTGAAGTAAGGCTCCAAGCGCCACTTGATTCCATCGTAAGATGAATAATACAACACGGAGTTGGGAATGGCGATCATGAGGGTCGGCACCAGACCGCTGTAGAACGCTCCAAATCCCTAGGGTTCACACAAACGAGAGGCAAAACCCCATCCAACCAGATGTTCTTGGTCGCTGCAAATGTTCGCTTGAACAACCGTGGAACGTGCTTTATCGTCTTGCACTGGTCCTAGAATCGATGCGAAAGGAGACACGAACGTTGATCACCTGCTTGCGCTCCTTGAAGGTGAACTCCGCCTTTATGTCAGTCAATATGTATTGCCCTACCTGGATGTAGGTCTTAACCACATCGAAGGGAGTTACGATCGTTTTCGTGATCAGTGCGCTCGTCCCGGAAGAGACCATGCGCTGAGCGATTGTCGCCTTCTTCTTGTTCTCTGACATCGATTGAATGAATGGGATGGAGAGAGATGTGAGCGTTTCCAACACACATGACACCAAATGAGCGCCGCTCAGCTCCGGCTTCGGCTGCGACTCCCTCTCCTTCTGGAATGGTGGTGGCTGTGCGAGTGGTAGTGCCGCCGTTCGGGAGATGACGACGAGCCGCTGTCAGAATAGCCGATGGAGGGTCTACGTCGCATTCTCCACACTTTCACTACTCCCTGTAGTGAGGATCGTCCGCCTCCTCGATTGCCCTGTCGAATCGCCTCCTTATGCTGCTGACGTGCTCACACTGCTTGTACACTGCCAGGAAGGAGTCCTTTTGCTGAGGAGTCAATTGGACCAAGTGGTTCTGCAACCGCGTCTTTTGCTCGGTGGGCGGAGAAGCGAGAATGCTGTAGGCGATCTTCTCGTTTTCCAGCGTCGCCGCATCCTCTCCCCGCAATGCGTTCCGGAGACTGGAGTTGGATGCGTCCCCTCCCATCAAACGAATGCACACCTGCTGTCCCATAATACTCGCTCCATCTCGCTCGACAGCTTTCAGCGCGCTTGCTCTGTCCTTGTATGTTACAATGGCTCCCTACAGCGTAACCATCCGCTGCACGCCCTCACCTCCATCTCCGTGCTCAATCGAACGCTTTCAATCTCCCCGATTTCCTCAAACGCTTCCCGAATGGTGCTCGCACTAGAAGGAACAGTAGCCAAGCAAACCCACTTGAGATCCAGCGTGACGGGAGAAACGAGGAGCGACCGTGCCTTCGCTACTCCGTGAAACACCAGCCCAGCACTCACTCTCCGCATCCATGTCTTCTTTGCAGAGGGGGTGCCGCCCCCCGAATTTGACCGCACGCTTTTCGTTCCGAGGCAAAAACGGAGATTCCATGGAGTTCTGCGACACGTTCATTCGCGAAAAGCACATCAAATACATCGTCGATGTCGGAAACGAGAAGGACACCCTCGCAGCCGTAGTGTTGGCTTCAATCGCCCTAAAGAGTAGATCGCGACGGAGCATTTGCGGATGAGTGGAGCGTACTGGGGTCTGTGCGCGTTGGAAATACTGAACGCGGGAGAGGAGATGAACAAGGAGGAGCTCGTTTCCTGGGTGTTGAAGTGTCAGAACGAGGACGGAGGCTTTGGTGGCAACATCGATCACGACTCGAATTTGGTGTTTGTGCGTTTTGCCGTCATGAGTCGTAGCTACACGCTGAGCGCCCTGCAAATCCTCGCGATTTGCGATAGGATGGAGACTATCGATGCGGATCGCGTGGCCGTCTTCATCAAGGGATTGTACCAGCCGGACGGCTCCTTCATCACAGACAAGTACGGAGAGCTGGACATGCGGTTCATCTACTGCGCTGTGCAGAGCATGGCGCTGCTGAAGCGCCTCGATGAGCTGGATGGCGACCAGATCGCCAAGTACATTTGCAGCTGCCAGAACATCGACGGCGGCTTCGGGTCCATCCCCGGAAGCGAGAGCCACTCCGGAATGGTGTTCTGTGCCACGGGCGCACTAGCCATATTGAACAAGGTGGACTGCTGTGATACGGAGAAGCTGGGTGGTGCTGCGCGCTGTTCCTAATGCGTAGCAGCGTGGCTGGACTACCGCCAGGTGGATAGCGGCGGTCTGAACGGACGTCCTGAGAAGCAGTGCGATCTGTGCTACTCGTGGTGGTCGCTGTCTTCCATGATGATCCTGAGTGCATGATACGATGCAGCATGATGGGTAGAGCACGTGAGCATCAACAAGGAGGGATTGGTGGATTTCATCATGCATTGCCAGGACCCGCGCGGAGGCATGAGCGACCGTCCGATGGACGAGCGCGACCTGTACCATACCTATTTCGGCATTGCCGGACTGATCATGCTGGGCTACTGCGATGCGCATCGTACGCTCGGCGTTGCGAGGTAAGGCGTAGAGATCCCTTCGACGCACATCGACCCCGCGTTCGCCCTGCCCGTGCCTGTGCTGGAGAGAATGGGTCTTCCCATTCTCCGCTACTAGCGGTGTTTGTTGAACAAAGCACACAGCCAACTACAGATAGTAAAGTTCGTTCTTGATCTCCTTGATTCTCTTGTTCATGTCCGCGATCTGCGCATTGAGGTCGGCGATGATCTCGCGCGAGTTCTCGTTGTTCGCCTGCTTCTCCTCCTTGATTTCCTGGTACGTCTGGTCGATGTCCCATCGCAGCACACCCATCTCCGTCTCCAACTCCTCTCTCCTCTCGGCTCTCTTCTCCTTTCGCTCCTTCGTCTCGTTGAAGCGGCGGATCGTTTCCGCGTCCAGGTTGTAGTGCTTGGCGATCACATCGCGCGTCATCGAGAAGGTCGGCGAATCGAACTCCTTCTTCTCCACCGGAGCCGTTTCCTTTGCGCACTGGTGCTTCTGCAAAAAGGCCTCCTTCGCCGACTCCACGGAAGACTGCATTTCGGGAATGGACTTGTGTGTGTTCACCAGCACCTTCGCCGCGAATGCGACGAACTCATCGATGCTGATGGCCTTCCCAGCGCCGGCAAGGGCCTTGCGGTTCGGCTTCTTGAAGTCCTTGATGGAGTCATTCTACGCGTTAGGTTGTAATTCCTCCGCCACTAAATAGTCACCGTTGTTCAGATGCTCGAGGCACTCCGCGGGGACTTCTCCCTCAATGACCTACGTATTACCGTCACAGAGCATGCAAACCATCGACATGAAATCGGCGGCGTCGCAGCGCATCATTCCCTCCTCTACATGTGACTTGCGCAAGGCGCACAAACCCTTCAGAGAATCCATCTCGGTGAACGCGGAGGCGAGCGTCTTCTTCAGGTCGTAGGGGATATTTACTCGCTAGGAGTCAGGAAATGGGCATAGCGGTACATAGAGAGTGTACGGCGAGTAGGTGTTCATCGGGAACCACTTGTCGAACAAGCGCAGCAGCCACGGCGTGTAGACGAGGTACTTTTCGTTCATCGACTGGCGGAAGCGACGATCCGTGGCGTAGCTGAACACGCAAAAGCAAACGGGGCCTGAAATGGCCAGTACCGCGATGAGCTTCATATTGGACTTCTTCTTCTCCTCTTTCGCTGCGTCGCTGGCAAAGCGCCGAATAGACTGCGCGTTCACCCTCTTCAACGGAGCGAGAGACCGACGGAACAAGGACGAGAACATTCTTGCGATTCTTCTGGAGAAAAAGGACGCGAAAGGAGCGGCAAAAGTCGCCCCGTTTTTTGAGGGGAAAGACAGCAGATTTCTGTCACGGCAGTTCATGTTCAAATACCCGAATAAAGGTCCTTGATTTCTTCAATGTCGAGTATTAAGGAGTGGGTGAGATGCAACAGCGTGAGAGATAGTCTTCTTCCGGCTCCCGTGAACCAATACGTTCAGGAGAAGAAAGTGGAGGCTCCCAAGGTGGTGGAGAAGAAGGTGTACAATATACCCCCCTACGGTCAGCGAGCCAACTATATTCCTCGCCGTCGCGAGGATTACGGCGACGGCGGCGCCTTTCCCGAAATCCACATCGCACAATACCCGCTCGACATGGGCCGGTCGGAGGGGACGGGCGACACCAAGGTGGTGGCCGTCGCGACCGACGAAAACGGAATTCCGGACTACCAGAAGAACCTGCTGGCGCAGGGCAGGAGCAAATCGCTGGTGCTGCACTCCCGAATCAGCGAGCTGACGGGCTACCAGGCGAAGGGTGCTGCTCTCCAGGGCGCGTGAGGCGTAGACTCGGAGCTGGCCCGCCCGACGGAGGAGCAGATCGCGGAGCTGACGCTCAAGACAAAGGAGGCGATGGAGAAGGTGCGGCCGTCCCTTCCCGCTCACGCGTAGCGCATCGGCCGGAAGATCAAGGGGAACCTGCCCGGCAAGATCCCGGAGGGCTGCCTCCCCGGCGAGGTGAAGCCGACCCAATTCTTCAAGTGATCGCCTCCTCGCCCCGTCACGCGTAGATACACTCCCGTGGACAGCCTGACGAACAAGGTGCTGCCGGAGCGCATGATCCGCATCGTGGAGGCGCCGAAGGACCCGCTGGACCCGCCGAACTACCACCAGCACAAGATGCCCGCAGGCTTTGGCGACGCGGCCGTGCCGGTGATGCACTCGCCGCCTCGCAAGGTCACGGTGCAGGACATGCAGGACTGGAAGATTCCGCCGTGCATCTCGAACTGGAAGAACGCGCGCGGGCTGACGATCCCGCTGGACAAGCGTCTGGCGGCGGACGGGCGCGGGCTGCAGCAGACGGTGGTGAACGACAAGTTCGCGGTGTTCGCGGAGGTGATGCAGGCGGCGGAGAGCAAGGCGCGCGAGGAGCTGGAGCTGCGCAACAGCATCGTGCGCAAGCAGAAGGAGAAGGAGCGGCAATCGCAGGAGGAGCTGATGCGCCAGCGCGCGGCGGAGATCCTGCAGCAGCGCGAGGACATGGAGAAGGCGCACGACGAGCAGTGCGGGCGGCGTGCGGGGCTGAGGCGTAGCGAGACGGCGGAGGAGCGCGCGGCGCGGCTGGAGCGCGAGAAGCAGCGTGAGGTGATGCGTCGTCAGCGCGAGCGGGACGCGCGGTTGAAGCGCGCGGGCCGGCGCACGCAGGAGGAGCGCGAGCGCGAGCGCGACATCAGCGAGAAGATCGCGCTGGGGCAGGCGGCCGTGGCGGCGTCCGCGGCGGCGACGTTCGACAGCCGTCTGTTCAACCAGAACGGCGGGCTGGGCAGCGGGTTCGCGCCGGACGACGGTGGGCGCGGCGGACGCGGGTGAGGCGTAGAATACAACGTGTACTCGAAGCCTCTGTTCCACGACAAGTCGGACAGCATCTACCACGCGAAGGAGGAGAACATGGCGAAGTACCTGGGCGAGGACGCCGTTTCGCAGATGGCGGCGCTGGGCAAGTACGACAACGCGGAGGAGAAGCGGATGTTCGAGGACGCGGACAAGCAGGACGCGGCGTACCGGAATCGCGCGATGAAGAGAGGCGGGCCGCTGGAAGTGGGCGTGTTGCGCGAGGGTGAGGCGTAGTTCACGGAGGGCGAGGTGTCGGGGAAGAAGAGACGGGAATGGATTGTTTGTTGCAACAAAGAGGGGAGCGGAACAGGCTGCTGTTGTGCAGGATGACGTCGTGGAAGAAGGTCACCACGCTTCTCTCCCTCGCTCCGAGTGTCACTAAGGCCCTATCTAGTCGTTATGTCGCGTCACAGCCACTACGCTTCCTCCACTTCAGGAAGGTCCGCTTCACGTCGGCAGTATCCTCCACTTTGATGATCCACACCGCCTCTTCCTCCACTGGCTCGGTCACGCTCTACGCATCAGCGAAACATATACGGTGAACGGTGGTGACACTCAGGGACTGATAGCTGCGGGGTGGGGCAAGGTCCTTCCACGCCTGCGCGTCGCTGTATATGACGATGGCTTGGTGACTCACCGTCACAAACCGCTCGCGCCACCTCTTCTTCTCCAGCACCAAACAGGCTCCGCACAGGACTCCTCTGAAGAAGAACACCGGCGGAAGCGATCTGCCCGTCATTCCCCTCCGGTGTTCCCACACCGCCCCAATGTCATAGAGTGTGACGGGGACGTTACAGTCCTCGCTCACGGCGGCCCTGTCTTCCCGCATGATCTCTCCCGGCTGCGATTTGTCCTCCTCCAGAGACTGATGGATTGAAGCCAGCACCGCCGTGAAGTCGTTGCTACGCTAAAGCGGCGCTCCAAACACTACGAGAGGAGACTGCTCTCCAACACCTCGTGAGGACTCTTCAACTCCCCACACTCAATCATCTTCAGCAGCGTGCCGTACTCCGCTTCGCTGAGGGGAGCCGCTTCCTTGACGCGGTGGAGGAGGAGCCGAGTGTAGTCATCGATCCCCTCCGCCGTCTCCTCCACCAGATCCCCCGAAACTTCTCGAATATAGCTGTCGTTTCGATTTAAATAGCCGGGATGCACGGTAGCAACGGCCGTGGACACGATGGAGGGTTGTTGGGTGTATACTGCGTTTTCATCAAATGTGAACACGTGCTCCGGGTTGTATAGCGCGTTGACGGACTCTGTGCTCGAAAGGAGGAGGTCCTGTCCGGAATAGCCCTTGGTTCGGGTGATCAGGCTCGAGGGCCGGACGGGGTCTACGGAACAGGAAAGCCCAGTGGATTACGGGGCGTGGGGTTGTGAAACTGGAACACTGTCTTCTGTGGCACAGGTCCGCCCTTCCTAGGAAAGGTTTCGTCTTGCATCGCGTGTAAAACAAAGATGGGAAACAGACTAAACACGACGAACTAAAACACGGCAACTCAATTCGCTGTCTTTCCGAACAGAGAGGAGAACAACTGCTGCACATCAATATCAGGCGTGGGGTACTTCTCGGGAGCGCAGAAATTCTGCAGTTTGGGATGAACCTACGATCGCAGCCCACCGCCGCCCGTACGTTGTAAATCAGGTGTCTTCCCTTGCTCGCCTTGCGCTGAATCTCCTTCTTCTTGGAGACGCGCTGGCGGATGACCTTCGCATTCTTGTTCATGGCCAGGGCCGCGTACTGGTTCAGCAGGCTGTTGTAGAACTCCTGGTCGTCGTACACGCTGCTGTTGCGGCGCTGGCCGTCGTCATCGACCGGAATGTCCTCTCCGACAATCTACGGCCTAAGCCCGCTCGCGCGCACGGTACCTGGTAGTCCCCGCGCAGCACGGTGCTTCGCTTGCGCCAGCGGAAGTCGTCCTCCATGATGCTGTCCACCTGCTCGAACAGGCTCTTGTTCAGCGCGTTCAGCTTCAGCGTCTTTCCCGACTGCACCTGCGCGCGCTTGACCCAGTGGGATGCCGTTTCCTCCTCCCAGCTGCGCTTGTGGCTGGACACCTCCTGCACGCATGCGAACCAGTGGTTTCCGTCCGTCTCCTTCATCGTCGACTCCAGCTGACGCAGTGCGGCTCCCGTCGCGGCGTCCTTGTAGAGAGTGGGAATTTTCTCTCCCAGACGGAAGTCCATGTCCATCGTGGAGCGAAGAACGCCCGACACGGCTACACATAAGAACAAACCAACACAACCACCCGTCGAAAGGCTGCTCGACTTGGTCTTGATGCCGTCGTTGCGTTCCACGAAGGCATCGTGGAGCTTTCCCTGTGGATGAGCAAAATGCGAGCCAACTCTACTTGGGGAAGACGGTTCGCCAAAACGAGAAGCGTCTGCATTTTCACGCGCATCTCGACTAGCTCATCGATGAGGCGCTTCTGGGTTTGCGCGATCTCGGCACGCTGCTTTGCACGCTCCGTGGACTTGGCATTCATGAGCTGGAAACCTGCATCTTCATTTTCACTTCCCGAAGACATGACTGCGTGTAGGAATAAGGAGAACCGCGTCTTGAACGCGTCCACTCAAATCAGAGGGGTTGGTGGGGAAGGCTCCTGTCACGTTTTGTGGATCAAATGGAGTGTGTAAATCGAATGATGGAGCGAATGGAGGGTGTGGGTTTGATCCAATCCCCCATCAACTCCCTTTTGCCTCATCGGACTGTAGACAACTCACTTTTCATGGAATCACACGCACTCTCATTCCCATCCTTCTCTTTCATGATTCCAAAAATACGCCCCATTTGGATGATCGCATCCATCTCGCCAAATACTAGATTGTTTCTAGTTCTCTACCCTCCGTGCTCTCAAGTGTGGATAGCTCATTCAATGGCCCCCTCCGTTACGAAAACAAAGAAGGTGGAAAAGGAAGAAGACAGCGGCATCATGAAGCCGATTAGTTATGCTGAGGCTGACGTAAGTCGCAAGGACGAGACGGATGACGCCTTTTCTCCCGTGCTGCGTTACTCCATTCTCGGTATTATCTGCCTGGTGTCGTTTTTGATCCGTCTCTTCGCTGTCGTTCGCTACGAGTCTGTAACTGATGAAAGTGAAGGATCACACATAGGTTATCCACGAGTACGATCCCTGGTTCAACTACCGCGCCACGAAGTTCCTGTCGTGGTCCGGACCCTACGAGTTCCTCAACTGGATGGACGATCGCTCCTGGTATCCTCTGGGCCGTATTGTGGGCGGCACGGCGTACCCCGGCATGATGGGCACCTCCTACATCTTCCACAAGGTGCTGAACATGCTGCACTTCACGATCCAAGTGCGCAACATGTGCGTGTTCATTTCCCCCATCTTCGCCGCGGCCACCGCCATCGCGTCCTACCTCCTCACTTACGAGGTGGTCCTCCTCCCATCCGCTCACTCCTAGGCCACGCGTCGCACCAACACGGCGCTTCTGGCATCAGCCTTCGTGGGTCTGGTTCCCTCGTACATCTCTCGCTCCGTGGCCGGTAGTTACGATTACGAGGCCACCTCCATCTTCGCGATGCTGTTCACCTTCTATCTCTGGGTGAAGGTGGCCCCCCGTTTTCGACCTCACGCCTAGTCGGTCAACACGGGCTCACTGCTGATCTCGGCGTGCTGCGCACTGAGCTACTTCTACATGGTGTCCTCCTGGGGAGGTTACGTGTTCATCATCAATCTGATCCCGATCTACGTTGTGGTCATGGTCTTCATCCGTAAGAACGCGCACTCCGTCTGACCCCAAGGCCGCTACTCGCACCGCTTGTACATCGCCTACACCACCTTCTACATCCTCGGATCGATCCTCGCCATGCAGGTTCCGTTCGTGGGCTTCAACGTGGTCAAGCAAGCCGAGTGCATCCTCTCGCATGGCGTCTTCATCGGTCTACAGTGTACGCCTCGCCTCTCCCCCTCACCCCAGGCTACGCCCTCCTCGTCTTCGCCTACGGCTCGCTTCCCGCCAAGTACTACCGCCACCTCCTCATGTTCATCTTCTCCTTCGTCGTCGTCGTCGTCATCCTCCTCGTCCTCATCCAAATCTTGGGGTCCCCCCCTTTTCCCCCTCCTCACGCCTAGCATCACGCGCTGGACCGGTCGTTCGCTGACGCTGCTCGACCCCACCTACGCGACGAAGTACATCCCCATCATTGCGTCAGTCAGCGAGCACCAGCCCACCACCTGGACCACCTTCTTCCTGGACCTGCAGATCATCGTCCCGCTGGCGCCCGTGGGCATCTACCTCCTCTTCAAGGAGATGAGCGACGGCGTCATCTTCCTCATCCTCTACGGCACTGTCGCCTGGTACTTCGCCGGCATCATGATCCGTCTCATGCTGACCCTCGCGCCCATCGCCTGCATCCTGGCCGCTATTGGCTTCTCCGCCATCCTGCGGCGTTTCGTGGCGTATCTGCGCTACGGCGGACAGGACGTGGAGGTGCGCGGTGAGAAGAAGAGTGAGTGCCGCGCCGTGGCGTGACGCGCAGAGGTGCCGACGATCACCGCGCCCTCCGTGGTGTCGGTGCTGTTCGTGATCTACGCGATGTTCGTCTTCTACACGATGCACTGCGTGTTCATCTCCTCCGAAGCCTACTCCTCGCCCTCCATCGTCATCGGTTCACTCTCCTCTTTCCTCTCACCCACAGCCTCCTCCAACCGCGACGGCACGCGCAGCATCCTGGACGACTATCGCGAGGCTTACTACTGGATGCGCATGAACACCGACGAGCACGCCAAGTTCATGTCCTGGTGGGACTACGGCTACCAGATGGCCGGCATGGGCAACCGCACCGTCATCGTCGACAACAACACCTGGAACAACACGCACATCGCCACCGTCGGCCGCGTCGTCGCTCGCACCCCCTCTCACCCGCAGGCGTTCGCCAGCAGCGAGGAGAAGGCGTACCCCATCATCCGCTCGCTGGACGTGGACTACGTGCTCGTCATCTTCGGCGGCTTCATCGGCTACAGCGGCGATGACATCAACAAGTTCCTCTGGATGATCCGCATCGCGTCTGGCGTGTACCCCGACGACGTACAGGAGGCCAACTTCTTCAACGCTGGCCAGGTCCCGCCGCGGTCGTCGCCTCACGCGTAGTACCGCATCGACGAGGAGGCCACGCCCACCATGCGCAACAGTCTCATGTACCGTCTTTCTTACTACCGCTTCGGCGAGGTGCGACTCAGCTACACGCAGCCCGCCGGCTACGACGTCAACCGCCGCTCCGTCGTGGGCGTAGGCGCGGGCATGCGCGCTGACCGCTAGGACAAGAACATCCGTCTGAAGTACTTCGAGGAGGCCTTCACCTCCGAGCACTGGATCGTCCGCATCTATCGCGTGAAGCCGCAGACCACCACGCAGCCGACCGCCGCCTACCTCGCCAAGCTGGATCGCGCGCTGCGCGACACCTCCGCTGCGGAGGAGGAGTATCGCTTCGTGGGCTGCACCGCCAGTGAGAGCGCCTTCTCGGGCGACAAGGTGTACGCGGGCGGTCCGACGGGCGCATCGTTCACGCTGGCGAAGCAGCACGCGACGGGCAACCGGAAGAAGTACTTCGCCGTGGCGCGCTACGGCAACGACGGACACGTGTTCGCGTTCAACAAACTGGTGAAGGGCGTGGAGAACATCGACGAGGGCTGCCGCAGACCGTGCGAAGATGTCGCCGACAAGTTCTGCGGATGCGTCGACAGCACGTGCACGGGAGGTGGGCGTGGTTGTGGGGTGTCAGGGGTAGAGCTGCCGGAGGGAGAGGAGTTCAATCGCCGATGGGCCGTGTACGAGCTGGTCAAGGAGGGAAAGGGAAGCAAGAGCACTCGCCGGACGAAGAAGGCGCGCGCCTCGAAGTAGTCTCTGTGCATTAGCCTGCTTGTTTCAAATACTCTTTTTTTGCGGGCGCTATGAATCCTGAGAATACGCGTATTGGCTTCGTCGGCATTGGCGTGATGGGCAAGTCCATGTGTCGCAACATGATGAAGAAGGGATACAAGGCCACCATCGTTTCCCCAATTGTCACCACTCACTACTAGTACAACCGCACTGCCGAGAAGTGCCAGGAACTGGCCGCGGAGGGTGCCGTCGTCGCGAACACTCCCAGAGAGGTCGCGGAGCATTCTGACATCGTTTTCACGATTGTCGGGTCGTCTTAACCGGATCTCATGACAAGTAGCTTCCCCCAGGACGTGCGCGAGGTGTATTTCGGCGAGAAGGGTATCCTCGCTGGACTGAAGGTCGTTTTCTCTCCTTCCCGTTATGGATAGGAGGGAGGCATTGTCGTGGACATGACGACGAGCCAGCCCTCTCTGGCGGTGGAGATCTACGAGGCTGGAAAGAAGAAGGGCATCGCCTCTCTGGATGCTCCCGGTAAGCAGCTGGTTCTGTACGTGATGCGCAGTGTCTGGAGGTGATATCGGTGCTCGTGATGCCAAGCTGAGCATCATGGTGGGTGGCGACAAGGAGATCTTCGAGAAGGTGACTCCTCTCTTCCAGGTTTGCTTTCCCCTTCTCTCTTAGAGTAGTGCATGGGAACGAATCTCAAGTACATGGGCAAGGCTGGATGCGGTCAGCACACCAAGATGTGCAACCAGATTCTGATTGCCACCAACATGGTGATTACTCCTTTCTTCCTTGAGGGTAGATTGGCGTGTGCGAGAGTCTGATCTACGGCTACAAGGCCGGTCTGAACCTCGAGGAGGTGATCGCTGCGGTGGGCGCCGGAGCGGCCGGATCCTGGAGCATCAACAACCTCGGCCCTCGCATGCTCGTTCGCAACTTCAATCCCGGCTTCTTCGTGGAGCACTTCATCAAGGACATGGGCATTGCTCTGGAGGAGGCGAAGAGAATGGACCTGTCCCTCCCCGGTCTGGCTCTCGCGAACCAGCTGTACATCGCGGTGAAGGCCCAGGGACACGGAAAGCTCGGCACGCAGTCTCTGCTTCTTGCACTTGAGCAGATGAACGGTTTGACGGACGGCATTTCTGTGTGCAAGAAGGACTAATCCGTACTCTCTTTGTTGTGAAAACTGTCGTTACAGTGTGCTGGTCATCACGATAGGGAGTGGATTCGAATATTGGAGGGAGTATTGCGCTCCTTCGTGTTCCGAGCGTTTTCCTTCAGAATAAACATGTCTTCAACGGCCATTCGTCGTATTCATGCTGTGAAACTTGTTGCGCTTTCTGTGAGATCGTAGGATATTCGGGAACTGCGCCTGGAGAAGAATCCGATGATTCACGCAGCTCCTCTAGATGTACACTTCCGAATCTTCTTTTAATCAAAGGATAACATATTTGAGTGGCACTTTACAATCCATGGAACACCGAATTCGGTTTACGAAGGCGGAATCTATCACGGACGCATTCTTCTGCCTCCAGAGTGGCCGATGAAGCCGCCACAGATCATATTCATGACGGTACCCTTCTTGGGGCGACTCGTAAGGAATAGACGAATGGACGCTTTGAAGTGAATACCCCCATTTGTCTCAGCTTTACTTCGTTTCATCCTGAAGAATGGCAGCCCTCTTGGGGAAGTGCGTTTCACTGCTTTCATTCAAGAGTAGTTCGTACCATCCTGGAAGCCATCATCAGCTTCTTCCCGGTGGAGTCGGAGGGTGCTGTGGGCTCGATTGTTTGCTCTAGCGAAATGCGAAAGCGCTTTGCAAAGGATGTTTCTTGCTTCTTGTGTGTGTAATGAATAGAGTCGCTCCTACGTGTGTCCCGTGTGTGGTGCAATCAAGGATCTGATTGCTCCCCTAACAAAAGAGGAGATTCAGAAGTATTACACGTCTCCCATGACGCCTGATGAGGAGGTGAAGGAAGGGGAGGTGAAGGAGGATGTAAAGGGAGATGTGAAGGAGGTGAAGGAAGAGAAGAAGGAAGAACAAAAGGAAGAGAAGAAGGAAGAACAAAAGGAAGAGAAGAAGGAAGAGGAGGAAGAAGAGAAGGAAGAAAAGGAAGAAAAGGAAGAAAAGGAAGAAAAGGAAGAAAAGGAAAAGAAGGAAGAACAGAAGGAAGATAAGCCACAGGTGGAGACAATTACGGAGGAGGAGGCGAAGGAGGGAGAAGCCGATCATTCCGAATACCACCCGGATCTGAGCGCCTTCAAGAGCACCGACAAGGGCATGCTGTTCTACCGTTACCGTACTCCAGATAACAAGGAGGTTTCTCGCGTGTCCTTCGATTACCCGAGAATCACTTCCGACGAGTACACACAGCCTCTACTGCCCAAGGATTTCTTCGAGGGATTCATTTCGCCAGATATGAAGAAAACGGAGAAGATGATCGCAATTCAGAATGAGGTGTACGCGAGGAAAGGATTCCCGATGTTCATGCCCATCTATGTACCAGTAGTCGTGCCGGTGATCCAAGAAGTGAAGAAGGAAGAGCCGAAGAAGAAGGGTGAGGAAGAGAGCTGGGATTGATGCGTAGAAGGAACCGCGTGTATGAAGGTGATGGGCTTCGTTTTCCCGATGATGCTCTTCCTCACGTACCTGTTCATCATCATCCTTGATTATATGGGATTCTGTGTTTGTTGGAAACAGATGGATAAAGGGACTGATGTGAGCTAATTCTTGTCCTTCTTCTCTTTCTTCTCTTTCTTGTCCTTCTTCTCTTTCTTGTCCTTCTTCTCTTTCTTCTCCTTCTTGTCCTTCTTCTCCTTCTTGTCCTTCTTGTCCTTCTTGTCCTTCTTGTCCTTCTTAGCCTTCTTCCTCTCCTCCTTTTCCTTCTTCTCCTTTTCCTCCTTCTCCTTCCTTCGCTATCCATAAACAACCAGCAACACTGCTCACCTGCTCACGCAGAGCTTCATCACGCTTCTTCCGCTCTTCAATTTGCTTGTTGCGCACCTCTTCCAACACAGCCCACACCTTTTCAACGATGTTGTTGGGAAGGCGGCAGCAATTCTGGACAAAGTTGATGAACTTGGCTTTCTTGCGGGGCACATTGTCCATAGACATCAGCTTCTCGAAAGGAGCCTTCAACATGGGGTCCGTATTCTTTGCAACTGCTTCATCCAACAACCGCATCCACTCCAGCTGCGGATTCTCTTTCTTCTATAGGTTAGTGCTTCCATGCAGAATCGGATACGTTCGCACCGTTGTAGAGCTTTCCCTGATACTTCTCTTCCTCGGTGATGCAAGTACTGTGGTTCTGCGCTGCCGCCAGGGAGAAGTCCTTCCCGCAATCCACACACGAAAACGAATTCGATCCACAGCGATGGGAGTGCTCCTCCACTTTGCACTTTCGGATTGTTTCCTGGCAACGGTTACACACAAAGTACACCATTCTTCAACTCAACAAACGCTTTTCTGCATGGACCCAAAACAGGCACTATTTCGCCGTTTTTCAAGTTTGGACTCTGTTCATGCGTCTTGTGTTCCACAGAAGTCTACTGCTCCTTGCCATCATCTCTGCAGGAGCGGGATGGCCTCTCTCTAACAAAGAGCTGTCGAGGGAGATCAACGTTCTGATAGCGATATTTCTGTTACCCATAGCTTCAGTCAAATCAGACAAAAACGATATGCGTTGGAGGAGAGACATCGCCATTCAAACTGTGGTCTTATGAGAGAATTCACTTTTCAAACAACTGGGGGCGGCTAGAGTACCGCATTGCGAGTCCGGATTCCACTCTCCTTCAGTTTGCGGCGAATGGTCTTGGGTTCTCTCCACTGTACTGGCCATGCGTTCTATTCACGGTTAGGCATACGTTTCTTTCAAACTATCATTTGTTTGATTCCTACCGCGGTCAGGGAAACGAAGATACGTTTTTCGTGTCTCCCTACTCGAAGACATGCATTGTCATCTCGAATCCGTTCTCTACGTCAGAGTACAAATCCAACGTGGTTGTATCCGTTCGATCCCAGCTCTCTCTTCTCTATCCTCTCCTCTTTGTGATTAGCTGCTTATCCTTTCTCTATGCACGAGTGTATGCGCGTGTTTGGTTCATCACTTCCTAGATTGTGCACCTCCCAGTCCTTCTACTACCTTTCTGGAATGCTACTCTCTCCTCTGTTATTCCTCCACTATCTCCTATACAGGCTGCTGAATCGCATCATCGGCATTCAGTGGCTCACCAAAGCGGTTAATTCCCTTCTCCTCCTCTCCGCCGTTCACTTCCTCCTTCATCACGGCATCTACTGCCTTCTCCTGGATGCCATCACCCACCACCCCGTCTTCTTCCTTCTTTACACCACGTGCTGCTTCTCCTTCTCCTTCTACTTCATCTCCTGCCAGCTGGCCACCCTGAAGAAGCGAGACATCCAAGTCCTCTTCATCTTCATTCGCATCCTCAGCGGTCTTGTCATGGTCAGTGCCACTGCCTCCGTGCGCGTGTCTCTCTTCCTCATCCTTGTCGTCTTCGCCCTCGGGTTCGTCACACAGAAGGTCAAGTTCTCGCATCTTCTCCGCGAGTGGCGCATCATTCAAGACTTCTTCTCCGCGAAGCAGGACACCCTGGAAATCGACTTGGACATGATGCAGCTCGCACGCAACGAGCTAATGACCCTCAAATCCTATTTGCGTGTGGTACGAGCAGAGAAAGAGGATAATGCATAGAACACGCAGCTCGCGGCCAAAGTGAGTCCCCAATTCCTTCACCCCTACTTCAACTTCGTCAACAGCGAAGAGTTGGTGCTCGTACGCTTTGCCAGCCACTCGTTCCCTCTAGCCAAGCCACGCACTCCTCCGGTACATTCAACTCCTCATCCGGCAACAACCCTCTTCTCTCCCTCCACGCGCCGTTCCTTCCGAGTCCTCCACTCTCCTTCTGGATGAGGCAGACAACAACCAGCCTTTCTTCCCCACTACCGGACTGTCGCTTCCTTCCCTTTCAACCCTCTGGAATGACATTGTCTCACGAAAGGCGAAGTCTGCTCCGTCCGTTCAGCCAATTCAGCCTGCTCCGTCTGTTCAGCCAATTCAGTCCGCTCAACCCATTCAGCCTCCTCAACCTTTTCAGCCTGCTGCGCCTCAACCGCAAGAATCCTATCCATATGCCAGTCGGTGGACCCAACCCGATGTACCTGCATTGGATGCTCGCACTCAAGCCAACCCCATTCCCTTTTCGCTGCCTCCTACGGTTCCAAGCCGAGAGGCGAATCTGCCCCATTACAACCCCAATGACTCCTTCATCGATCATCTCAACAACAAGTACTTTGAGTCCTTTGGGAAGAATGAAGTGAACGATGGAGGCAGTGTTCGCAGCCGTATTCGCCATTACCGTGATTGTTCAACAAACAGACCTTATAACTCAAGCGTGATATACCCCTGCTTTCCATCCTGCTTAGAAGTAAAGCTTCTTAAAGAGATAAGCCACTCCAGCCTTCGTTCTCTCCTTCTCGTTCTTATCCTGGTGGATGTAACTACGCATAAGCGACTGCCTTGGTGAAACCCTACGACTCCTGGAACATCTTCGCAATCGCCTTCATAGCCTCCTTCTTGTCAGCAGCAGGAGCGCTCGCCTTAGGCAAGTTCTCGAACTTGAATTCGACGTTGTATCTACCCGTAAAACCACTCCGCAGCAACAACCTAGTGGGCATGAAGTGCTGGAGGTTGATGACCTTGGTGAACACCTTCATGGACGTCTTCTTGTTCACGGTCTTCTCGTCCATCGCTCTAGTCACCTTGCGAGGAGCAGATTCCACACCAACAACAATAGCGTGAGGGAATTTGTACTTATCGGTCGCCTCCTCGTTCACCTTCACGATGACGGCCTTCTTGCCAGCGTACTTGCCAGAGGTAATAACAACCACCTTTCCAGCCTTAAGACACTTCACCATCTACGAACCATTAGACCATTCCCACAGCAAACGAAATACAGTTTCAATTAAGGACTTGAGTTTCTTACTGCTGCGCAAAGCCCACATACGAGAACGCAACACTCTTGTGAGCTTCTCCATCCCTTCCCCACTATGCAGAAGCAACCTCACAAGAGGGACACCTCTTTCTCTATTATATGCAGTTGTGTTTGTATGGGATCAAATAGGCAATTGGCACAAGATGGAGAGAAAAGAGGGCAATCACGGTGAATCCCATTTAGATCGAGGAAATGGGTATCGGAATCGGTATACCAACACCATTCCTACCATTCACTCATGAACACACAATCACACACAATCAAACAACCATCCACCACCGTCACCATCACATCTCTTACCATTCATTTCCATTCCCATTTCCATCACAACACTCCATTCCAACCCATTTCATTATCACAAGCCATCAATAGCAAAACACATAGAATCACCATACATTTCATCATCAAGGGGGTATTATCTCAGTCGCCCTTCCACTCTCAACTATCGTTACCATTTGCCATCATGAGTGAAGATGTACGTTGTGTGTGATGATGTGAACACCACCTGTGAATTTAGAGAGGAAGGGATTGAGTTTGTGGGTGTTTCATGAAGGGAGATGGTTGTTGGTTGTTTGATGGAAGAATGAATGAATAACGATGATGTAGAATCAGAATGTTGAAATGGACGCTGAGCAGAAGAAGAAGAGAACGTTCAAGAAGTTCACGTACCGTGGAATCGATCTGGACAAGCTGCTGGACATGTCCCCTAAGGATCTGATGGAATTGGTGGATGTAAGTGTGTTTGATTGGTGTGTTGTTGAGTGAGTGCTAATGTGTGTGTAGGCTCGTGCTCGTCGCCGATTCCGTCGCGGTCTGAAGAGAAAGCCTCAGGCTCTGATCAAGAGACTGCGCAAGGCTGTAGTGTTTGTTGTAGTGTTGTGAGTGTGTAGAAGGCGAACACTCCTGAGAACGAGCGCCCTGCTCCTGTGAAGACTCATCTGCGTAACATGATCGTTGTTCCTGAGATGATTGGTTCTGTGGTGGGTGTGTACAACGGCCGCAACTTCAACAACGTTGAAATCAAGGCTGAGATGATCGGTCACTACCTGGGTGAGTTCTCTCTGACTTACCAGCCTGTGAAGCACAACCGCCCTGGTATTGGTGCTACTCACTCTTCGAAGTTCATTCCTCTGAAGTAAGGGAAGGAGGGATGTTGGTAATTGGTATACTGTTGTGTTTGTTATGTATCGCTCTTTTCTGTTGGATTGTTTAATTGGGTGTTTGATGTCCCAATTCTTGTTTCAGTTGCTGGTTTGTTGGAAGGAGTGTGTTTGTGTCCTCTTCGGAATGATTGATGAATTGTGTGTGAAGTAAACAATGAACTGGAGATAGTGTTGAAGAGCGGGAGTGATGTCTAGGAATGAGGAAGAGGAGGAAGAGGAACTCTTGGTATGAATGTTATCCTTGTATTTGAAAGCATACTGCATGGAAGGAGAGAAGGTGGTGAGAGAGGGTATGTCTGTTTGTGAGGATGAGTGAAAGGAAATACCCTCCAGAGTGATGGAACGAGGAAACTCGAATGATTTTCCACATTCAGTGATGAGTGAAGTGAGTTTGGGCAAGTCTATTCATCAGGTCATGTCACCATCACCACTTCGCATGACCAATTCACTTGATTTATCAGCATAGAAGAAACGCAATGCACCTTCACCAAGTTGAATGGAAGTCAGTTCAGGCAAATCTATTCATCAGTCTCTCTCTGGTAGATTCACTCTCAAACACGACG
>ERZ827156.1513-NODE-1513-length-27253-cov-7.097213_pt1 | contig 27253 bp, 30 predicted proteins | sample MGYA00519919_ERZ827156 | MGnify/ENA primary metagenome ERZ827156 (study PRJEB31778, sample SAMEA3449269) | human gut metagenome | biome: human gut; feature: human-associated habitat; material: faeces | place: United Kingdom | collected 2010/2012 ...
GGATTATAAAATGGGGATTGTCACATCAAAGACAAGGGAAGAATTTACACATGATCTGTCCTACTGCAGTACTGAAGAGTTCTTTGAAGCCAAGTACCTGTTTTAACTGTGAAGTCAATCCCTGATTACCCATAATATCAGTCCCTCTTATCTTTCCTGTCTTTTTGTCCATGCATCATACATTCTGTTTAAGGCATCTTCCAGTACCTGTGTCGGGCACGCGAAGTTGATTCGTTCAAAGCCTTCTCCTGGCTCTCCGAATACATAACCTTCGTCTGTAAATACATAAGCTTCTTTCTGCATAAAGGATTCCAGTTCTTTGTAATCCATTCCCAGTCCTCTGCAGTCAAGCCACTGAAGATAAGTTCCTTCCAGTTCGAATACTTTAATCTGAGGGAATTTTTCTTTCATGAAGTCTTTGATCAGTTTTCTGTTTGTATCCAGTACCTGAATCAGTTCTTCCAGCCAGTCTTCACATTCATTGTAGGCAACTCTGCAAGCTTCATAACCTGCGATATTGCAGAAGTAAACCGCCTGATCTTCACGATAAGTGTGAGCTTTTTCTCTCATCTCGTCGTTCGGGATAATGATATTGGAGGTCATCATTCCGGCAACATTGAAGGTTTTACTCGGTGCAATACAGATGATGCTGTGCTGTGCAAATTCTTCAGAGATATTTGCAAAAACTGTATGTTTATATCCAGGCATGCACCTGTGATCATTTTCTCCATGGCTTTTGTCTCCTTTGTTTTATTTATGCATTAAGTCCCGCTTCAAATCCATCCTTGATTCCCAGGTATCCGTTTTTCACTCCATTGGCATCGCCAACTTTGAGCACTTTACAGGTAAGATTTTCCACACAGTTCAAAATACTCATTTCCGGTCTCACACCAACAGCAACGATGACGGTATCAACATTGTCTATTCGCTGAGTGCTGCTCCTACCCCTTCTTCATTGTAATAAGCCTGTGCGGTGTCGATACTGCGGTATCCTACATCAATTGCGTCCAGCACACAGCGTTTTGTGTCTTCCGGCGGTGTCTGGTAAACACCATATCCAAGTTTCGGCATTTTGATTCCATTGTTCAGAGTTACATATTCCATGCTTTTTACCTCCAATTTTCTGAAATGTAATTCTTCATTTCACTAACTGTAACTACATAATTTCTAAAGTTACTGTTCGCTCCGTTCACAGTAACTTTCTAATTACAAAGTCCTTTTTCATTTTCTACTTTACAGTTTCCTCTCGAAAATGTACACTATTTATATCGCAATCTGCTTTTCAGAAAATGAAATGTAGCTCAGGAGGAATCCTTATGCTGAACCTATACAAACTGGAACAATTTGTATCTTTTGCAGAACTTGGAACACTGTCACGTGTCGCAGAAAAATTCCATATCTCAACACCATCTATTACATGTTCCATGCAACATCTGGAAGAAAGCTTTGGTGTGCCGCTGTTTTTCCGCGGCAAAAACAGGATTGAGTTAAACGACACTGGTTGTTTTGCTGTAGAATATGCCCGCAAACTTCTTGCAGACGCAAAACAGACAATCGATCAGGTCCAGGCTTTTGATGCCCGGTGCAAAACGATTGTGATCCGCTCCTGTGCACCTGCCCCGCTATGGTCGCTGCTGCCGAAATTAAATGCAGAGCAGCCGGGGATGATGGTTTCCTCTGTCATCTGCCAGAATGACGAAGTGCTCGCTGCCCTGAAAGACGGTTCCTGCGATATCGGAATCCTGCCGTTTCCACTGGAAAACGGCTGTGAATTTATGCAGGAAAATCTGTTTGTATGTGTGCCGCCGGAGCATGAGCTTGCACATTATGAAAGCCTTACTTTCGAAGAAATCAACGGTTTTAATTTCCTGCTCCGTTCAGAACCAGTGCGGCGTTTTTTCAACCCGGGTGAATATTCCACTGTCGGATGACGAGGCTCACGTGACGTTTTACATTACCAAATACTCCCCAAGCATCTGAGAAACACATGCCTGTGTCGTATCTATAATGTTCTCACAATTACTCTTTCTCATCCCTGCCGCAATACCTACTGCCAGAAGTTCTTTCCTGCCTGGATTTCGTCCATTTCCATCAACTGTGGTTGTATGCTCTCCGTAATAAGTATTACTATAAGTAAGATCATACGCTGGACTTAGTCTCCATTGATCATTTACTTCGTCATATAAATATGTGAAATTCTTTAAATGGTCATCCCGATTATGTGCAAATACATTAAAGCACATCCGGCGGAACATATTTTCTACATCCTCATTATTATCTCTGGTCAGAATTTTTGTAAGTTTCATCAGACTGTGATAATCCAGACTTGGTTGTTCGAAATCCAGTTCCAGAAGTGCTGCTGCCGTCAGCATATGAATTCTTTTTCCATCAGTCTCTCTGTCAAATCGTCTGATTCCAAAATAACCTTTACATTTGTCGGATGGAAAAAGTCTCGTTTCACTCATTGTGATACCACATTGTCTGGCACAGCATGAATAGTCGTATTCCATCTTTCCTGCATCTTTTCCATCTACATGTGCAGGAAATTTTATAATCCACTCTTCTTGATTGATTGTTGTCATAATTTTTGGTCTGGCACCACCACTCGTGCCACCAAGGCGGTATAATTCATCCAATTTATCTGATGAGTATTCCGTATTCAATATTTTCTCACACTCTTCTGCCAATTCATCCAGGTTTACATGTTTATGTTGCTCCGAAAAGCTCCTTTCCGGATAATATGTCAGTGCTCCCATTCCAGATTTTCCAACTATTGCCAGTCGATCCAGAACTGTCAATTCATCCGGGTTCTGTTTATGTTCTTGGAGTAATCGATTCAATAATAATCGTCCCCAGTTATCCGGAAGACTGTCTGCAAACACACCAAAGAGCCCATCAAAGTAATCTTTTGTTGGAACAAATACCTGTTTTTTCAAAGGTAGTGAAAATGGACTAATTGAGAAACCATTTTCCAACCACTCTTCACTATATTGAAATGCCGCTTTATGGTCAGCTGTTATTGCCAGTGTCCCTACAAATTTTTCATCATAATATACCTGCAATGCATTATCTTGTCTCATTTATGACCTCCTGAATATCCTTGTAAGGTACCTTTTTAAAAAGATTTCTGAGTTCATCTGCTATATCCAGTGCCATAGCGATCTTTGTGAGGGATATCAGTGAAATCTGGCCTGAAGTCTCAAATCTTTTGATTGAACCATAACTTACCCCGCTCATAGAAGCCAGTTTTTCCTGAGAGATAGAACGACGCTTCCGGATATTCCGTACTCTTTGTGCAAGTTTCTGATCAAGTTCCTCTGCTGTTTCCCATACAAACTGTTCCATATCTTCGCTCCTTTATAACTTCTAATATTTTATCCAAAACAGTTATTTTTTATTTAAATTAGATAATATATTATATATAATTATTTTATCATTTATGCACTCCAGATACAACCTTTTAGTCTCAACTTAAAAAAAGCGCAAATCACACACCTGCAATTTACGCTTCTGTCATCATACTATAATTTACCGCTTTCTATCACATTTATTCTTATCCCAGTTCTCCACACTCTATGATTTTTATTCTACCTGGTTTTCTTGGTTTACTGTGCGGCGTTTCACCATCAATATATCCAAGAATCACAAATCCCTGACATGTGTAACCTTCCGGTACTCCCCACTGTTTCATGAGTTGTCTTCCTTCTTCAGAAGCAAATGTCTCCTGCCCTCTTGAAATAATACAGGAAGCAATTCCAAGTTCTGTTGCCTGGAGAAGCATATTTTCCATCATGCAAAACGCATCAGCCGTCTTAAAAAGGAAATTATCCTGGCAGAATACACAGACAACTGTTGGGGCATCGTAAAAACCATTATATGTTGTCAATTCCTTATTATGTACAGCAACCAGCATGCTTCTCTGCCCGCCGCCTGCATTTGGTGCAAAATTTCCTGCTTCCAGAATTTTTTCCAGATCATCACGACTGATCTGCTTCTCCGTATATTTTCTGATAGAGTGTCTGGCTTTAATAATGTCCATCAGTTCCACTGTTCTGTCGTCTCCTTTACGAAATCATTTTCTCCTCTGTTTCTTTAACATCTTTCAAGAATTTCGCCAATATCTCCGTTGATACAAAGTGATTTTTTCTTTATCTTTGTCGGTGCATATGCATCCCCATAATTCAGGCAGATATATTCTGCCTGCGGCCATATATTTGTCATCTGCCAGAAAGGATATTTAATGATACCGGGGGTGTTATACCCTACGCCCAATTCTATAAATAAAACCTTCAGATCTTCGTGCCTCTGCAAAAACAACTGATACTTTTCTGCTGCCCGATGCCATCCTTCATCTTCTACAAATGTATTATCTGCCCGAAGATTCATACTCATCGGTTTTCCACACTTCGGGCAACGCGGAATCAACTCTTCAGGAATTTTCATTTTCACAGTTGTATTTTCCGGCTTTATCAGCTTTCCTTCTTCAATCTGAAATCCCTGGCTCAATACCATATTTTTTACTGCTTCTTCGTTATCATAAGTTTCCTGATGGCATGGTTCACTGCACTGAAAAAGCCCATAATCACCCTGCGTACAAAACAGCCTCTGCTTATCGAATCCAGATTTCTGAAAACACTGGTCTACATTCGTTGTCAGCACAAAATAATCTTTTTGTCCTGTCAGTTCATACAGTCTGTTGTATACCTGTTTCGGTGCATCCATATATCGGTTGACATAAATATAACGGCTCCAGTATGCCCAGTATTCTTCTAATGTTTCATATGGATAAAATCCACCGGAATACATATCTGAAAATCCATATTTCTTTCCAAAATCCCCAAAATACTGTTCAAATCGCTCTCCACTGTATGTAAATCCAGCCGATGTGGAAAGTCCTGCCCCTGCGCCAATTACAACTGCTTCCGCCTCATCTAGTTTTTCTTTTATTTGCAGTAATTTATCTGTATCACTTTCTGCAGAACCATTCTTCTTAAAAAACATAAATCTTTTCACCTTTATCCAAAATAATTACCTGCTTTTCTATCTTCTTTCAATTGCATTCACCGGGCAGTTTTCATGACAAGCTCCACAGTGCAGACAATGATTCTGTTCAATCACATAAGGATTTCCCGCATCAATGCAGTTCTGTGGACAGACATTCTGGCATGTTCCACAGCCAATGCAGTCTTTTATTATATAATAGCCTTTTGCAGTGCTTTTTGCATCTCCCATCAGATAAGTTTCCCGAAAGATCGGATTCACTCCAAGATTGAAATACTCTATCTGAGCTTTGTTGATACAGAATACGATTCCAATATTTCTGGTATCTCCCGGATATACGTTTGCAAGATACGGCTGTTCCTCAAAAATCTTATCACGCCATTTCTCCTGCTCTTCCTCTTTTACTGCATATGCTTTTCCGGACATACGGATCATTTCTTTATATTTTGTATAACAGAGGATCTGCACTCTTCCATCGTCCATCAGTTCCTGACAGAAATTTTTTCCTCTCGCTGTAAAAAAATAAATCGCATCCGGTTCATAATGTATCGCACTGATATTTCTGATCTGCGGAGCACCTTCGCTGTCTACTGTAGCAAAAGCCAGCACTCCTACTAATTCCATTTTTTTAAGACAAGTCACTAAATCCATTATAATTCTTCTCCTGTAATCTCATTTCTTGTTTTCCAGCACTGAGGATCTGCCCCATAGAAATCTCCTGTCATTCCATTGGCTACCGCCGGGCATCCTCTGCACCATGCTTTCAGTTCACATTTGCTGCACTTTTTGAATTTATCAAATTCTCTGTATTTCTCCATCTGGCAGATCCATGTATCTGCCAGACGGTCTTCAAATACGTTTGCCACTTTGCTGTTCATAACTCTTCGACATGCCATGATATCTCCGTTGGATGATATTGTAATATGGCAGTTTCCACAATTACAGCCTCCATAGATCATGCCATCCTTTGTATTCTCCGGCAGCTTAAACTGCCCTGTTTCATATTCATAGAGCGTCCATAAGTGGTCTTTTTTATTAAAATAAGTCTCACATCCTGCCGCTTCATATGCCTTAAATTTTGCATCACAGATTTCCAGAAGTTTTCTGTATTCCTGTGGTGTCATGCTGGTATCAACTTCTCCACCGGTAGGCACATAACGGGAAAATGCAAAAACTTTAACTTTCGCTTTTACAACTTCATCAATAATATCTGGTATCTCATTCATATTGGTTTTTGATACCGTACTCATAATCACACTTTTAATTCCTGCACGATTCAGACATCCTACTTTTTCCAGTGTAAGATCAAAGCTTCCCGGCTTTCGGAACCAGTCGTGCGTTTCGTGCATTCCATCCAGCGACATCTGATATTTTTCACAGCCGCATACTTTCATCATCCTGCATATTTCATCATCCAGATGAAATGGATTTCCCATTAACGTAAATGGAATATTTTTACTTTTCAGGAGTACCATCAGTTTCCAGAAATCAGGATGAAGAATGGGATCTCCGCCAGTAATATAAAAATATGGCTTTCTGTTATAAACTTTGCAGAAATCCTCACAGTTGGATACAACTTCCTGCATCTGTTTCCAGGTCATGCTTTTCAGTTCTTTGCACCCTTCTCCTGAAAAAATGTAACAATGTTTACAACGCTGGTCACATTCATCTGTAATGTGCCACTGAAATGAAAAATACTGACTCATCCCATTCTTCTCCTTCCTATGATTTCTTCTTACTTGTCAGATGCGCCGCATGCTGTTCCACACGCTGCCGGTTTCTCTTCTCCTCCTGCTGCTCCGCACGCTGTTCCGCATGCTGCCGGTTTCTCTTCTCCTCCTGCTGCTCCACACGCTGTTCCGCATGCTGCACTTACCTGAGTTTCTTCTTTCTTGCTCCATCCGAACAGATTAAATAATGCCATTTGTTGTTACCTCCTGAAATGATAAATATTTTACGGCTCTCGCCTGTTGCATTGTCATCATAACAGCCTTTTTTCTTAAAAATAAGTACACACTTTTTTATTACATAGTTACTTTTTTGTAACCCATAGACAGTGACATTTCCATATGTTACACTGTATTCAGTAACTTACATCATATTTTATACTATTGTGGAGGTATGCCCATGCTGACAAAAGATGAATTACCAGAATGTCCTGTAGCAACTACAGTTCAGTTAATTGGGAGTAAATGGAAACTGCTGATCATGAGAAATCTCCTGGAACGCCCGTGGAGATTTAACGAATTAAAGAAAAGCCTCAACGGAATCAGCCAGAAAGTTCTGACCGATTCACTAAGATCCATGGAGGATGACGGAATCATCACACGAACTGTCTACGCCGAAGTCCCTCCGCGTGTAGAATATGCATTAAGTGATCTTGGCGAGACTATGCGTCCAATCCTCGATGCCATGAAAGAATGGGGCACAAACTATAAGGAAACTATGAATTGAAACAGATTCACACAGAAAGGTGATAAACCCTTGCGATTAGCATTAATACAGATGTCGGATTCCGGCAGTATGGAATCTAATATAGAAAAAAGCATAAACTCTGTCAAAGAAGCTGCCAGCCAGGGTGCAGATCTTGTTTTGTTTCCGGAAGTACAGCTTACAGAATTTTTCCCGCAGTATCCGGGGCAGGATGTCAGGAAATATCAGATTTCCCTCGATTCAGATATTATCCGAAGATTCTGTGACACATGCAGAGAAAACCATATCATGGCTGTCCCGAATATCTATCTTCTGGAAAATGGAAAGCCATACGACGCAAGCATTCTGATCGACAAAAACGGTAATATTTCCGGCATCCAGAAAATGGTACATATTGCTCAGGCTGATAAATTCTTTGAGCAGGACTACTATACTCCGTCCGATGATGGATTCAAAGTTTTTGAAACAGAATTCGGAAAAATAGGAATTGTCGTCTGCTTTGACCGGCATTATCCAGAAAGCATCCGAACCGAAGCTTTAGACGGTGCAGATCTGATCCTGATCCCTACTGTAAATACCAAAGCAGAACCTTCTGAAATGTTTGAATGGGAACTTCGCGTGCAGGCCTTTCATAACAGTACTATCATTGCCATGTGCAATCGTGTCGGCGCAGAAGGGGATATGGATTTTTCCGGTGAATCCATCGTTGTTGATGCAAATGGGGATGTAATTGCAAAAGCAAATGATAACGAGCAGATTTTATATGTTGATGTCGAGCTTAAAGCCGCATCTGCCATAAGAGCAGCGCGGCCTTATACCCAACTTAGAAGAACAGAATTTTATGAATAGATAAAATTATTTGTTATTGTTCACCGTAACAATTATTTCTTACCCCAGTTCGCCATGCTGTTTCCCTGCTGTTCAGAGAATCCTCTGTGACCGTGAACAGGGATTTTATCAAGGGCTGTTTCCAGTACCTGGAATTCTGCATCGGACAGCTCTACGTTCCAGGAACCGAGGTTTTCGAGGATTCTTCCCTGGTTCTTGGATCCAGGGATCGGGACTACATTTGGATATTTATGCAACATCCAGCTCAGTGAAATCTGGGCTTTGGTTGCAGCTTTTTTCTCTGCATATTCCTCAAGCAGTGCAAGCACCGGCTGGTTTGCTTCGATATTTTCTTTGCGGAGCTGTGGAACGAATTTGCGGACATCGTCGCTATGGGAGAAGTCAGAATTTACAGTTACTTTTCCGGAAAGGAAACCACTTGCTGTCGGTGAAAACGGAACAAGCCCGATGTTGTGTTCCATGCAGTACGGAATTACTGCTTCTTCTACGCCACGCTCTACCATGGAATAAATATTCTGGATCGCAGAAAGTGGAGTTTCTTTATTTGCTCTGTCAATCACGTCAACATCAACCTGAGACAATCCCCATCCACGGATCAGACCTGCGTCGATGAATTTTCCCATGACACCGGCAACTTCCTCGACTGGAATGTCAGGGTTGATGCGGTGAAGATAATACACATCTGCATAGTCTGTCTGCAGGTTTCTCAGAGATCTTTCCAGATGCTCCCACATAGTGGTTTCCACACCTTTGCTCTTTGCTTCTGCTGTTTCCAGATGAAATTTCGTTCCAATGACGATGTCTTTACGAAAATCTTTCACTGCTTTTCCGACAATCTTTTCGTTATGGCCTTTGTTTTCCGGAAGCATGTTCGGTCCATAAGCTTCTGCCGTATCAAAGAATGTACAGCCGAATTCATATGCTTTGCGGATCGCTTCAATGCTGTATTCTTCCGTCGGGATCTCACCATATCCGTGACTGAATCCCATACAGCCGATACCGATCGGAGATACTTCAATATTTCTTAATCTACGCTTTTCCATCGTTTTCGTCCCCTTTCACCAAAAAAATTTCTCTTATAAATCTTACAGAATAGACATAAACCACTCTACTGTTTTTGGATCATAATGTGAGAAGAACAGGCTTTCTCCACCATCCAGTTTCTCAATAGCAGCCATCTCTTCTGCTGTCAGGCTGAAATCAAAGAGGTCAAAATTCTGCTGCATTCTGTCCTTATGAACAGATTTCGGAATGATGACCACATCGCTCTGGAGCAGGAAGCGCAGAGCTGTCTGTGCGGCAGTCTTTCCGTATTTAGCGCCGATTTCTGTCAGTACAGGATTTGTAAACATATCTTTGCGGCCTTCTGCAAACGGTCCCCAGGATTCAATCTGGCAGCCGTATTTTTTCAGATATTCTTTTGCGACTTTCTGCTGCTGGAATATATGTGTTTCGATCTGGTTTACAGCCGGTTTTATTTCTGCAAAATGCTGGATATCAAGGTAACGGTCCGGTCCGAAGTTGGATACACCGATCGCACGGATCTTGCCTTCTTTGTAAAGTTCCTCCATTGCACAATAGGTTCCATAGTAATCACCAAATGGCTGATGGATCAGCAGAAGATCCAGATATTCAGTCTGCAGTTTTTTCATGGATTCTTCGATAGAAGCTTTTGCTTTCTCATAGCCGGCATTTGTGATCCATACCTTGGTTGTCAGGAAAAACTCTTCTCTTGGCAGACCGCATTCACTGAGTGCTGCTCCTACACCTTCTTCGTTATAATAAGCCTGTGCGGTGTCGATGCTGCGATATCCTACCTCAATCGCATCCAGTACGCAGCGTTTTGTATCTTTCGGCGGTGTCTGATAAACACCATATCCAAGTTTCGGCATTTTGATTCCGTTGTTCAGAGTAACATATTCCATGATCTTTACCTCCAATTTTCTGAAATGTGATTGTTCATTTTGCTTGCTGTAACTATATAATTTCTAATTACGGTAAATCCTTTTTCAATTTCTACTTTACAGTTTCTTCCCGAAAATGTACACTATTTATATCGCAATCTGCTTTTCATAAAATGAAATGTAAATCAGGAGGACGAGTATGCTGGATCTGTACGAACTGGAACAATTTGTGGCTTTCGCAGAGCTCGGAACGCTGTCCCGTGTTGCAGAGAAATTCCATATCTCAACACCATCTATCACACGTTCCATGCAGCATCTGGAAGAAAGTTTTGGTGTATCATTATTTTCCCGCGGTAAAAACAGGATTGAGTTAAACGACACTGGTCGGTTTACTGTAGAATATGCCCGTAAACTTCTCGCAGATGCAAAGCAGACAGTAGATCAGATTCAGGCTTTCGATACCCGGCGTAAGACAATCATGATCCGTTCCTGCGCCCCGGCTCCATTATGGAAACTGCTGCCAAAACTAAATGCCGAACATCCGGGAATGATGGTTTCCTCTGTCATCTGTCAGAATGAAGAAGTTCTCGCTGCCCTGAAAGACAGTTCCTGTGATATCGGAATCCTTCCATTTCCACTGGAAAACAGCAGTGAATTTATGCAGGAAAACCTGTTTGTATGTGTACCGCCAGACCATGAACTTGCCCATCATAAAACCCTTACCTTCAAAGAAATCAATGGTTTTAATTTTCTTCTCCGCACAGAACTTGGCTTCTGGGACACTCTCTGCCGCGAAAAAATGCCCGCCTCCAAATTCCTCGTGCAGACAGATTCTGAGGCTTTCGAAGAACTGGTCATGGCATCGTCTCTTCCCTGCTTCTCAACTGACTATGGACAGAACCAGCGCGGCGTTTTTTCAACCCGGGTAAATATTCCTCTGACAGATGCAGAGGCACATGTCACATTTTATATTACAAAAAGCTGCTGACTTGCACGCCAGCAGCTTTTATGCTTTACTCTATCGTTTTCTTTTTAATCAGAGTTTTCCGCCATACACAGGGAATCCACTGCTTGCTCCATAACTCTCGATCTTTTTAAAGTTCTTGAGAATCTCCATATCTTCCGGGCTGATTTCGAAATCAACTTCTGCATTTGCCTTCATATGATTTGGATTTGCTGTCTTTGGCAGGGAAATCGTTCCAAGCTGCAGTGTATAACGAATACAGAGCTGTGGAACAGATACACCGTATTTTTCCGCCATTTTTCCGATTTCCGGCTGTTTCAGGATTTCACCATGTCCGATAGGTGAATATGCTTCTACTGCAATTCCGTTCTTCTGGCAGTATTCTACCAGTTCAAACGGGGTATTGCTGATATGAAGCAGGATCTGGTTAACCATCGGTTTGATCTCTGCGGTTTCCATCAGGCTCTCAATATCTCCGATCTGGAAATTTGAAACACCGATCGCTTTTAATTTTCCAGCTTTATATGCGTCTTCCAGCGCTTTCCATGCTGCACGGTTTCCTTCTACATAACGGTTCTCTGACTGGTTCACTTCTACCCATGGCTGCGGGCTGTGAATGATCATCATGTCCAGATAATCAAGGCCCATTTTTTCCAGAGTTTCATTGATACTTCTGGCTGCATCCTCATATGTCTTGTGTTCTGCAGCAACCTTGGATACAACAAAAAGTTCCTCTCTCGGAATTCCACAGGTTCTGACACCCTCTCCAACTCCACGCTCATTTCCATAAGCCTGAGCAGTATCTATATGGCGATACCCAATTTCTACCGCCGCCTTTACCGCATCTGCGACTTTATCATCATCAATAAACCAGGTTCCCAGTCCCAGCTGAGGGATCTCAACGCCGTTGTTAAGTTTTAATGTATTTGTGTACATAATTTAGCCTCCTTTTTTATTTCAGGCACATTCTAATGCCTCGACTTAACTTCAGGTCAAGACCTTTTTTGAAATTCACAAAAATTTACAGCAACCTGATCTCCCGCAGCCATTTTCTCTAGTGTACTGTATCATTGACATTTTGCTAAATAACTTGCCTGTTTTCCCATCGAACTGCGTTGACTTCGCTCAACGATGCCACCGCATCGCCTCGTTCAGTCGCCTTGTCGATGAAAAAACATTCTGCGTTATTTAACTGAAAGTCAATGAGACAGCACACTAGTTTGTAATATCCGGAAGTTCCACATTTCCTACACCACGCTCTGTGCTGTAAGTGCAGTTTTCAAAATTCACGCTGAAACCGTTTGTGCAGGAGCAGTCTCCCAGGATTCCTCCCATACTTGGTTTCCAGTGTTCCGCTTTTGCTTTCTGGAATTCTTCTTCTGTCACGCCATCGCCTTTCTGTGGCTCTTCATAACTCAGCGAGCCAATATTGGTACAATTGCTGATCATAACAAGGGCGTCTTTTTTGTTGATCTCACTTTCGGAGGGCTTATCAGCATCAACCGATAACAGTACGGATTCCCCTATTCTGCCAACAATTCCTCCTCCCATAACAGACAGAGTGAACAAAGAAGCATCTTCTTTTTCTCCCTCATCGTTTTCTGTTTTCAGATCTGCTTCTCCCATGACCCACTGTTTCGTGAATGAAATATTTCCACTGTTTTCGCATCCGTCGATTTCTGTTTTGGTAAGCATAAAACCATCAACTGCAAGAATGCCGCCCATATAACCATTCGTAGTCGGAGAAAAAAGATTTCCGCTATTCTTACAGTTCCTGATTGCAAAAGATGTATTTGCATTTTCCTCAGTCTTATAATAAGCCGTAAAACATGCAATTCCACCTGCCTCTACTTCACTGCTGATGTCTCCTGTATTTTCACAGTTTTCAAGTTCCAGATTCCAGTCATTTCCTATATTTGTTGTATAACAGAGAATACCTGCTGCATTTTGTCCGGATGAAACAATCTTTCCATGATTGACGCAGTCAGACAGAACCACATTTCCTTTCTGCATTGCCAGATGATGAACGATCCCGGCACCTTCTCCTTCTGTAAAGTCTACTTCATTCGTACATCCCGAGACAGTAAGTGTACTGTCTGTTTTTATACATGCATCTGCTGCAATGCCAGCATAATAATGATTTGTCGAAAAAACTTTTCCTGCATTTTTGCAATTTTCAATCGTAACGGTATATCTCGGATCTGACAAATACACAGAACCTGTGATTCCTCCTGTATTGGCATTATCAGATATAACAGTTCCATTATTTATACAGTCACTGAGAATCCCATCCTCTCCCATGACCACCACGGAAAAATCTCCCGTAATTCCGCCTGCTGATAATGAGGTTCCTTCTGAGTCCTCTTCATTCACCTTAGCTTCAACCGTTCCCTCGTTTACACAGCCTGTGATCCTGGCAGAATTCGAACCTGCAATTCCTCCCAGGGAATGGGCAGAAGCACTTCCTTTTTCTGCTTCTATATTTCCTTTATTCACGCAATTCACAATCCCTGCAAAATCTTCTGCATTTTCATCCCTGTCACTTTCCACAGCCGATACTGCTGATGAAAAATCTCCTGTAATTCCCCCCAGGTAAGTCAGCCCGCTTTGCCCGTTCTTCAGATCTTTTACTGCTTTTACAGTTCCATCAAACTCACATCCACTGATCGTGCCAGACGCACTTCCGGTAATTCCTCCGTAATATCCATCATATCCAATCACAGTACCATTTACTGTACAGTCCAGAATCTGCGTTTTAGCTGCATTTCCGGCAATCCCTCCAGCTTTGGAAGCATCCCCTGATACTTCAATATATACATCCGTCAGATTCAGATTTTTTATCGTAGCACAATATACATCTGCGAATAAACCGCTATAATCTGATGAAGCATCTGCGTTGTCTTCCTGAAGATCTCTATTCTGATACAGGCCACTGATCGTATGTCCGTTTCCGTCAAATACACCAGTAAACGTCGCTTCTGCTCCGATCGATCTCCAGTCATACTCCGGTCGCTCTGTGCCCCAGTTTTCATAATCAGAAGCATCATTAAGACTGATATCTGCTGTCAGGATATAATTTTGAGTACGATATTCCGTACTTCTATTCTCCGGATCCGAAAGGAGTTCTGATAGATACTGCAGTTCCTCCGCAGAACTGATCTCATAAGGTGAGTTCTCAGTTCCATCTCCACCCGCAAATACCCTGGCAGCCTCTCTGTGCTGATGTTCGTACGGCTGTACGATACTTTCTTCTTCCTGGACTTCATCATCCGCTTTAACAAAATTTCCCGTCATAATGCCCAGCATACTGACACCAAGTGCCATAAATAAAAACTTCTTTTTCATCCTCGCTCTCCCCTGCATGAATTTTTTATTCCTGTAATTTTATCATAACATATAGTAACGAAAATCTGTTGTTTTACTGAGTTTTTTTATAGCAAAAACACAGGGAGACTGCAATCTCCCAATTCTCAGTCTCCCTGTCGATCATTTTGTTTATTCAGATATCTGCAGACAGCTTCTTTCATTTTCTGGATATCCAGCGGTTTCACCAGGTGTGCATTCATACCTGCTTCCATACACTTCTTCTCATCCTCATCAAAGGCATTTGCAGTCATGGCAATGATCGGGATGGTTTTGGCATCTTCACGGTCAAGTGCGCGGATCGCTTTTGTTGCGGAGAGTCCATCCATCTCTGGCATCATGATATCCATAAGAATCGCATCAAAAGTGCCCGGTTTATTTCTGGAAAAAATGTCTACTGCCTGCTGTCCGTCATTTACAATGGTTGTGATGGCTCCTTCATCTTCCAATAATGTCCTTGCGATCTCAGCATTCAGTTCATTATCCTCTGCCAGCAGGAGATGCAGACCGGCAATATTTACTTCGCCGTCCATTTCTGCCGGAATTTCCTCTGGCTTCTCTGCGATCTCAAACGGCAGTGTGATAACAAATGTAGATCCTTCGCCCTCTTTGCTTGTCACCACAATTGTTCCGTTCATCCTGTCGATGATTTTTTTCACAATAGACATTCCAAGTCCGGTGCCGCTGTAAACCGTTCTCGCATCAGAATGTTCCTGCACAAAAGGCTCAAAAATATGTTTCAGAAACTCCTCACTCATTCCAATGCCTGTATCTGAAATTGTCCAGCGATATGTGACAATACCATTTTTTTCGCCCAGACATTTCAGTGTCGTTGTTACTTTTCCATGTGGTTTATTATATTTAATACAGTTTCCATAGATATTCAGGAATATCTGCCGGATATGCAGCGGGCTTCCGTAGACATAAGAAACAGGAAGTTCCTGTTTCCCAATCTCAAATGCGATCCCGGCTTCCGCGGTACGACCGCTGATGATCGTTCCAACTTCTCTAGATATCTCACCAAGATCTATCGGCTCATGTGAAATTTCAATATTTTCATCCTCCAGTTTGCTCATCTGCAGGACATCATTGATCAGCGAAAGCAGATGGTCCGCGGACACCAGCATCTTATCCTGATTTGTTTTGACAAGCTCCCTGTCGTCCATATGCGTCTCATTTATTTTGATCAACCCGATGATCCCATTCAAAGGAGTTCTGATATCGTGACTCATCCTTGACAGGAAACTGCTCTTGGCTGCATTTGCTTTTTGTGCCTGAAAAACAGCTTCTCTGAGTTCAAAGTTTTTGCTTTCAAGGTTCTTTGTATATTCCTTCTGCAGCCTCATCTGCTCTTTCTGATGCCCCTGCAGCATACGCCATCTCAGCGCATGCATAAATCCCACGATTACCAGATAGATGAACACTGTATACAGCATATTCCTCGGTGTCTTTGCAAAGATCTTATCCGCCATAGCTTATCGTATGATGCACTGACAGCCCACGTGGTCATTGTGTTTACCAGATATATGTTACTTGCAATGGAACACCGCCAAAATCAAGACCAGAGAACGCTTGGTGAATTATTCTTCTTTCTTGTTGATGAAATGGCAGACATTACGTTCAGCAGATCACTTTGCATCCTGATGGATGCCTTAATGGCAAGCCTTCAGGAAAATTTAAAGCTTAGTGATGAGCAACTGACAGCTTTTACTGCTGATTTTGAAGCAAGACTGCCGAAATATCTGCGAAATGCACTCCATCCAGAGACTGTAGCGGCATAAATCACTATTTTGTTAGCTGAAATATTGAATTTTCAAGGTACGAATCCCATTTGGGGTATGGGAAGTTTTAGTATTTTAAATGTATTATATAGCTTTAGAGCATCAATTTCAACCAAGTATGGAAAGAACCTTTTCACCGTTTACGATTCTTCAATCTTGCTTTTAGTACATCAAAAAAACAGACACAGGTGAATCTAGATATAATTCAAAGACGCACTCTGTGTCTGTCTTGGACAATTAAATTTTATTTCCATTCTTTTCTCTGGATATCATTTTTCATAAACAGACGATATTTTTTTCCTTCTTTAATTGGCTGAATCTTTCGCTTTTTAATCAGATAATCTATATTCTGTTTAGAACATTCCAGTTCATTTGCCGCTTCAATACTGTCAACAATATTTACGGTGATCAGGTGTTTTAAATCTTCCCAACTGAGAGGGATTTTTTCACCCGCCTGATATAATCTTTCTTTCGAAATACACAAGTTTTCTCCCCAGCATACGCCATATCCACCTGTTTCTACGCAAACAGTATTAAATATTTTTTCATTATTCAGGACTGGTAAAAAACGTCTGTCATTATGAATCAACTGATTCAGTTTACATTTCCTCACAGCCCCATCCATAAAAAATACAATTAATGTATAGTCTGGTAATGCAACTACACTTTTTACCATTCTGGTATTTCTTTCTGCAATAAAAGCTGGCAATTTCTTCTCTGAAACAGCTACCAGATAATAATTATCCTGAGCACATCTACCGTGTGCCAACATAAGCAGTTTAAACTCATCGTAACAGTCCAAACCATTATCTTTAAGAATACTGCCAAGATTCTGTCGATCTGAGGGAACAATCCTTTGCTGAACCCAGTTTTTGCTCCAATACGCATTAATCGTTTTCTCGCCTCGTTTCAAGCATGAAGAAAGTAACAATGGTGTTTCCCATGGATCTGCATCATCTGGAAGTTCAATATAAAATCTCTTTTCTTTTTCATAATATATCAGATAGCCAAGATCTTTTTTCTTTTTATCTTCTTCATTTCTTATTGCAAAAGTCTTCATAATATAACCACCTCTGCCAAATCATATCCCATATTTTCTCGCTCAAATATCCCGGTATAATTTCATCCAGTCCAGTCAAAATGTCCTTTTTATGCGATTCATTTAATGGCTGCAAGCACGGAAGCTTTTCTCGGGGAATAAGTGTCAGATTTTGTTGCGCAGAACTCGAACCCACAAAACATTGTACCGGTCTGTCAGCCATAACATCAAACTTCTTCACTGCTGTTTCCGAATTGCAATTAAATAAAAGTGATAATCCATGGTCAAATACTGGTGCCAGTCGAAGAGTTTTCTGTTTAGAATTTCTAAGAACTTCAATATTAGCTCCATGCCTGTCACGATTTAAGATCAGGAAATCCACAACCAGCATCTCATAAATATACTTATCCCATCCATTTCTAATGCAAAACTCTAATGGACTTTCCTCTTTCTGACACTCAGCTTCGTAATAGGCATCCAGTGCAATCTTATTCTCGCCTTTCTTTTTGAAATCGTCAGATGCACATAAATACGTCTCTTCTTTTTTTCCTTTTAATTCAATTTCTGCATGAATCAAATCATAGTGCAGATGCTCAACGCCAAGAATATTGAGTAATCTGTCCACAATAATTTCATTTATACATTCATGACCTACTATACCATTTACCGTATCATAGTTAGAGAGTTTATAGTATTTCTTTGGTTTCTCAAAATCAGCCGTTGCTTTAAGAAAAGACCCGGCAGTTCCAGAAGATGCCCGGATCAGGGACCATTCCAGATATTTTAAATCCTGTAACTCATGAATAATCTGTGTACTCATTCCTTCTCTCCTTTTTCATTATATTATACGAATTTATTTGTCGTACGTCAAGTAAATAACAGTAGTACACAAACCCGTCTATTAGCGTGGATCACAGGCGAACCTGTGCCAACATAGTTTGATCGTAGATAGCTCGAACCTTGAAAGATGCTAAAGCCCTTTCAGGGATTCTCCAGTCAATTGTTGTCTGCTTCGCTGTAAGTAGCATACAGATGCTTACAGCATATGATTGCCCGCCATAACAGCGGAACGGAACTGTCAAGGCTGCGCAGCACTGCCACTGGCAGCCTGACCTTGATGGTTGCGTGAAGATGTTATACGTTGCTGTTAATGGATGTTGTCAGTCATCATGCCCCAGATAAAGCACGCAAGTTCTCTGGCGATTGCTGTTTTGGCTACATACATTAGCCTTCTTATGCTGACCTAAGACCAGTTGATAGTATCGACGTCTCAGGCGCTCATTCGCTTTATCAGCATAAGCTATGATGTCTGCAGGATTGCCATTCTGCCGTGCCTTTAATGCCTTTGATTTATAGCCTGGTTTTCCGCGTGTATAGCTTTATGCTGCTTCTACCAGAAGTGTCCGGATATGGCTGTTCCCGGCTTTCGTGATCCCAAGCCTGTTCTGATCCCCGCTACTGGAATCTTCGCCTGGTGTAAGCCCCAGATAAGATGCAAACTGTTGGGCACTGGCGAAACGTTTAAAATCGCTAACTTCTACAAGTGTGGATAAGGCAGTCTGGGTTTTCACACCAAGGAAACAGGACAGATGGCTGACATTTTCCTGATAATCCTCTTTGGATGCAAGTTCCTCAATGCGCTGATCAAGTCTCTCCAGTTTGTCAGTCAGCTGATCATAGGTGACAAGATATTCTGTGAGGATTTCCTGATAAAGTCCTTCTGGCTCTAATGAGCGCAGCCATGTTAAATGTGCCTGTGTCCAATGGCTTTTCGTAGTATCATACCGGTAATTATGGCGAAGACAGAACGCCAGGATCTGTTGCTTGATCTTTTTCAATGCGAGTTTGTGATCCTGCCGCATCCGAATATATTCTTTCACCTGCTCATCCTGTTCCGTTAGGATATGTACCGGGCTGTAATCATGATGTGCAAGACATCGTGCAATCAGGGCAGCATCTCGTTTGTCTGTTTTTACCTTTTTCTTGCCCGTCGGTTTTGACATAGTTGTTGGAGCAAGAATGATGCACTTCACGTTATGGCTGGTAAGCTGGTGGTATAACATGAAACCAAGGCAGCCAGCTTCATAGCCGCATATAAACATAACATCGTCTCCGTAATGGAAACGCATTGCTTCCAGATAATTGAGAACTTTACTGTAATGTGCGTCAACTTTCTGGGGATATTCAGCCTGCTCTTTTTCATTTGTATAGCAGCAGAGTGAAAAAGTTTCTTTGTGTACATCCATTCCTACGTAAACTGTATTATAATTCATTTGATGACCTCCATTTGTATGCGGTAATCCCTGTTACCATTGATGTTTCCAATTCATAGTATACAGGTAAATCCACGAACCTACAAATCGGAGGTCATTACATATTGTCTATTTTATTTTTCTTTCAAAAGTGATTTTTGCCAAAAATACCTCCTCGGTTTTTAGGCATTATTACCATGAATTTACATTACTCAATCTACAATCCCCAATAACCAGTCTCTGGCATTAATACGTCGAATTCCCTCATATTGTTCTTCTGGTTCTTCATCCATTGTTAAGATAATCTTTGGATAATGATCTCGTATCGCCTGTAATGGTCTTAATTCTCTCAAAAGTGTATTTTCATCTCGTACAGTCAGTGCTACCTGAAAATATACCGTTCCCTTTTTATTCTGTGCCACAAAATCCACTTCATATGAATCGATTTTTCCAACATACACATCATATCCTCGACGTAACAATTCCAGATAAACTATATTTTCCAGAACATGTCCTGCATCTGCCTGCCTCGAACCTAAAAGCATATACCTCATTCCAATATCAACTATATAATATTTTTCAAGGGTTTTTAAATATTGTTTTCCCTTTATATTATAGCGTTTCGCCTGATATATAATATAGCCCTCGCTAAAAGCCTCTAAATACTTTTCCACCGTTTTTGTATCAATTTTTCGCCCTTCTGAGGTCATCGTATCTGCAATTTTTTTTGATGACAATGGATTTCCTATATTATCAAACACAAATCTTAAAACACTCTTAAGCATCATAGTATCTGTGATTTTTTTCCTGCTTATAATATCCTTTACAACAATCGTATTATAGATTCCTTCCAGATAATCTCTAATTTCATCCGGCTGATTTTTTAATTCCAGTGTAAACGGAAATGAACTATTCTGCAAATACTCCGCATATTTGATTCCTCTGTCATTCATATTACCAGTACTCTCCATATATTCCTTAAAAGACAATGGCAGCATTTCAATCTGAATATATCTTCCTGAAATCATAGTTGCAATCTCACTGGACAACATATATGCATTGGAACCAGTCACATAAATATCTATGTTTTTTTTAATATAAAGACTGTCTAGCACTTTCGGAAAATCTGTTACATTCTGAATTTCATCAAGGAAAATATATGTCATTTTTCCATCAATCAGACGTTCCTTTAAATATTTATATAATTTCCTGTAATCTGTCAGTTCTTCATAATCAAGATCTTCAAAATTAATAGAAATAATCTGTTCTTTCTGAATCCCATGCTCTCTTAAATAATTACGATAAATTTCCAGAAGCATAGATTTTCCACAACGTCGTACACCTGTAACAATTTTAATCAACTGCTTATCTTTCCAGGCTATCAGTTTTTCTAAATATTCTTTTCTTTCTATAACCATGATAATGCTCCTTTCTTTTTTACTAATTATATTCCAAAAGCAATAAAAAAATCAATAGTTTTTGGATTGCAGTCCCAAAACTATTGACTTTTTTATTTTTATCGGAACAACAGTTAACTTGCTAGCTGTTTCTGCGTGAATCAATATTTTTTACTGTATTATTCGCCTCCACATGGACTTATATTCTCTTAAGTTCTCCGGTTATCGAATCCATGATAAATCCATAAATCTTAATGTCCTGTGGCATCAATGGATGATTTTGCAGGGCAAATACCGTATCTTCTACAGACTGCTCTACACTGTCGAATCCCGCAAGCCATCTTTCCAGATCAATGCCACTGTTACGGATAATATCCATGTGTTTTTTCTCAACGCCACGTTTTTCCAGGCCTTTTAGCAATACCTTCGGATCCATTCCCTGTACACCACAGTCTGTGTGACCAATCACCATTATTTCTTCCACGCAGAGCTCCAGAATTCCCACAAGCAGACTTCTTACCACACTTCTATAAGGATGTGTGATCACGCCTCCGGCATTCTTGATCATCTTTATATCCATTCCTTTCGCTTCGCTCAGGCATAAAACGTTATGAAAATGTTTCCCTGAGCCTACTTTTTCTTTATGTGTGACGGACAATTCGGCAGCCAGTTCACTGAGTTTCTTTTTCATTCCTGATGGATACAGCAGACGGTTTGTTTTCAAAGCACCAATGGTATGGAACCCTTTCTGCGCAAAGGTATTGATTATTTTTTCTGAAACATACCAGCAGTCACAAAGGAGATAAGACATTACTAGTGGAGCAGGCAGTTCCTTTGCGATGTTTTGAACAATGTCAATTTTAGAAATTGATTTATTGTACATTACAAAAGCATAATTCAGGACGATGCCGTTGCAGGAAAGCATAACAGCAACTGCCTGATGTCCATAATCCTGTTTTTTCTTTAAATGAGACTGGTGAAAGTACGCATCTTCAATTGGATGTAATGCCCGTGACAAAGGCTTAGTCTTTGAAGCTATCGTATCATCCACAATGCAGAAAACAGGATTTCCGGTACGTGCAGCTTCTGAATAAATAATCTCAATGACAGACTGTTTTAATGTATCTGAAAGTAATGAATCATTCCATTTCCCGGAATTAAGGAAATGAGCGATCGTAGTTCTGTGGCAGGAGCTGTTTTTAGCAAAATCCGTGGTTTTTCCATGGTATCCTGAGATAAAAATGCTGATCAGGATACTCATAAGATGATTTATGACCCGGTTCGAATAGAATTTGCATAAATTTAATTTCTTAAACTGGTTGTATATGAATGACGAATGATGTATAGTATTTGCGAGAGGCACCTTCTTTCTTGTGAATGTTGCAAATGTTTGTTTCGTCACTTTCATTATACAACATAATCAGATTTAAGGTGTCTTTCTTTTATGCAAAATCACGAACTTGCTCATTTATAGTACTAAAGATAAAATCTGAGATACAGTAGTACTTGTGTCTTAGATTTTATTTTTTACCGAAAAGAAAAGGAGGAGAAATATGCCAAAAGAATTTGATTTTGACAAAGAATTCGAAAACATGATGACCAGTAATAAACTGGATACAGTTGTATTACTGGGACATATAAATCCGGATGGGGATGCGGTAGGATCTGTCATGGGATTAGCACATTACATAAAGGTAAACTATCCTCAGTATGAAGTGCTTCCATATCTGGCGGATACAATAGATAAAGGCCCTAATAAGATCATAAAGACAGATAAAGTATTTAATCCATTTGAAAAACCGAACGTAGAAGGAAAAAAGTTTGCAGTTATTGTGTGCGATAATGCAGTGATCGTGCGTATGGCAGGAAGAGAATATTATGAAGCTGCTACGGCATCAATGGTTATTGATCACCATGCATCTAATGAAGGATATGGAAACATTAATTATACGAAAGTTTCAGAAGCCTGTGCAGAGAATGTTTTTTATATACTGGACAAAAATAGTCTAGAAAAAGCGACAACTTTAGAACTTCATCCAACAGCTGCTGATTATATCTACCTGGGAATCATACAGGATACAGGAGGTCTTGCCAGGGCAAAGGAAAGTACTCTGTATGCGGTAATGACATTGCAGGGAATTGGCGTAAAACACAGTGATATTATGAAAACGATGCATAATGATACGCTGGAAAGCTTACAGAAGAAAGCCCTTTTATTAAATAAGGCGTTTTGTGTACTGGATGGCAAAGTAGCGTATGTTTGTGTAGATCAGAAAGAGAGCAAAGAAAAAGAAATCCGTTATGAAAATATCCATCCAATTGCAGAAATTCTTCGGGATTGCGAGGATATAGAGCTGAGCTTTACCATGTATGAGGAAGCTGAGAATAAATGGAGATGTTCTTTCAGATCTGATGGTGAATGGATTGACGTCAATGAATTGCTGACTCCTTTTGGCGGTGGAGGACATGCCGCTGCCGCGGGACTGAAAAAGACAACGGATGATGTGGAAAAACTAAGGGAAGCTATTTTTGAACGGATCAAGGATTTGAGAGAATAAATGTGAAAAATAGTATAAGAAATGAAACGAGCCGGTGCTTATTGCTGCTGCAATAGGCACCGGCTTTTTTGCTCTCATAAATGACGGTTTAAGCTGAAAATACCAAAGATATCAAAAGAGTGAAAGAAAAACTTTGCACATGATTATAGTGAAAAAAATAACTGAGGCTTTTTGAAAATTCGACAATAAAGTACTATAAATAGTATTATAAAAACTTATATGTACGATAAATGGGATGTAATATAAAAAATTATATATAAAAAAGAAAGACAAGAAAAGAAGTGCGATATAATGCACACATAAAAGGCAAGAAATAAAACGAAATACAAAATAATGCACAGATCCAAGAGCTTACTTTATCTGAATAGCTTATTTGATATATTTTATGTGGGATATAGTTGACCTATGACAGATATTGGGTATAATTACTTTAAATAATAAGAAGAAAAAGTGAGAAATTACGATAATAACAGAAGGGAGATTTTATGATGGATCTTATGCAGGAAGCTATTCTTCTGGGATTTTCCGGGGCGGCTGTCATGGATACGAAAGAGCTTGTCTTTGTGCCGGAATACCGGACATTTTGTGAAGAAAATTTATGCGGCTGTTATAATGTAAATCCAGCCTGTCCACCCGAAAGTGGAACCGTGGAAGAGATGAAACAGCGTGCATTAAGTTATGAAAAAACACTGGTGCTGCAGACAATGCAGGAGGATCTGCACGATCCGGCGGAATACAAAAAAGCAAAACTGCTGCAGAATAAAATGACAGAAGAACTCGCAGAGAAGATGAAAGCAGACGGAAAGACAGATCTGCTGATCATGAGTGCCGGTCCGTATAAACATAATTCCTGTATGTCGGCATACTGTGTGGACGCACAGAAAATGGCAGATGCGGCGGGAATGCTTTGCTGGACAGATGACGGAATGGTGCGCTATTTTTCCCAGATCCTCTTTCATGAATAAAATTGTATTGTAAATACAGATGTGATAGAATCAGTATCAGAAAATAAAAGCTTGCAGATGCAGACAGCAATGTCTGAAAAGCACAAATGACAGGAGGGTTTTTACCATGGAAAGACATGCATTTGCAATGAAAGTAAAAGAAGGCAGGATGAATGACTACCGCAAAAAACTTGGAGAGATCTGGCCGAAACTGACAGCATTTCTTGATCGTAATAAGGTAAAGAATTTCAGTATCTGGAATGCAGAGGATCTGATCTTTGGTTATTATGAGAACGAGGATGGAGCAGCTTTAAGCGCAGAGGAGAATGCTGCGAAAGATGCCATTACCGCGAAAATCCAGGATACTTTTGACTGGATCTCCACACCGGGAAAAGATATGCGGCTGATGTATCATAACTTTGGTGTTGTAAGAGAAAACAAAGAACTGATCCGTCACAGAATGTTTATGACTAAACTCAAAGATGGCTGTGAAGAAGAATACAAGAGACGCCATGACGGTCTGATCGAACAGAGAGGTGATACTGTTGATCCGGGTCCGGACAGCAACTTCAGCATCTGGAGTGCTGGTGGTTATATTTTTGGTTATGATGAGATCGATACTACCATGGAAGTAGAAGAAACGGTTGAAGCGAGAGAGCAGACTGTTGAATGGGAAATGCGTCAGCTTGGAATCATGGACTGGATCACGAATGATGTAGACTGGATGACAGGTGATGTTCATGCAGATGTAAAACGTCTGGCATGGCATAACTGATCAGAACAGAGAATAAAATAAAGTATAAAAGGAAGCCCTGGTTACTGCATGGATGAATGCGGCAGCCGGGGCTTCTGACATTAGAATAAAAATTATTTTTTGAGCATTTCCAGATATCCCTGGGTAGTGCTTTCGATCATTTTGTAAGTAAGCGCTGCCATGTGCTCCGCAGATTTCTGCTCTGGTTCTGTGAGCCATGTGCGGATCAGACCGACACATCCGTTCAGGATAAAGGCATAAGCGTATTTGAGATTTGGGTCATCCTCTGGAAATTTTTCAGGAAGCTGGCTTAAGAAAGTTCCTGCGATCAGCTTTTCAATCCGTTCTACGAATGCCATATCTCCATGCGGTCCAAGGAGAGCAAGACAGAGTTCCTTATTGCTGTCCAGAATATTGAAAAACTGCACGATGAAGTAAAAAGCACCTTCTGTATTATTGGAATCGATCGTGTAATTTTGCATTACCTGAGTGATTTCTTCCAGAGCATCTTCCTCGATCTGCTGCAGCATCTGATAAATATCAGTATAATGAAGATAAAAAGTGGAACGGTTGATGTCAACTTCGTCAACAAGTTCTTTTACTGTAATTTCCTTAATATTTTTCTGAAGCATCAGGCGTGCAAGCCCTTCTCTGAGCTGTGATTTGGTTTTGCGTACTCTCCGGTCAACTTTTCCGGCCATGTTAAATCCCCCTAATCTTTTGGTAAAAAATCGTCATCTTTTAGATAAAATGTCAATTTTTGACATGTGATAGACATTAATTAAAAATATGTCTATTAATATACATGACGATATTTTTTTGTTGGTTGTATCTGCTTTTCGTGTTTAGTATAATACACCTTGCCAAGAAAAGCAACATAATGTTGATTAATAGAAACTAAAACCATTAATAGAATATTGTCTATTGTTAAGATAATATTTATTTGATGGAGAGAGTTCGTTTAAATCAGCATGTTACAATTATATTTACATTACAGGAAAGGAACATATAAATGATCAAAAACGAGTGGAAAAGTTTATGGAACAACAAGATTTTGATCATCGTAGTCATGGCGATCATTATTATTCCAGTGATCTATGCCGGCTTGTTTCTGAAATCCATGTGGGATCCATATGGAAATCTGGATCAGCTTCCGGTGGCGGTGGTCAATAATGACAAGTCTGTAGAATACGATGGTAAAACATTAAGTGTAGGCTCAGATATGGTGGATGAGCTAAAGGACAATGATGCACTGGATTTTCATTTTGTAGACAGTGAGGAAGCAGAGCAGGGATTAAAGAATGGTACTTATTATATGGTAATCACCATTCCAGAGGATTTTTCCAAAGATGCTTCTACATTGATGGACGACAATCCGAAAAAAATGGAACTGAAGTATGAGACAAATCCGGGAACTAACTATATCGCGTCCAAGATGAGCGAGAGCGCTCTGTCCAAGATCCGTGAGGCAGTTGCTTCCAAGGTGACTGAAATTTATACACAGACGGTTTTTGACCAGATCGCAACGGTTGGAGATGGAATGCAGGAGGCGGCGGATGGTTCTGAGAAATTAAAAGACGGACTCAAAACTGCTTCTGATGGAAATAAGACAATCATCAAAAATCTTAAGAAACTTGCTGACAGCACACTGACGTTCAAGAGTGGTGCAGAAACTCTGACAGAAGGCCTGAAGGAATATACAGATGGCGTTTCTCAGGTTGACAGCGGAGTTTCCCATAGTTAAAGATACCACACCAAATATGATGAACCCACGCTTATACACTACCAGCTATAATAAACCGCAAGGACAGCAATTTGATGATACTGCTGTCCTTTCTTTTATAAAATTGCAGTACACATAAAAAAGCTGTAAAATGATAAATATATTTGTCCTTGTAACAATTCTCGGACATTTGCCTGTTATACTATCTGCAAAAAGCAAAGGAAGTGAGAATATGGAGCAGATTTTAATTGTCGAGGACGACAGTTTTTTGAATAAGATGTTAGACTATAA
>ERZ827156.1514-NODE-1514-length-27252-cov-4.098173_pt1 | contig 27252 bp, 42 predicted proteins | sample MGYA00519919_ERZ827156 | MGnify/ENA primary metagenome ERZ827156 (study PRJEB31778, sample SAMEA3449269) | human gut metagenome | biome: human gut; feature: human-associated habitat; material: faeces | place: United Kingdom | collected 2010/2012 ...
CCTGAAGCGAGGCGAAGCACAGCTGCGGGATGAAGGGGTCGCTGGACGCGTGGTGACGCAGGAGGCAATCGACGACGCGAGCGGTGTGCGTCGTGCCGTTCTCCGCCGAGCCCTCCTTCTTGATCCAGTTGACGTGCGCGGCAAGGACACACTTCATCTACGCTCGATGGAGGGATGAAACACTACCGTGTCGTGGACCGCCTTCTTGCAGCCGAGTCGGTCGTCCAGCAGCAGCCAGTCGTTCGCCTTCTCGAACAGATCCTCCAAGAAGCCCGCGCAGTGCTCCTGCCAGGCGCCGGCGAGCAGCGAGAGAACCGACTGGAGGCAGAGGCACGCACACACGACCAGACTCGGGTCCGAACCCTTCAGGCCCGCGTCGATCAGCGTCTTCAGCTCCGGCGCCAGGCCCGCGACGACGCTGACCTCGCTCTTCCTTCCGCGCAGCGCTTTCATGATACGTGTACACACGCTGCGGATGGAGTTGTAGGGATGGAAGGAATAGAAGAAGAAGAAGCTCGCCTTCGCGCCCATGCCCTTCAGATACGCCTCCTCCACCTCTGCTCCTGATTTCCTCCGCTCGCACTCACGCCATTCTGCATCTAACCGTCTCGCCTCGTCCTCCTGCAGACCGCCGTCCACCAGCAGCGACTTCTTTCGCAAGTCCGGCTTGCTCAGCACCGCGTTCGCCAGCTCCTCGTGCAAGTAGGCGTACACCAGGAACGGCCTTCGCCTCACCCTCCAGCACTAGCCTCACTCCTTCACTCTTTCCGCCAGCTCGATAATCAGCGTGATGCCCTGGCCCGTCTTTGCCCTCGCCTCCATCGCTCGCACATACCCCGTGATGTCGCTGCGCAGCCCGTCTGTTTATGATCACTCCACACAGCACTCACCATCCCTCCGAATCAAGTCGTCGATCAGCAGCTCCGCGCTCACGCCGCAGCACGAGGCGTTGTACAGCACGAACTCGTACAGCCGGTTGAGTAGTGCGTACACGCACATCTACCTCACACACGACGCCCGCACGCACCTGCACCACCACGTCGTCATGCTCGTAGAAGGCGATGCACGCCTGCTGCACGTCCATGAAGTACTTCTCCGTCACGCAGTGCAGCCCGTCCGCCACCACCCACTCGCTCCCGTCGTCCTGCTTCACGCCGCTCCGCACCACCCACTCTAGGCCTCACGCGTCGTTGCCTTGCCCACGCTTCCATGCGTACTGCTCGATGGGAATGCCGTGCATCACCGAGTGCCGCGCGGCCTGTTGGTGCTCTTTGAAGTCCAGCTCCAGCACTGTCTTCAGCATCAGCATGCCCAGACGGTTTTCCTTGCGGTTCTGCGACTGGAGGTACGACCGGAAGAGGGAGAGGATGAAGCGATGGAAGCCTACGGGGAATCGCGGGAGAAACAACCACTCTTGAAGTAGAAGAACTGGGTCTGCGCGTACACCGTGCAGTAGAACTCTTGAACCGTCCAGTCCTTCAGGAAGAAGTCGGTGGTTGCAAGGATGTGCGAGAAGAAGGCGTCCACCTTGGAGAACACGTAGTCGATCATCGAGTAAGCTTCCTGTTGGCAGTCTGGAGACAGCAGGGCACAGTGCGCCAACGCCTGAATGACGGAGGGGACGACTTGCAGGGAAACGAAGGTATCGCTCGTCAGCGCCGAGTCGACGACGGAGGAGGCGAGATCGAGGAGGACGGTAGAGGAGGCTGTGATGAGAGAAGAGGAGAACGACTACTGCTGCTGCAGTAAACGAAGTGAGCCAGCGTCGCCACCAGCAGCTCGTTCTTCCCGCTGTCCTTGGCGGTCTCGAACTGCGACAGGAGCGAGGGAATGGCGGAGAGCGCCACGTCGCGGAAGGCTACGGTGAAGGGAAGAGGGAGCCCAAACCGGACTGCGTGTGGAGACTGAGGAGGTTGATGTAGTTACAGCGGCGCTGCAGCAGCAGCTCCTTCTGGTACTGCGTGCCTGCTGTGTCAGCCAAAGCGTCATCTGCGTGGATTTCCGCCTGGGCTGTCAGCAGAAGCGTGCGGTAGTCCTAAGGATGAGTGCAGTGGGGTGACGGAACTTGCGGCGACATAAAGAAGGCGGCGTAGTGGAGAACGCGGTTGTCACACACGGGGTGCTTCTCTCGCATGAGCGAGGCGACGACGGAGAAGACTTGGGAGAAGGGCGAGGAGGCGAAGCAGCCCTCGTGGAGAGAAGAAGCCTCGGCGCGGAGATACTGGTCCTGCAGGAGGAGGTGGAAGTAGTGGAAGAGGCACTGCTGGAGCGAGACGGTGAGGGTGGCTGTGGTGTTGGTGCTCCAGGACTCCACGTCGATCAGCAGCTGCATGGACTGGCCCTCCAGGCCCTCCTGGAAGAAGAGGAGCAGCAGCAGGCAGAGAGAGCTCTGCTCTGTTGGAGAGGGGCGGTCCGTGCGTGAGGTGAGATGCAGGCGCACGAGCAGGGGCACGAGATTGGCTCCGTTCAGGCCGAGTGTGCGGAGATGAGGGAATTGCGATATCTACGTGAGAAGAAGAGATGATGGGTACGTTCACACTGGCCGAGGCCTGGTCGGTGGTCATGAAGAAGGAGAGAAGGGAGGGAAGGTTCATGTCCTCGTAGGGCAGCGAGCCGATGAACCGCTGGATGTCGGGCAGGAGGTCCACCGACACGGCGCCTTGCGTTTTGAGCGACCGCTCGTCCAGCAGGAGCAGCAGCAGGTAGATGCAGAAGGGCTGAGAAAGCGGGAAGAGGAACGGCAGCCAAGTCAGAACGCCGCTTCGCACCAGTTTGCTTTGGTGTGGCTGGAGGAGAAGCGACTCGAAGAGTATCTAGGAGTCAATACAGGCAGGTGAAAGAACCAAAAGAGCATCTAACTCGCCTCTGTCCATTCTCTCGGCACAGGCAGCCAGCGCCGTGAAGCAGTGATAGTACTCCACCTGGAGCGTTTCCTGCTTGCGGTACTGCCAGTCCGCCAGGCCCGTGCCCTCTTCCTCCTCCAGCATCGTGTCAACCACACGCGCCACGTCCTCCCTCGTGATGACGAAGACGTGCGGTACGCGTCGCAGCAGCGTGCAGAGGATGGAGATGCACAGCTGGACGGTCGTCTGCGCCGCCTCGATGGCTCGCTGGTTGGTGGAGGCGCGCTGCAGCGTGCGGAGGGCGTGGATCCGTTCCCAGAGAGATGTGAGCAGTGGTGTGGCGACATCCTGCAGCAGAGGCAGAGGCGCCGTGCGCACGAAGGAGAAGAGGAGATGGAAGAGAGAGGCAGTGTACTTGAGCCAGGAGACGTCCTCCGTGTCTGCTTGTGTGTGTTGAGAGGAGGGTGATTGTGATGGTGATAACTGGGATGCTGGCTGTAATGATAACGACTGCGATGACGACTGCGATGACGACTGCGATGACGACTGCACCTGCTGGACGACCCAGGCAAGGTCAGCCCTCATTTCCGAGGGAATGCAGGCGCGCGAGAGCAAGTCCATGGCGACAGAGCGAACGGAGAAGGGAATGAGAGAACTCTGATTCTGCTTGCAGAAGGAGTTGAGAGAGCGCAAGAGAGAGAGGTAAGCAGCACGCAGGTCAACGGGAATGGCGGCTTCCGAGGAATAGAGAGGGAAGTGGAATTGCAGCCACTTAGTGGCAGAAGCCGAGAGGGACGAGAGTGTGGAGAGAGAGGCGATGAGTTGAAGGGAGAGAATGAGGGGAGGGGGGAAGTGGGAGAGGAAGAGGAAGCCGTTCTGAAGGATGGTGGGTAGCTGCGCCGGCTGGATGTGGGAGAAGAGGAGGGACAGGCAGGACAAGGAGGGAGGAAGACGGAATTGATTCACGAGGGTGGTGTTTTGGTTATCCGTGGGTAATGTGTAAAGTACCACATAGCGAAAGAATACAGAAAAGAGTGCGCAGTCCTGATTGGAAAAGGAGAGGGAGGAAGGATAATCTGCATCCACATAGAACAGCAGCGGGTAGCATAAGTACAACACCCGCTTCGCCTAAAGATCATAAGGGCATAACACAATCACTGGTTGGAGAGGAAAGCGTCCCTCTCTCATGATACCAAGAATGGATGATATGCACTCGAGTACTTCACTTCGCTGGATAGTGAAGATGCATTTATCCAGGAGTCTACATGAGAATGGGACGAAAACACTCACAGAACGGAAAAGTTGAAGTGGAGAGTTGAAGTGGACGATTTCATGACTTGAATGATCGATTTTAGCGGAAGATGGAGAGTCTATGCGACATGACAAGTCTTCCTTTCTTACACTGTATTTGGATAGGCGCTCGTTTAACTGTTGAATAATGAGCAAGGCTCTCTTCCGCGTGGCCTCATTGTCCAAACTCTTAAACACGGAAGCAAGAAAGGAATCGACTTTTGTTTCGAGCTCTTCGTTACTCCAGTATGAAATGGAGAACGACAACGCCTTCAATTCTTCTTCGTTCATTGAATAAGAGTGAAAGAGGGGCGCGCACAAATTGGAATCCACGATGTCTCCTTCTTCATTCCATGAAAACCAACTATTGAGAGGTGAACAGAGTGTATATCGCTTCTATGTGAAGGTAGTAGAACGAAACAATCAAAAGGACACGAAACTAGTACTCGATCTTGCAAACTAAAGAACACTGCGAACACTCGAGGAGATCCATCTTCTCATCAACCTCTTCCTGGTAAATCTAACCCATGAGGAAGATGAACAGTCACGACTTCAAAGACTCCGCCACAGCGGCACGGATGCACGTACGAAGAACTTCCGTTGGGAGAAAACTCGGAAAAGGGAAAGACCTCATTCACGACAACATCGTCATCGGCTATGGACTCAGCCAGTGAATGGTGAAGATACCCAGTACAATCTTGTCATAGTTTGTCCGCTTCGTTTCATCGCTTAATACACTCCACGCCTCCTGCAGCTTTTGGAAGGACTACATGTGATTGCCGAATAAAGAGCAAGCCTCCGGTGTAGCCCCTTTGTCGGGATGGCAGGTCAGAGCGAGTTTGCGATATGCCTTCTTGATCTCTTCGAAACTGGATGTTGGGGATACGCCAAGAATCGAGTAATAGGTTTCGCTGCTCATTGCATCCGAATCAATGAACGACAAAAAGGGGACCCATTTCGATTGCGACCGAAAATGGGACTATTCTGATCCTCTCGACAAAAGTGGAGGGGATTTGTTACGAATTCATGGATCGGGTTTTGGAGATGGTCCTAAGAAGCGGAGAGACAAAAAAGAATGGAAGAACTGCTTGCAGAATTGGATAAGCTACCTGCGGAGTCTACTGAACCCGTTGAGATGCTACCCGAATTGGATGAAACGCTGGAACAAGAATCACTCGATGCGAAGAAGGCGATTCGAGACAAGGTGGAGAAGATTGAAACCGAGTATAGCAGTAAAGTGGAATTCATGAATAGGATTGAATCCATTTCAGTTAATGTGGCCAGTGAATTCATGAAAGTGGCACTGTTACCAGTTGATCATGATTACAGGACACGTAGTGAATGTGTTGGAATGTAAAGAAAAGGTGCGGAAGAACAGTTTCTCCTAATCGAAGCGGATTGTGCTTTGCTTTTAGAGAATAGAGTGAGGCACAGTTACTGTTTTGAACACTAGAAGCGACTGAGTGAGCAGATTACTGCGTTAAAGGAGCTGAGCAGTTCACCGTTTGTGAATGACATGATCGGCTACATTGAGAGAAGGATTCAAAAGCTGGAAGCAAGTCTAGGGTATATGTCTTTAGCATTTCATAAGTGCTAGTGACTATTACGAACAGGCAGTGGATTGCGAAAGGATGGTAAAAATGCAAACTCGTAACTGTGATATGTTGTTGCTAATTGCAATAGAAATACAAACTGCAAAGAAAGACATTGCTAGTACGGTGAATGAGCTCATGGAGACTACCGCAGATGAGGATAAAACCGTTGATCTGTCATTGCTGGACGGTCATGAAGCAAATCCCTTCGTAGAAAAGACAGAATCAGACATGATGAGAGAGATTGACGCGATGTTGGAGAAGCTGTGTTGTACTTGTTTCAAACTGCATTTACATGCCAGTTTCCATTTCCAAAGCACTTCTCTGGACTGATTCCATATGTCTCTCATACGCGACCCAATTCACTCTTTTATTTCCCTATGAAAGACAGCATGAAACACCTCACCCCTTTCAAAGTGCAAAAGAAGTACTGATTCTGTCACCCATTTTCAGCTCCGTTTTTGGAATCCAACTCAGGATTGCCCTGTTCCTTGCGACTGCAAAGAGAAGGACGGAATTGCCATGTCGAGAAGAATAATCCTATCCTCGGAGGACGAGGACTCCGCCATGTCGGACGTTCCTGCTGCGATTACAGAGAAGCCAAAGGTAGAGGACATGGAGAGTAATAAGGAGCAGATAACCACGAAGGAAGAGACGAGCAAGCCCATTCCCGAAAGTAGCACTCTTGGATGAAAGGGTCTCATGCAGTAGAGGATGCAAAAGCAGAGACAGCGAAGAAACCCCAGAGAAAACGAGCGACGCGCAAGAAGGAAGACAGTGACGAGGAGGAGGAGGAAGTAACGAGCAAACGGAGAAGTAACATGTAAAAACCGTGAAATGAATGGTAGGAACGACAAAGACACAGGAAAAACGAAATGCACCCAAGAGAGGGAGAGGCTCTAAGAAGGCTGCGGCAAAGGAGGAGTCGGACGATGGAGAGGAAGATTCGCTTTCTGCTCAGGCGATGGAGGGCAGTGATGAAATGGAGGAAGACAGTGTGAGCGAAGACGATCTGACGGCATTCAAGTCGGGACAAACCAAGCCCACTCCGTCTCCGGTAGTGTTGACGCCTGTGCGTTATGGGATAGGGCTGTGGCGACCGCGTGTTTTACGAGTCCCTGTACAAACAGAATCCGAACTCGTTCATCGCTCTGAAGTGGTGCATCGAGTATGGCGTGTTCCCGACAAAGATCTGCGAGGAGAAGTTCAGAGTAGAGGGAGAGTCGTGGGTGTGAGAGAGTAGGAGTACCTGTTGCGAAAGGAGAAGATGAAGCTGGAGAAGAAGTAGGCAGTGGCAGTGGTGATTTCATGTGGCTCTACGTCTGTTTGTTCTATTGAGGGGCCCTGCAGTGCTCTGCGGACAAAACGAAAATGGCATACTTCTCGACCAATCAGATTGCGAGACTCCGTTTGATTGACACTTCTTCTTTTCAAACCAGATTCATCATTGTTTTTCCTTTTCTCCCGCATGAACGACAGTAATCAGAGTGGGCGTTCCGAAAGCACCATTGAAATGGAAATCTACCAAGATGACATCCAGAACTGTATTGCTCTTTCTGTTGACAGTCGGATAGAAAAGATGGTCGAGCTGACTTCCGACATTGAAGAATTGCTGGGACTCCAGTCCGATAAGGAGTTCCGTATGCAGAGAGTGAATCTGTTCCGCCAACGCGCGGTGGCGGAGGGGATCCCTCCCGTTCTGGACCCCGAGTTCAGCGTCAAGGTGGAAAACTACTGCAGCCTCCTTCAGAGCAAGAAGGCCATTCTCCTCAGCATGTACAAGTGCTGCGAGGACTTTTGCTTGGCAATGCACAACGAACTAGAAGCCATCAACCAGTCGTTTGCCAACAATCCGGAAGAGCGCGCGGCCTTTGTCGACAACTATATGCGAAGCAGCTGCTCTCGCTCTCGCTGCTCCAAGCTGGCTTCGGGGAAGCACCAGCGCCGGAATCGCCTCCCCAGCCATGCGCTGAGCATTCTCTGGGATTTTGTCCGCACGCACAAGAAGAACCCGTATCCCTCCACCCAGCAGAAGGAGGCGCTCGCCCGCCAAACCAATCTGACCATGACCCAGATCCGCAACTGGTTCACCAACACGAGGAAGCGAAAGCTCAGCCAGGCGCCGGAGAGCGACGAGGACTACTCGATCGGGTCGGACAACGAGGACTCCTATCCCTCCCCTCCTCCCGAAGAATCGGCTGGGAGACGGTCGCTGAAGCGGAGGGCTGTGGGCCGCAATGCCAAGACGGCGAAGGCCCGAAAGCAGTCGGTGGATCTGACGCCGGTTCTCCCACTTCCATTTGCGCCAAATGCCGTGCCGAACGATGCGCCGCAGAACCGCACGGCCAACGCGTCGCATGCGTCGCACGCGGGGAGGTGGATCCAGCACGCGGAGGGCGGGATGCTCTCTTCGGTGGATGGTGGAAAGAGCAGTGAGAAGATGGAAGAGGCAGAAGCGCCCTTGGAGATGAAGACTGAATCGGCGTCTCACGTCGGGACGCCCCGATTTGACCGCGATTTTTCTCTTTTTGAGCCAGGTTCCATTCCGAACTCCGGAATCGGCTTTTCCCTGTCCCACTTTTCCGATGATCCCTTGTTGCTTGGTTTGAGTCTGGGCGATCTCCAAGACAACGAGTTCTTCAACAACAACCCAATCGCGATGCGCAAGAAGGACGGAGAGGAAGGCGAGGCCATTCCCCCGCATTTGGATGAAGAGAGAGTAGATGTGAATAGCGATACGATAGTCCCCAGTTCTGTGTAATCTGTATATGTTTGTGTGCTCCTGTTTGATCCAACAAGGACGATCTCAAAAGACGGTCATAGCTCGTTCCCCACCGTGACCCAGTTGTTCCGGAGGTTGTTCCTGCGCCCGAAGATCTCCAGGTAGTACCCTACGCCTCAGCGCGCCGCGCATCGCCCACCGTTCGGCACCAACCGCTCGATGAGCTCGTATATATCGGTGGGCTTCTGGCTCTGGCCCAGGCGCTCGGAGTAGATCACGTCCGACTCCAGCCCGAAGTTGGTCAGTGGCGGCGGGTTGCCTCGCTTCGCCACGAAGCAGGTCTCCTTGGAGTGCTGCAGGTAGAAGCCGTGGCTCTTCGCCATGCGCCGGTTGCGGTTGCACTTCACCCACGCGATCTCGTCGACGAACCTGCGCCTCACCTCCCGCCGCCGCGCCCACGTGTAGCCCCAGTAGGAGATCATCTCGATGGCCAGGCGGTACTTGGCGTTGATCACCCACATGAACAGGTAGCCGTCCGTCTGGATCTTCGCCACTGGGATCGCGCTGATCGTGTCGTCGCCCAGCTGCTCGTACGCGATCGCCACCTACGCCTCAGCACTCCGCGTCGCGTCTACGCCTCGCGTGGGGTTGGCCGTGGCGAGCTGCCATGGGGGATCCATCATGATCACATCGAAGTACCGACCGGTCGTGGCGAACTGCGTCTGGCCCAGCTTCTCCCAGTCGAACGTCCGGATGTCCGCGTTGATCGGGATGCTCAGCGGAGGCGGGTCGTACTGCGACAGCTCCGTCACGCACGCCTTCATCTCTACGCATCACGGTTGATGCAAATCGGCACCGTCGTCCAGATCGTCCATGTTGCCGTCCTCGCCCGCTGCGACGGGCTTTAGGGACGTCATTTCCCTCAGCTTGATGAGGCGGTGGAGCAATCCCTTCTTCTGGAGTTCGTTGCGCAGCGCCTTCAGCTCGCTGTAGGAGGACAGGACGGTGCTGAAGTCGTTGTCCTACCCTTGACTCCGGAGCGTGAAATGCCAACCCTTTGTTTCGAGTCGTTCTTTGCCTCGTCCACTGTGTTATGGATAGACGGTGACACGTCGCTGAGCAGCAGCTTCTGCTCAATACAGCAAATGGCCTTCATGACGCTTCGTTCGTTCATCTCCTCCACAGCGCCGCCAAAACTATCCGCAATGGCTAGGCATTTAAAACGACTAGCAACCGATACATGAAGAACTCATTGCGTGATGTCTTTCGCTCCGATTCCTCTTTCTCTGCAGAGACTCGTCCTCCTCAAGTATATATTCTTCTTCGTCCTCTTTGTTCTCTAATCGTGAGCGGCTCCCTCAGCCGAAACCCTTGGGATCCTCGAAGGAGCAAAACTCGCAGATGAAACCGGTTGCACGGTCTGCTTCCTCTTCCGGAATCCCGATACTACGCATCAGCACGGAAGCAGTTCTCGTCACCATGAGCAATGGTACCACGTTTGGCAGCTGTTGCAGCACACCATTGCTCCTCGTCCTTTTCCATTGCAGATGCAGAAATCCTGCCCTTCCATATCTCGTGGTTGAGGAATAAGAGTGTTGAACTCGACCGGGACTCATCCCGTCTTATGGTCCCAAAAGGGTGTCCCGGTTTTGTTTCAGAATAAACAACGTCCATTATTCGTTTAACGTCGCTAGCTGATCGCTCTTGAGGATGTCGTTATACCGCTGCTGCACAAAGCGCATTGCTGAGGGAAGATCATCACCCAGCTCGTTTTCCTCCGCAGCATCCTTCTTCGTTTCGGGAAGCTCTTCTACGCTGCTCTTTTCAGCCGGTTCTTGCTTGAGGAGAAACAGTTGGATTGATGCTGTGGGAGTCTCTGTCTCGAGTGGTTCGTCCGTTTCTTCCGTTGCGTTGTCCCCTTCCTTCTTCACGATGTCTTCTTCCTTCTTCACGTTCGCACTTGTTTCCATCTTGCTCTGTTCCTTCTTTTCCTCGATTCTTGTATCTTCGGTCTTCTTCTCTTTTTCTTCCTCTTTCTTTGTTTCTTCTTCAGTCGCCTTCTTCTCTTCATCAGTCTCCTTAATCTCTTCTTCGCTTTTCTTCTTCTCTTCTTCCTCCTTTCTCTTCTCCTCCTCAATTCTCTTCTTCTCTTCCTCCTTTCTCTTCCATTCTTTAGCTCTCCTGTCCAACTCTTCCATACACCGATTGCCTTCTTCCATCATCATCTTGAACTCTTCCAGTCTCTTCTTCCTCAAGTCTTCCAGCCTCTTCTTTACTTCAGCCTCCTTCTTCTCTTCCTCTCTCTTCTTCTCCTCTTCTCTCTTCTTCTCCTCCTCTCTCTTCCTCTCCTCTTCTCTCTTCTTCTCTTCCTCTCTCTTCTTCTCCTCCTCTCTCTTCCTCTCCTCCTCTCTCTTCCTCTCCTCTTCTCTCTTCTTCTCTTCCTCTCTCTTCATCTCCTCAATTCTCTTCTTCTCTTCTTCAGTTTCCATAGTTTCTTCAGTCTTCTCTTCCGCTCTCTTCTTCTCTTCCTCAACTCTCTTCTTCTCTTCTTCATTTCCCTTCTTCTCCTCTTCCACTCTCCTCTTCTCTTCCTCTTCCATTCTCCTCTTCTCTTCCTCAACTCTCTTCTTCTCCTCCTCTTCCTTTCTCTTCTCCTCTTCCTCCGCTCTTCTCTTCTCCTCCATCTCCTCTCCTATCTTCAACCGCTCATTTCTCTTCCCCTCAACAATTCTCCTCCCCTCGTTCCTCCGCGCGCCCATGATCCTCCAATACGCCCACCACGTATTGCTATCCTCCTTCCGAACCCAAGTGGGACACGCCGACACTCCGTGGTTCAACATAAACCAGCACTTCCGCCCCTCGCCTCTCGACAGCCCCTGCGCCCGTTGGAACGCCGGGACGTTCTTCGCGAAGTACTCCCACATCTTGTCCGTGTACTTGGGCACCAGGCAGCGCAGCATCGGACCGCTCCGGTCATTTCGATGCTTCGCCGCCATGGCATCCGTCCAGCATCCCGGGTCGTCGCAACGGAAAAACGGCCCTTCGCAGTCGCTGTCGTTGCAATGGGCCACCGGCTCCGTCTTGTAGCACTGAAAGCAGAAGCGATCGAAGGCGTAGCACTACGGCTCACAGCTCGCAGCGGGCGTTACGTTATTCCATCGCGGCGTCATCACACCCGTCTCATCGGCCTCGTACGGCAGACACTGGCCTCTATCCTTCTGCAGCAGCTCGATGCCCTCGTCCACGTCCGCGGCCTCCTCCTTCAAATCTAAGTACTGAACGTCCAGCAGAATGGGAGAAATGAGATGATCGAAGGAGATGATGTACAGACCGGGCTCGGTGAACGTGAAAATGGGGAACTCATTATAACAGAAGGAAACCGTATGGCCCTTAGAGTTCTTCTTCTGAACCGTCATGTCCAGAGTGAAGGCCTCATCATAGCAATTATAGCCCTTTACACACTTGAAAGCCACGAATCCACCCACGATTATTTTCGCGTAGAACGGATAGAAGAAGGCGGTATTGCCCAAAGAGAAGACGCATCTAGACGTAACGATAGCATCGAAGACATACCCCGCCTCCGGAATGCTCTGCCGACGCAAACGCTCCACAGTCACCAGAGGCAGATTGCCCTCCAGATGAATGTCGCCTAAATGCAGATTCGCACTCGCCTCCAGTTCGCTAGCCAGGCTCGGAGAGATCATACTCAGCTTGCGCTCGGAGAGGACTTCAATAACAGATACAACTTTGCCAATCCTGACCACATAATCTCCTGGCATGACAAAGCTGAATTCCGTGATAGAAGAGCCTCCGATAGGAGTCTCCAGAATAACGGTATCCCTGTAGATTACGGCGCAAGTCTGGGGACTGGAAGCAGTGAAACACGGAATGCGAGCGATCGTATACTGGGGAAAGGTGTAAGGACTACTTTGGTAGTTGACACACTTCTTGACCTCCACCCAGTAGCACTGCAACTTCGCCATTGTCTCCTGTTCGCCAGGACACATGTTCAGCCGTTTCTCTCGCTCATGAATGGACGACTGCATTTCGTTAAAGAGGTCGAGAATCTTAGGGTTTTTGATCTTCTTTATCCTCTCGTTGATCGGAATGCGCGGTTTTCTCTTGTTCCTAGGCATCGTGAAGGAAAGAATGGAAGAATAAACAGACTGTAAAAAAAACTCAGCAATAACACCCATAACCCTCCTCCTGTTGTGCAGACACGTCCACCTTCGGAATGACCACTCCCATGCTCTCCATGAGAGACGGGCTCTCCAGCACCTTCGTGACCAGCTCCTCGAAAACCTGGTTGACGCCGATGCTCTCCTTCGCACTGGTTTCTATATACAGCATCTCCTACGGCTCACTCCGGCACGCCAGGACTACGTGCTGCTTTGCAAACGCCTGCCCCTCCTTCGTGGTCACGTCCCGGTTTGTCTACGCGTCATTCCGAAGCAAAGGAGCAACCAAGTCAATCTTGTTTGCCACCAGCAACTTCACTATGCTATCTGTTTTGTCGGTGCAGTAGTTCTCGCACTCGTCCAGCCACGTCTGCAGGTTTTCGAAGCTGCTTCGAGAGCACACATCGTACACTACGTTGAAAACGGCAATGCATTGGATACCCAGAATGATCCCGTGGGCGCCTCGGTAGTAGCTGCTCGTCAGTGTGCGGAAGCGCTCCTGGCCCGCTATTGCTCAGCATCGCGCCCAGCCGCCCACCCGTGTCCCAGATTGTGGCGCGCACCTTTTTCCCCTTCACCTCCATCAGCTTTCGTTTGAAGTCAACACCTAGCGCTAATCACGCTGCCGCAAGCAATACCAATGGTGGGCGACAGCTCGTTGAATTTGTCTTCGATGAAACGCATCAGAATGCTAATCGCTGACGCCAATCCGGGACTCCCCACCAGCTCTTTCCCACATTCGAATCTCCGATCAGAAGGATTTTCACGTTCAAATCCACCTTGTCCACCGGCTGCGCACTCATCCTTCAAAAAGAATGAAACGGCGAAAAACGGGTCGAATTCCTTGCTTCAACAAACAGACCATAACCGACTGATCACGCGACTCACCGCGGTGTTCGTCGACTTCGGGACGGTGATGGCGTGGTTGTAGTTGTACCCGTCGTCCTTGAACACCTCCGTCTTCGCGCTGACCCTCCATTGTCCGTCCACGATGAACCTACGCCTCACACATCCCCTCCAAATCGACTTGTACAGATAGTCTCCCGCAGGAAGAAGCACCGACGCCACAAACACGTTCTTACTCCGCATCATCGCAATGGGGTGCTCTCGCCACTGCGTGAAGTCCCCCACCAGCAGCACTTCGCGCGGCTCTTCCCCCGGCGGAACCACGTAGGTGAACGGGATGCGCGCGCTGGGCAGGAGGCAGCGCCGCAGGCGGTAGAACTCGCTCACGTAATCCCGCGCCTGGTCCATCACCTCGATGGTCGTCTGCCGCGTGCTGTCCCGCAATTGTTCATAGCTGTATCTCACACCTTCTCATCACACCCACTCCTTCGTGCTGGCGAACACGCCCAGCGCGCGGCGGATCGCGCCCAGGAAGTCGCGGTAGCTGTGTTCCTGGAACAGGAACCCGTTGGGCAGCGGACTCTTCGCGTCCCAGTCGCGCACCGTTTCCTACGCCTCACGCCGCTGACAAGGCCCCACCTTCAGCCCGCCCGTGCTGAAGGCGATCACCGGCGTGCCCGCGACGAAGAACTCGTCCTGCACGATGCCGCAGGGCTCGAACAGCGAGGGCATGAGACCGAAGTCCGCCGCCAGGTTGCACACGAAGCCGTCCGTGAAGAACTCGTGCGGGTTGGCCTAGTGGTGAGCGCCGGCCGCCGCCCGCACCCAGAAGCAGTCGCCGTAGTAGGTGCGAAGGTACTCCATCTTGCTCATGCAGTAGCGGCCGTAGGGGTCGCTGTCGTTGGCGATGCCGCCCACGATGATCTGGATGTTGCGGTTGCAGGAGACGATGAGTTCCTCGGCCACCTCGCAGATCAGATGCACGCCCTTCTGCTCCGTGATGCGGCCCACGAACACTAGCAGGGGAATGGCCAGATTCTCCACGCCGAAGTACTTCTCCTGCACGAAGAGCTTCGCCGTGTTGTGCGTGTGCGTCGCCAGGCCCGCGTACTTCATCTTCTTCTCGAACACCAGCACGCCGTTGGGCGAGGAGAAGGGCTGCGGGAACCGGCGCAGCAGCGGCGCCAGCGCGGAGGAGTGCGTGATGTCCTGCTGGTAGGTGCAGCTCACCGTGCCCCAGGTGTCTGTGGCGAGCAGCACGCAGCGCGACGGGTTGAGGATGTTCGCCTGCCAGTACGGGTCCTGCAGCAGCTGCAGCGGCAGCCCGTGCACCTCCGCCAGCCGGTCCTCGCCCTGCGGGTAGATGCGGCCCTCGTAGCTGTCGTCCAGGTTGTGCACGATGTGGAAGAACGACGCGCCCGCCACGGAGGTCGACCCGTAGAAGATGCGCGCGTAGGCGGCGACCAGCCCGCAGGGCCAGTCGTTGGTGACCACCACGCTGGGCTGGATGGCGTGCACGGCGCAGTAGGTGAGCGGCGCCAGTGCCATCAGGACTTGGCCTATGCGTCAGCCGGTGCGGCGAGGCGGACACTGCATCATGAAGGCAGGCGAGCCGCTCGGGTAGGGCCGCGAGAAGGTCCTGGCGTGGTGGAAGAACACGTAGGTGACGCGGCTGATCATCCCGCGGTGAAACCCCACCTCGAGCGTTTCGCCGGAGGGCATCTGGATGGGGAGTGTCTCCTCGAAGAGGATGTCGTCCTTCTTCAAGTAGCTGCGCCTCAGTCGCTCTCGCTCGCCTTACTCCGTGTTGCCGTAGCGGTCCTTGTCGTAGTACGGACTGATCACGATCACCTCCTCGCCCTGCTTGGCCAGCGCCTTGGACAGGTTGTCCACCATCACGCCCAGACCGCCTACCGTCGACCACTTTCCCAGCTCCGGCGTGATCAGCACGATCGGCCCCAGCGCGTTCGCCTTCAGAAGGCCCTGAGCGATCTCGCCGCGCAGGCCACCTACCCGTGAGGTGAAGAGGAAGAAGCCACCGGACTGAGCGATGCGCCGAAGGGCCGCCAGCACGAGGTCGTTGCGGTCCACCAGCTCCGTGTTGGAGTGCTTGTCTGTGACGCCGTTGAAGCGGTAGCTGCAGTAGAACACTACCTCCCGTAGCACGCGCAGGCGCCGCGCCTCACTCTCCACTTCGTGTCATTGACAGCACACACACTCACCACCACAGCGGTCGCACACGTCCCAGAACCACTGGAGCATCGCTCCCAGCGTATCCGTCTCCTCCGAGTTCACGAACGCCTCCAGAGCGCTGCAGGCGGAGGTGAAGATGGAGTTGTTGTGCAGCTCGCCCAGCACCTCCTCCTCCTTCAGCATGCGTTTGTTCCACACCGGCTGGCCCTGGTAGAACTGCTGTCCCACGGGCCGCGTCGACGCCAGGATGGCCTCCAGGTCCTCCAGGCTCTGGCCCAGGAAGTGCGTCCACTCCGCCGGCGACACGTCCGCCTTGTACTCCATGTGCACCAGCGCGAAGTCGAACGGCAGGAACGGCAGGCGCAGGATGCGCGAGTACAGCTCCTGGTTGCTCCACTACGCCTCATGCGTCACGCCTCACCCCACCAGCACGCGCATGTCCTTCTGCACGAAGTGCACCGCCCACAGCCCCGCGTCCTCCCGCGAGTGCTCCCGCATCCAGTGCAGCGGCAGCAGCAGCTCGTCCAGCCCCAGAGAGACCGTGGTCGGCTCCGACTCGAAGGACGCCACCACGATGAAGATCTCGCCCTCGCGGAAGCGGCAGAATGCCGCCACCTTCGCAGTAATGGGCTTTACGTGGAGCGGGATGAACTCGCCCTCGCGCAGCACGGCGTAACGCGCTCGCAGCTCGCGGAAGAACTTGTAGTGGTCGCTGATGCGTCGCAGGTCGAAGCCGTACTGCGGCCCGATGGACGCGCGCACGTCGTCCTCCAGACGGTCCAGCTGTGCGTGAGTCGGACGAGTGGCAACAACCTTGTCCAGCTCCGTGTAGGAGATGCTGAAGGAGGCGGTGCTGCCCGAGACGGAGCGCGTAGGAGATGACTCGCGAACCCACGACGTCACCTGCGTGTCAGCTCCCTTCGCTTCGCCTACGCGCTTCATCGCACCGTCCTTTCCTCCACGCCGCGGCGCCGAGGCCAGAATGCCCAGATTGTCGTAGGAGACGGTGCGGACGTTTGGATCCGCCTCCTCATCCACACCCCACCACGTGTCGGCCTTCAGCTGCGCGGATTGCAGGTAGGGGTGCTTGATGTGCGTCTGGATCGGGATCTCCAGCACGCTGTTGAAGCCGCCGAAGCTGTCGCTCACCTTGCTGGCGTTCGTGGGGTCGCAGACGTAGCGGTGCTGCGCGGGGATGAAGAACTTGTAGTAGTACAGCCCCGCGTACAGTTCCAAGTACAGCTCGAACACGTTCTGCTTGTTCTCCGTGCGGCGCAGCACCATCTCGTCGCTCGCAGGGTTCCAGTCGTTGAACGACCCCACCAGGAACACCTGCGTCACCGCCGCCTCCACCTCGAAGTGGAAGTTGATCACTACGCTTCATGGTTTGTTTCCGCTCCCACCCTTTCTCCCAGCACGCGCGGCGTAGTGCGGCTCCCATCCTACGGGTCAGTCACTCAACCACCGCCCACGCGTCTCTTCCTCCGGAGCGATCTTCATCACCTCAGCCACTCTCTCCGCCTGCTCCTCGTCGCCCATGGAGCCCATGGAGCCCATGGAGCCCATGGAGCCCATGGAGCCCATGGAGCCCATGCTCACCGTGCGGCTGTGCAGGCGCGAGGACCGCGACTGGCGCCGCGCCTCGTCGTCCGCCGTGATCTTGAAGCTGCGACCCTCGTCCTCGCAGTAGAAGCAGGAGAGGAGAGAGGGCAGCGTGAACAGCAGACACACGGCCGGCCACGTGGCTCGGTGCAGCGTGGCGCTGGGGTAGGGCGTGTTCTCGTTGCAGAGGAAGTGCACGGTGTAGAAGGGCGCGTTGGCGATGGGCGAGCCGATGTGCGACTCGCGTGACGACACGTCGAAGAGGTCGACCGGCGCGTCGGAGTGGCTACGCCTCAGCCGGGAGAAGGAAACGTACCGCTGCTCCACCACGCCCGTCTTGGTCACCTCCACGCCGCGCGCGGCGCACAGCGAGGACAGCAGCCCGTCGCAGAAGGGCAGCACGCCGCAGCGAAGCAGGTCCTGGCTCCGGCCCCAGTAGGCTACGCGTGACTGCCTCTCTGCACAGCGACCGTTGCTGCAGAACAGCGCGTCGGGCACCTTCTCGGTGATGGCGCGCACGATCTTCACCAGGAAGGGGTTCGGGTACTCCTTGCGCAGGGCTGCCGTGCAGTTCCAGTACCTGCTTCTCACGCCGCACGCCCGCACCCACCCGCACTCCTCGTTCTGAATCACCACGCGGCCCTCCATCGCCGCCTCCGCGGACGCCACGGCGTGGAGGTCCGTCTCCAGGAGAATGGGCCACGCCTGTCCGTCCTGGAAGAAGAAGCAGCGCACGCCGTACTGCTCCACGCACTGCTCCAGCTGCCGGATCGCGCGGTCCCACTCCTCTCTCTACGCCTCACGCCCCCGCCGCTGGGCCACCAGCCGGTAGTTGGGCAGCACCTCGCTCTCCCACTGCGTCTCGTAGCCGTCCGTGCCGGGGTGGGGCACCAGTCCCGCGCCGCTGTCGTATAGCACGGGTGTACGCGCCTGGCGGTCCTCGTGCGACACGCTGGCGTTGATGCTGAGCATGAGCTCCATGCGGTGCTCGCCCAGGCTACGGGTGAATGGCGAGGCGAAGAAGGACGATGTGACCACGCGGCGCAACTCGTCGGCCGTGCCGAACTGCACGCCGTTGGGCGAGGAGAAGGGAGCCGAATCGCTTGGTGCACTCTGTTCACTTGTCGTAATTGTTACTCCCTCTCCCTCCGAGCTGATTTCACTCTCGCTGCTCTGGAGAGCCAGCCCCACCCGCGCAGAGGAGTCAGAGAACTCCGAGGGCGAGGAATCTGCGGAATCTGTTGCATGGAGCCCCAGCCCGTCGCGCTCGGCGTCATCCTGGAGCACGTGGAGAGAGGAGGAGTGAGCGGAGGAGACGCCGATGGACACGACGTCCACGCCCTTGTCCGCCAGGGAGGGAATCATGTCCAGCAGGAAGGAAAAGGTGGACTTGGTCGCCTTCGCGGGGTCGGCGCGCTTGGCGATCTCCAGGTCGCTGGGCACCTCGTAGAAGCAGTGCGAGCGCGTGCCCTTGGGGAGCACGACGAACCGTCCGCGCCGCAGCACCTCGCTCGTGGACACGCGCCGCACCACCCAGTCGTAGTAGCCGGGGAGGGAGAAGCACCCGAGCGACTCGCGCGGAACGAAGCAGGAGGAGTCGTCCGTGCGGGATTGGAGCGTGAGGGGGTGGGAGTGGATGATGCGGAAGGGGTGGTAGTCGTTCTGGTGGAAGGAGGAGTAGGGGACGGTGAAGAACAGGAGAAGGTCGTCGCAGGAGCAGGAAGCCGCTTCGACGGAAAGGGAGATGGGGTCCCCGACCTCCGCCAGCGTCACGGGGAGCGCGCTCTCCAGCTGCCAGGCGTGGCCATCGTACCTACGTCAGAGAGGGGGAGGAGGCGTACAGGCAATTCAGCAGCACCACTGCAAAGAATCGAATCTCTTGGGCGAAATGGCCCAGCATGCAAATAAGAAAGCTCTCCATCTGCGAAACAAGGGAGGAAAAGCGGGAGCAGCCTAAAGGGGACTGGCAAGCGTTTACAATCGACAGCACGTCGGACTCCACCCGCTTCAGAATGGACGGATCCGGTGGAGCGGTCGGCTGGAAGAGGGTGGACAGGATCGACTCACCGTAGAAGTACTTGTTCCCGCATGAAACCTTTTCGAGCTCCTCGCAGTCGTTCCACGCCTTCTGATAGTCAAAATACGACAGGCCGTTGTATGTGAAGGATTCGTCTGCGTGCACTGTCTCGGAGTGGTCGACGGAGTCCGAACGGAGGGAGGATGCGTTCCATTGACAGTCGCAGAGCCATTTCCATGAGCAATCGCACTCGTTCATCCAAAATGCAAGAAAAGAAAAGTGGAGAGCGGGGCAGTTGTCATCATTGATAAGACACTTTGACAAGCGGGAGAGAAGAAATGACAAAAATCGGAAACGCGACGAGGACTCGAATCGGGGGGCTGTGGGGGCAGGGAAAGAAGACAGAACCAATCGACGCGTGGACAACGACCATGTCCGTTACCTTCACATACAGCTCAATCGACAATAAATGGAATCAGTTCGCCAGTAAAGGGGATCGTATTCAAATCGTCAATCAGGTGGAGATAGGAGGGTTCCGTCATGGCTAGGGGCAGTCGTTCCAGGGAACGGTCGAGGCGGCGAGTCCCTCGTGCGTGTTGATCACTCTGGATAACACGGGAAAGCAGGTGGAGGTGAAACATAATTCGTTCCAAATCGTAAAAAGACGCTGTAGGAACGCGGGCGCCGAGAGAGTGACGTTGTAGTGACCACCCAGAACAACATCCCCGTGGAGACGGGAGATCTCATCGTTTTCACCGCAGACGTAAGGACCGTGCCTCAAAGTACCCCGTAGGGGAACGCGTACACCGGCATCATTTCTGCCATCGATGCTGCGGCAAACCTGGCCGCGGTGGACGTGGTATCCAACACAAAAGTGGGAAGACAGCAAGTGGCTATAAATAAACTCTCCTATCTGGCCAAGGGCTACACCACGGGCAACATGTCCCCCATGCCCCAGGTGAACGCGTCCTCTCCCGGCTCCGTACAGATCCAGCCTCAGGTAGCGCATCTGCGTATCCTACAGTGTAGAATCCGCAGGGAGTTCCACAAATCAACACCGCGCAGAACGCGTCGCAGATCGCGCTGCTCTACCCGGCACCGTGCGTCGTGATGGCCGTGCCCTATAACACGAGTTGGTTTCGGCGAGATGTATTCCCTGTAGATCCCGACTCGTTCCCCGAGGCGATGTACGTGCAGATGCCGGACCGCGCTCCCGGACAGCCCGTGCTGCTCCCCGTGGTGCGTATGGGCTGCGACACAGCGCTGGTCGTGATTCCCCCCGCCAAGGGGAGAGGCGCCACCATGGTGAGCGCGACGCCCGTAAAGGCGACGCCCTTGCAGTCCAGGCCGTCGACGACGAGTATGTCGATTCTTTGTTCAACAAGCAAGACAATGGCTGTTTGGCTAATAGGGGTGGAAACCGCCACGGTGGTAGCCACCGCGGCCGCGACCTCTGCCTCTCTTCAGCATGAAGCGGGGCAGATTCTTCCGCTTCGGCTCCACGGTCAGTTCGCGCTCGTGGAACGTGTTTCCGCTGAACATCAGGGCGGACTTCACGGACTCGGGATCCGTGAACTCTATATAGGCAGCCCTACGCCTAACACCCCTTTCACAGCAAGTACCCCTTCGGCGCTCCCTGCTTTGTGGTGAGGATTTTGATACGGGAAATGGCGCCGCAAGTGCTGAAGTACTCCATCAACTCCTGGGGAGTCACGCCGTAGTCCACTCCCTTCACGAACACACTGTTCTCTTCTATATTGTCGGTATTTGTAGGTAATTGGATTGCCGCCTCGATCTTTTCCTTATTCTACGCCTCAGATCCGCACCGCGTCCCCACTTCGGCAGCCAGCTGCTTGACCTCGTTCAAACTCTTCGCCTGCTCCGCGTCGATGGCTTCGAACTCCTTGTTCAACTCCTCCAAAGAGTTGTCCTTCTCCACCTTAGGGGCCTCCTCCTCGAAGTCGACTTTCACCTCCTCGGTTTGCTGCGCGTCGGGATTGGACATATTCAAAATGATGGCTCGTCAAACCGATTCCGAAAAGACCCCCGATTTCTGCTGGACTGCGGCTTTTTCCTCCCATTTCTCTCCTTGAGCGAGGTTCAATGGCCAGTAACGTGGTGAAACGGATTCGTGAGCTCGAAAAGAGTGTCGACAGCAATGTCCAGAACACGAAGGGTTCGGTTTTGGCGTTCTTCCTAAGGTACCATAGACATCCTCGAACTGCTGAAGTACCTCGACGATGAAAAGAACGTAAAGCGTTTTGAATTGCCTGCTCATCCGTTTAGAGTTATGAAGTTGTGATCGCCGCGATTCAGTCGCTTCGCCGTCTATTCACCAAGATTATTGACAAGAATTACCTCCGTCCTAAAACGATGAATGCCTCGGCCAAGCGTCCTGTTTTCGCGAACGGTCATAACTCGTAGTGAACGATGCCATCGAAAAGTATCGCGTCTGGCTGCTGAATCGCTACGACGCGTTTAGGGACGAGCTGCTCTCGCTCATCGGTGTGGAGGACAAAGTGTGCCAAGTGGACAATCAACATTTCACTGATGTCTAGATCACGGCCTTCCGCACGGCGATGTCCTTCTGCCAGAAGGGCGACTACAAGGAGATGGCACCCTCGCCCCGCTTCGACATTCCCTACTACCGAAAGGTTGGCCTCCCTCTGCCCCTATCACGCAGATTGTTGCCGAGCTCCTGACCTTCAACCCACTACCCGACGAACTTCGCATCTGCCTCAAAGAAGCAGGCGTTCATATGGGGTGTGACGCGCAGGAGTACTTCGAGTACACGGACATCAAATACCACACCATCAACAGTCTCCGCTTCGCCCTGACGCAGCGCGCCAACGCCGAGCCGTCCCCGGAGTCGTGCCGTTTCGTGCGAGGCGTGAGGCGTAGCGACGAGCTGGAGAAGCGCGTGTTGTACGTCCTCTCTCTGATGAAGACGCCGGTGGACGAGGAGGTGAAGGCGCTGGGCGTGTTCCCCGCGGCGCTGGCGAAGCTGGCGCAGCAGAAGAAGAACTTCACGGATCTGCTGGAGGAGGTGCTGCGCCGCGACCTGACGCAGTCCACGCTCGAGTACGTGCTGATGAAGATGGACGCGGAGTTCCTGCCGTACCTGGCGTCGCCCATGCAGTTCACGGACTTTTTGACGGCGTGCTTCGACTACGGCGGCGTGCTGTCGGTAATGTCGCTGAGCAGCCTCTACGAGATGATCACACACTACGGCGTCAACTACCCCGCCTACTTCGACCGCCTCTACTCGCTGCTGGACGAGAAGGTCTTCTCCATGAAGTGCGTTCTCTTCTTCTCGCTCACTCCAAGGTACCGACAACGCTTCCTCGCGCTGCTGGTGCGCTCGCTGCGCTCCTCCGCCGTGCCCGCGCTGGTGCTGGCGGCCTTCTGCAAGCGGCTGGCGCGCATCGCGGTGGTGTCGGCGCCCTCCACGGCGCTGTTCGTGGTGCCGCTGCTGACGGAGCTGGTGAGCTACCACTCGTCGCTGTACCCGCTGGTGCAGGTGGGCGAGAAGGAGGACGTGTACGACGTGGTGAGCGTGCGCAAGGTGCTTCCCGGCGTGGAGGAGGACGAGGTGGCCCCGGCGAAGGAGTTAGAGGATGAGGATGAAGAAGAGAGTGAAGAGAGTGAAGAAGAGAGTGAGAAGGAGGAGGTGGCGGCAGAGGTGGACGACCACCGCATGACGGAGCGGCCCAGCGCGGAGCTGTCCTCGGAGATCCTGAAGCGCGTGCTGAAGCGCATGGAGCTGAAGCGACAGCGCTGCGAGAAGGAGCCGGAGTGCCCGGCGAAGCAGCCGAAGGTGGAATACGCGATGAAGAGTGCGGGCGTGGCGGGGGCGTGAGGCGTAGCGGTGAAGGAAGTGATCCGCCAGAAGGCGGCGTTCGACCCGTTCGACAACGCGACGAACGACATCCAGCAGTCGCACGCGCTGGAGAGCTACCTGTGGGAGCTGTACGTGCTGCAGCGCCACTACGACCCGAAGGTAGTGGCGATGATGCGCATGCTGCAGGCGAAGCTGGTGAAGACGCGACAGCAGTTCAACCGCATCGTGGGCATCACGTACGAGAGCGAGTTCAACCGCCTGCTGAAGGAGGAGCCGGGGAACTTCGCGTTCGCCAGCCGCAACGCGGGGTACCTGAGCGAGGAGAGTGTCGTGGCGAAGCTGTTTATTTAGCGCGGGTTTGTTGAGGAAACAGAACAGTCCTTCATGATCAGAATCTGGATGGCGAAGAGGATGAAGAGAATGCCTCCCGAGATGGAAATCACACGCGGCGAGATGACCTTCGCGAAGAAGTGGCCTCCCAGCACGCCGCACAGCGACGCGATGAGGTACCCGCAGGAGGCTCCAGCAACCACTATGCGTCACGCCCTGCACACGTGAGCACCGGAAGAAACGGGATGCGTTCCGGCCAGAATGATGGTGGAGAACTAGGTGGAATGCTGCGTCCATACCCTTACCTGCGAGCGGTCGCCCCACTCGGCGAAGAACACCATGACGAACGTGCGCAGGATGATCTACTCGTCAGAGAGGAAGAATAATTCGACACTGCCCCAATCGCAAGCACTCTTCTCCGCCACCTCCTTCTTCTTTCCAAGCAGGCCGGACTCCGCGTCAGACTCGTTCGTCCCGCTACGGATGAGGTCTGGGACACGCGATGACCGGGATCGCTCGTGCTGCTTGATGGACTCTTCCGCCTCGTCGTACTCGTCCTGGACAGAGCTACCCATAAGGATAGTGCAGTGAACAGCACTTCTCCTTGTTCTTGACTCCTTCGATAATCATCTTCACGCCGAAGAACACAAACTACGGTTCACGACGAGTCTGTGCAGATACCAGGACGGAGGCCACGACTACACTGATCTCACGAGACATCAGGATGGGAGCGGAGAGACCAATGAGGCAGGAAATAACGCACATGACAACAAGCGCAGCGACGGAGCCAATCAGCACCATCCACTTGTTGTTGTTCATCGCGAGAATAGCACCAATAAAGAACGTCTTGTCACCGATCTCCATGCTCAGGATCATGGCGAACGTCTTGAGGAAGCCGGACAGCCAAGACTGCTGAGCCGGAGCAGCCTTCTTTCCCTTGACCTAATCCTCACCACATCCGTCTTCCCTTCACGTTCAGTACCACGGGGCTATTCTTCATTTCCTTCGTACTCTCCATTTCGGGAGTATCTACTGTGAACGATCCCGTTTGAAGCTACTAGCAGCGACTGCCTTCTCTTGGGCTGCAGGGATCGCGACGACGTTGTTTTGCTTGTCCGCACTAGCGCATCAGCCATCTCCCCGAACACGACGTTGCCACTTCGGCCGAACAGGCCAGGGCAAGGAGAATAAAACAGCACAGCAGGAAGGATCGGTTCATTGCTCGAAAGGGAAAAAGTAAAATGGAGGAGAGGGGTATCGATCCCCTTACCTCTCGCATGCTAAGCGAGCGCTCTACCATCTGAGCTACACCCCCGAACAATCCGTTTCTCCGAGTGGCCTCTATGCAGTCCCCGCATGGCACACGAGAAAGACAGACTCCACCAGAAAGCCTTTGCTGCCGAGGATGAGCACTTCCGTCAGTAGGCCACGGGATGCCGAGTGGGGAGTCACGCGTAGGAAGCGTCTTAGTCAACAAGGAGAATCCGTCGTTCTGCTCGAACGTCGTGTGCAACACCAAGTACACTCCATGGAGTTTCCTGTTCAAAAATTTGTACGAGCAGTTCCAGTAGGGCCCGCAGCGGTTGAATGAGAGCTAGCCAGCCGATGAACTGCTACTTTCTCATGATTGCGATTCTGCAAGTAGTGGTAAGGCGTTGCGGGTGATGTCGTAGCTGTTCAACACCATCTCTGTGAACAATCCGTGGACGACGTGGCTCCCTCTGATATTCATCTTCTCCGTGTCTGCCGCCAGAGAAGCCAGCGATGACATCAAGCGAGCGAAAGCGGACAAGGTTGGCGTGTTGCGCCTCCCTCACGGGTAGAAGGCGAACGGCGCCAAGGTGAAGGTACTCCGGGGCAACATGGTGGTTGAGATCACGTCCGCCGAGCTGCGGGTGGGAGACATCCTTTATCTGCAGGAGGACGAGGAGATTCCCTGCGACTGCGTCGTCCTGTACAGCAGTAATCCTAACGGCATCTGCTACATCCAAGTGCGCGTCCCTCTGCCGATTCACCCTAGACCACCAACATTGACGGTGAGACAAACCTGAAGCTCCGCAACGCCGCCCCGTCGACGCAGACCTACCTGTCGGACTGCGCCTCCCTCGACGACGCCATCTCGCGACTGTCTCCGCTGCACATGAGCATCGAGTGCCCGCTGCCCAACTGCCACATCTACCAGTTCCCCGCGGTGTAGGGGCCTCCCCCGTTTTTGACGTAGTCTGCACGCGAGCATCGACGGGCACCACCACGACGATGCGCTGAACGCCTCGAACCTGTTCCTGCAGGTGTGCCACCTTCGCAACACGGAGTACATGTGCGTGTGACGAGGCGACGTGAGCGTTAGTCTGGCGGCGTGCGTGTACACGGGCAACGAGACGAAGTTCGGCATGAACAAGAAGACGCCGCAGCTGAAGATGACGCACTCGGACCACATGATCAACTGGTTCACGATGATCATCTTCTCCATCCAGGCTCGCGTCGCTGCTCGCGGTAATGAGTAGCTGCTGTTGGCGTGCGCGATGGGCGCAGCAGGCGTGGTGAACCTCCGCACGATCAGCAAGTGGTACATCGATAACACGGCGGAGGAGGACGCGCTGAGCAAGACGTTCATCGTGCCGCTGCGGTTCCTGCTGCTGAACAGCTCCATGATCCCCATCTCGCTGAAGGTGACGCTGGAGGTGTGTAAGGTCATTTATTCCCTCTTTATCAACTACGACGAGCACTTGTTCTGTCGATGTCTCCCTCTCACTCCCAGCGACTCCAACCACCAGAGCACGCGCATGGCACGCCTGAGCACGCGCTCGCTTCACAGCATCTCCGCCTCCATGCTCAACAACACCACGCCCGCGCCCTCGGAAGACCCGGTTCCCGAACTGCAGGCGAACCTGCCAGACCCAGCGTCGGCGCAGGAGAGCCGGCTGGCGTACTGCAACAGCAGTTGCCTGAGCGAGAACCTGGGCCAGGTGAAGTACATCTTCACGGATAAGACGGGCACGCTGACGAAGAACGAGATGATTCTGAAGTACTGCCACGTGTTCGACCGCCAGTGGGTGTTGTCGCGGGGATTGAGTGATAGGATCGTGGTGGTGGAAAACGAGACGATGATCGACATTCCGGAGGAGGCGACGGTGTGCGCGGGCGTGTGGGTTGAGAGGTAGAGAGCGCTGCTGGAGGAGTGGGTGCGTTGCGTGTTGTTGTGCAATACCATCGTGATCGACAAGGGCTGTTTCAAGTGCGACTCGCCCGACGAGCTATGCCTGGTGTCCTACTGCGCCGAGCTGGGCGGGAAGCTGGTCGCCAAGAGCGGCAAGCGCGTCACCATCGCCGTGAACGGCGCGTCGGAGGAGTGGGTGGTCGACAAGGAGCTCGCCTTCTCCTCCGAGCGTAAGCGCATGAGCGTGCTGGCGCGCCAGCCTGACACGGGTCGCCACGTGGTCTTCTCGAAGGTGGGCGTGGGTTAGTGGCGTGACGGGCAGGGCGCTGACGACATGATGCTGGCGCGGTCGCTGAAGCAGGGCGAGCGTCGCGGCGTGGCGCTGGAGAAGAACTTCGAGTGCATTCTGGCGTGCCTGCAGGAGTACGCGGACAAGGGCCTCCGCACGCTGGTGATGGGCGAGAAGGAGCTGACGGAGGCGGAGTACGCCGAGGCGATGCGAGCGATCGACAAGGCAGAGAAGGTGCTGAACAACCGCGAGGAGGCCAAGGCGGAGTGGTGCGTGTTGGGGTGGATTGTGAGAAGTAGCTACGAGAGTATCGAGACGAAGTTTGTACCCCTGGGTGTGTCGGGTATCGAGG
>ERZ827156.1515-NODE-1515-length-27251-cov-3.809494_pt1 | contig 27251 bp, 35 predicted proteins | sample MGYA00519919_ERZ827156 | MGnify/ENA primary metagenome ERZ827156 (study PRJEB31778, sample SAMEA3449269) | human gut metagenome | biome: human gut; feature: human-associated habitat; material: faeces | place: United Kingdom | collected 2010/2012 ...
TTCAGCTTCGCTCCGTTGGAAGTAATAGAAAGACGCTCAGCCATTCTCTCACAGATATGTCGATCCCGAATAGAAAAAATGTGAGCAAAAGATAAACAGGGGAAACGGGGAAGGGATGGGCCCCCAAACTAAGGATTCAGCTGATCGTTTTGGGTGGCAGTGCCCCGATTCCTGTATTGGCAGCCACAACAACTGGATCATTTCCCCGATCCCTGTCCCAGACGTGTTGGAGTGTTTAGAGAAGGAGATTCTCAATAACAATCATGCAAATAAGTTGGTAAGAAGATACAGCACACCACGGCACGGAATCGCTTTTTTCGTGGATGATTGCGCCCCATCCCATTCTTGCTTGTGCCAAAAACACGCAAAGTGCACCACAAGTCCGATTCTCGAAAAGCAGAGCGGACCATTTCTATTCTGCATAGGCGCGAATCTCCCTCGGATGGATGGCCCACAGGACGCAAATCACGTGGTGCGAGTGGTGAACGTCAACGTGCTGGATAATCCGACTTCGCTCACGAACCCCTTCCAGTTTGAAATCATATTCGAGCCGAGTCGCGACTTGCTGGATGGTGCGGGTCCTGCCGTTCAGTGAGGCGTAGATCTGGAATGGAAGCTCACGTACGTTGGCGACCACCGCACCGTGGAGGGCGATCAGGTGCTGGATTCGGTGATGATCGGCCCCATTTCAAGGGGGACGCACAAGTTCTGTCTGCAAGTGGCTGTTCCTGCAGCGTTTCACGCGTAGACAAACCCGCCCGATGTTTCTAGGATCCCGGAGGACTGCCTTCTGGGGCTGACGGTGGTCTTCCTGTCGGGATGCTACCGCTCGCAGGAGTTCGTGCGCGTGGGCTACTACGTGAACAACACCTGCACCACCTGCTGGAAGCAGTTTTCGCAAATCCAGCGCTGTATCCTAGCGGAGAAACCGCGCATGACTCTGACGCCCATTCTGTGGGACTGTTCTCTTTGTAACAAACACGACCATAAATGACGTGACTCCAAATGCTCCCTGTAGCTCTCCCGATTCTCGAAGCGCTTAGCACAGCCGCAGTATTGGCAGATCACCTCGCCGGGCCTCAGCTTGCGCAGGGAGTGAAGTCTCTTCTTCAGCAACGGCTCGTAGCGATGCTCGTAGCGTCGCGAGTGCTTGCAGCGGAAGTGTCTGAACAGTCGCCTGTACCGCGTCTTCCACACCCAGTCATTGGCGCACAGTCGTCTCAGTCGCGAGTTTGTCGCGGACAGGGCGATCAGGCTGCGCAGGTCGCAGTAATCCGTCACATGCAGCCATTCATCGGCGCTGAGGTCCTTGCGGGTATCGACCTCTCTGCGGATGCTCTCCACGTCGAGGCAGAGTCGCTTGTCCTCCATCTCGCTGCTGGAGTCGTCGCTGATCGAGTAGTCGTAGGACAGCACGTAGCAGCCCCACGAGCAGTAGCAGGTGTTTGTGTCGTTCATTCTCTTCCCAGCACTCGTTTCACCGTCACACTTCCCATCACCCATCACACCATAACCCTTCACACCATCACACTTCCTACCATCACCCTTCCCACTATCACCCATCACACCATAACCCTTCACACCATCACCCATCACACCATAACCCTTCACACCATCACCCTTCCCAGCATCACACTTCCCAAAGCCGCACCTCCCATACTCACACGCCTCCCCACAACACGGACACACGTGCGGCTCGCCGGGCACCCAGTCACACCCACTCACCTTCTCCACGCCTGACGGGTTCCGCACGAAGCTGGCGCGCACCAGCGCGGGGTTGGCGACGCACACGGGACACAGCGTCTCCTCCGCCACACGGGACAGCTGCTGGAGACAGGCGGGGCACAGATGGACGCGCCAGCGACCGCAGCACAGACGCAGCGAAGGACACTGACGCGCCAGCAGACAGCCGACGGCATGCACCAAGAGAAAGGGCAACGAGTCCCACAGCGCGACGGGCACACGCTGGAGGAGGAGGAGAAGATCCTCTAAGGAGGACTGAATGGATGGGTCAGCGGAGTGGAGAGAGAGACGCACCCAGAGAACGTGGAGGGTGAGGTGGAGAAGCGAGATGGAGGGAGATGCTTCCCGCCATAGCATGACCAAAATGGAGAGGATTTCGGGAGTGGAGAGGGAGGAGGTGTGGGCCAGCAGCGCGGAGAGAAGAGCGAGGGTGGAGGGAGATGGATTTGTGTTCCAAAGCAACTCGATTCCGTCCAGAACACAATTGTGGCCGGAGCGGGAGAAGCAGAACTGGAACAGTTCCAGCACGAAGAGAGAAGGGTGGAGGTTGGTTTGGGCAAGGTCTCGCTCCATGAGGAGGAGGAGATGCGGCAGGATGGATTGTTGCGCGGCGATGGGGAAACAATGGATTGCACGACTCCATGCGTCGAGGTAGTCCGATACGCTCGTGCACTGGAGCTGTGAGAAGGAGAGAACGCGATCCTTGTTGATGCATGCGGAACACGAGCAGCTCACATGACACGACTCCTGGTGGAAGACGGGAGCAAAGTGGAGGAAGAAGGAGTGAAACACGGAGGAGAGGGTTGGATCCCACGCAGCATTCTCCGCACAGATGCGCACAGCCGTATACAAATAGGACGGCGAGGGGTTTCCATACGTCTCAATCCCCTTCTTCTGCGTGTGGTGGAAATCGCGAATGGCTCTACAGATCACTGCACGGTAGATTGGACAACGCAAAGAGAAGTGCGTTGCACTCATCCGGAAAGGTGGCGGCGCTGGTGAGAAGGACGGGGAGGATAATGGAGGCGAGCTTCTTGCGCGCCTTCCTGGGCTTGGAGGAAACGAGCTGCAGCACGCTCTTCACGATCCCGGTGTCAAAGCCCTCCACGGAAATCCAACTCGGAGCCATTCCCTGCAGCAGCGACATGAGCACTCTTGATGTGAATATACCAAATCACACGAACTTGAAGCGTTCCTCGCTCTGGGGCTCCAATTCGCAGTTGACCACCGATTTGTGGATAAGCTGCAGGGATGGGGAGATTTGCGTGAACCAGGACTTCACCATCCCATTTCTGTCCCTTCTGAAGGCAATTGTGCGTTCTCAACTGCAGTCATCACTTCAGAAAGCAGCCATAACTCCAGAAACCATTCACAACCCCAAAACACAATCGCATCTCCACAACAAACACACACTACAAAGAATAGTTATTATCAACCTTCCACTGCTGAATCCGCTGTCTTAACTCCTCCTCTACCCCTCACCCCAACAACAATAACTCACGCGGAATCAGCTGCTCCTTCGTCAGCGGCGTGCGGTCGTAGGGGTCCACCGGCTTCTCCATCAGCAGCCGCTCGATCGTGGAGCGGTCCAGCACCATCTTGGAGTTGGGCAGCATCACCGGGTCCTTCATCAGCTCGTTCGTCATCTCGTCCAAAAACTCCTCCGGCGCGGCGTCCAGCAGGCTGTCGAGGCTCTGCAGCCGGTTGCCCTCCTGCTCCAGCTTCGCGATGAACGCCTGCATCCGGGTCTGGTCGTTCTACACTCACACACTCGCCTTTGCCCTACGAACTCAAGCAGGTTGCGTGCCTTGCAGATGCGCGCGGCGCGCTTGAAGACGTTCATGTCCAGTGTGCCCTCCTCGTTCATGCACAGGATAAACTGCGAGGACTCGCTGAACACCAGAATCACCTTCACCAGCAGTGACAACAGCTTGTCCGGGTCAAAGTGGTACTTCTCCGGGTTCTCCAACTTCAGCGAAACGCCCTCCTTTCCCACCAACTGCTCGACCAGGCGCGGCAATGACACAGCCAGCGGCTTGATCGTCGTCTCCTCCAGCCAGATTTCCTACTCTCAACCGCCACGCCTGTTCCTACACCCCACGGCTTCGCCGCGTCCAGCAGCAGCTGAAGCGTCTCGTGCGTCAGGTCGAAGGAGAACCGCACGCTGCGTTCCAACTGCGTGAGGCGAAGCTGCTTCTCGTCGCGCTCCTTCTCCTCCAGCTTCGCGAACTCCGGTGCCAGCATCTGCACGGTGAGCGCCTTGATCTCGGGGATGGCGGCAAAGGCGTCGTCGGTCAGCTTGCTGAATGAGACGATCAGCGCCTGCGCGAAGCGCTGCACCACCGTCGCGTCCTTCTTCATGCGAACGACGACGTCGGAGGAGCGTGGGTCATGCCACAACACGCAGAGCACGGAGAGAATGTACTTCCGGTACTGCGTGCTCTCCATACCCACGCTCTGCACGTCGCTGAACAGCTGGACCAACAGGTACAGCAGGCGAGAGATGCTGTGAGAGTCGTTTAGCAGGATCTCTGAGGCGTGCAGCGCCTGACGCCCTAGCGAGAAGGAGGAGGCCTCGGGCAGGAACACGGAGTACAGACACTACGCTCGATGCCGGAAATCGGGCCTACTTTCGTCATGTCGGCCTTCATGTGGATATTGATGAAACTGCCAACCGTGCCCGGCGCCTCGTCCAGTGCATCCATCAGGAAGGAGAAGATGGGCTGAAAGTAGGCGGGCAGATAGACAGAGTCGGGGAAGGTGAACCTGCATTTGAGTCCCACAATGAAACATACTGCTCGAAGACGGAGAGAACGGAGAGCACGTCCTCCAGACAGAACAACGGCTCGAACTCCAACGCCTCCTTCTTCAGCACCATCTCGCACACAAATCCGCTCGATTTCAGCCACCGGTCGAGGTTCTCCGTGCGGCGCAAAAAAGCGGCAGAACTCAATTCAATCTCCACCATCATGGCCGTTTCGTCGTACGATTCCGGGAGGATATTCGCCACGCCCTGATAACCGTTGGGCAGCAGGCGCGACAGGTTGCGCAGCGCCTTCTCGCGGATGTTCTGCAGGCCGCCCAGCGCGCGGCGCAGACAGGCGAGGTAGAACCAGACGCACCGCGTGGAGAACTTGAAGGTCTGGTGGTCGAGCGAACAGGCGGAGCGGTCGGCGTCGTGTTGAATGCGATCGGCGTCGCGCAGCAACGGGTCGTCGGAGAGAAGGTAGGAGGGATCGGGGTACTACTCGTCAGTACGGAAAGTGGTGCGCACCAGCTTCTTGTTGAGGATGGGGAGTGCGAGGTTGAAGAAGACGGCCTCCAGAGAGAGCAGCACGGAGGGCCTGTGCATAAACCCACTCCTTTGGACATACGGCAACGCCATACCGTAGTTGGGGTTGGATTTGAGCAGTTCGTCGCCGCCGAGGATCACCGCCTCGAACCACTGGCGCACGAGCATCTGCGACTCCTTGCACTTCAGCAGCGCCTTGCACAGCTGCGTCTGCAGCGTCTATCCCTCATATCCCAGGCAGGTTGCAACGGTGGTGGCGTCGACGGAAGTGGCGAGGGAGGCGAACTCCGACTGCATGCCATAGATGGCTTGCGGCGAGGACAAATCGGGGCGCACGAGTTTGGCGGCGAGGATGAAATCGGCGGGGTGCAGGCTGAAGAAGGGGAGGAGGAAGTCGCTGTTGGAGGCGAGTCGCAACGCGAGGCCCGTCTTCGGCTCTGTGAGGAAGTGCTGTGTGCGAATGAAGGATTGGCAGCCCAGCGGCTCGGAGAGCAGGGCCACGAGGTGGGCGAGCGCCTCGTTGAGTGCGGGCAGGCTGAGGTTGCGGCCAGCGTAGATGGCTTGATTTCGGAGACTGGTGAAGAGGATGGCGAGATGATCGTCCAAATCGCCCATGGCGGCGTCGTAGTCCAGAAACTTGCTGACGATGGTCTGCGCGTTGGGCGAGGCGAAGATGCGCTGGAACTGCTGGATGAAGGTGGATTCCACGCCGGGCCTGAGCGTGAGGGAGGGAGGAAGCGGGGACTGGAAGTAGTTGACGACGGTGGTGCAGAGCATGCCGAGGATGAGGTCGCTGTTGTTCTCCAGCACGTTCTTCACCTCTATGATGAATGATCACAACCGACCCAACCCTGGCTGGTAGCACTCCGCAGATGGTCGCTGTTGCGGTCGTAGCACTCGCAGAGATAACTGACTTCGTTCATGCCCAGCGCGACTTGGTTCTGCATTTCCTTGTACAGATAGCTGTCAAAGTTCTCGATCGATATGGATTCGCCCACGGGGTTCTACGAGAGTGAGCGGGGAGCAAAATGGCGACAAAGGGGCAGCTCATGGAAATTCCTAGGATTTGCGCGCACAGGGTGTGAATCTGTTGCCGTTTTCGCATGGCGTCGTCGTACACAATGCGCGGGGAGGAAACGGGGGCAGGAGGGGGCGGAGTCACTGCGGCCGGCGAAGGAGCGGGTGCTACGGCATTACCCGTGCCAAATCGGGACAAACCAGCTTTCAGGACTCCGTCAAATCGACTCGCACGAAGACGACGAATCTATGCGTAACGCGGAGGAGGAGAAGAGACGCACCTCTTCTTCACTTCGTTGCATTGTAACTAAATATCACGAACAGAAGAATGGGAAGCACCCCTTCCTCACTTCGTTGCATACTAACGAAAGACCACACACAAAAGAAAGATAGGAACAAACAAAACCTAAAACTACACTACATGAGAAAACACCCGTCATATGTTCGGCATGTGGCTCCCGGGCAATGTCGACGGGAGACTCATCTGCACCATGGCCTGGTTGACGCTCTCGTATCGCTTCTGCCACTTCAACGACTACATCTCACCCATTCCCCGTCAGCCCTACCGTCGGCGGTGGATTGGTCACCCAAGGGAATGCAAGCACTTCCCGCATCGACAGTCGCTCCTCCGGATTCTTGGCCAGCATGTTCTTCACCAGCAGCAGCGCATCCTCCGACACGGCGTCCCAGTCCCGCGGGTCGTACTCGATGCGCTCGTTCACCGTCTTGCGAAGCAGCTCCTTCGCGTCCTCGCACGCGAACGGCGCGTACCCCATCAGCAGGATGAACAGCGTCACGCCCAGCGAGAACACGTCCGCCTTGTCCGAGTACTCGCACCGCGAGATCACCTCAGGCGCCATGAAGCCCGCCGTGCCCACAATCTCACTACTCCTCACCTCTTCATCACTCCGTCACTTGGTGTCGCGGTTGAAGTGGTCCGCCAGCAGGCTGCACCCGAAGTCGGTCAGCTTCATGGGCGCGTGCGCGTCGTTGCTCTCATAGATGATGTTCTCCGGCTTCACGTCCAGGTGGTAGATGTGGTTCTCGTGCAGCGTCTCCAGCGCGCCGCCGATGCGCCGGATCACCGTCGCCGCCTCGCGCTCTACGACTCAGCACACCGCCTTGTTTCCACCCGTGAAGCGCCGCTTGTGCACCAGCCGGTGGTAGAGGTCACCGCCGCCCATGTACTCCATGACCACGTGCACCAGCAACGGGTCCTCGTAGATGTCGATCACGCGCACGATGCAGTCGTTGTGCACGCGGTCCTTGATCTCGCGCAGCACCGTCAGCTCCTGCCGCAGGATCGCGTCGTCGATGTTCCCGCGGGAAATCACCTTCACGGCGTACATCTCGCCCGTCTTCTAGCCATTACGCATTCCGAACTCAATCACCTTGTTCTGGCCCAGACGCACCACGCCGTAGCGCCCCTTGCCCAGCACGTCGAGCAGACTCATGGACTCGTGGATGGTGGCGGAGGATTTGCCCTGCGACGACAATCGGCGCTGCAGCGCGATGAGCAGTGAAAAGAACCGGATCCACTGGTCCTAGGCGTCAGCAGCGAGCGAGGCATCCACGCGCTGCGGCATGCTGTACGCCTCGAGGATGTAGGTGCGCTCGAGCTTGTTCGGCTGGATGGAGAAGGCGAAGGGGTGGCCGCTGATGTTCTCCACCATCACCTTGCCGTCCGCCGTAATCTCGGTCTTGTGCCGCGGCACCTTGTGGTTGGACACCTGCGCGTGAGCAGAGGGGAGGAGAACGTACGTCGTAGTAGAGGAAGGAGGAGGAGCTGATGCTGAAGAAGCGCCGCTTCCACATCTGGAGGCCCCGAAACCCCTTCTTCCGCAGATTGCCGTCGAAGTGCAGCTGGAAAAGCAGCTCGCTCGCGGCGTCCTTGGACATCTTCTCGATGTCCTCGGAACGCAGGGCCAAGACGTCCCGCCCGTCGATGATCACCTTCTTGAAGGAGGTGACGTAGTCCGGGGAGTCCTCGAAGCAAAAGTCGTCAAAGAAGGCGCCCTTCAGCGTGGCGACAAACGAGTTCACCCGCTTGTGCCCGACGACGGGCCGAGGCGATTCGATGAGGGAGGAGGGCGAAGTCGACAAGCGATCCATCATGACGGGACAACCATCGTTTCCAATCGTAACTTCAGCCAATCCGGATTCCTGGTCGTTTGACATCACCTGTGGTCCTAAGGCTGTCTTTCCTAAGAATCCATCTGGCGGTTAACTGCGCACAAGAGTGGATGCAACAAACAGAAACATGCGCTTACATAGCGTTGATGATATCAGCGTCGTTGCCGTTGTACAGGCTGCACATGTTGGCGAGCGTGCGCGCGTACTTCAGAGAGTACTCGGTGAAGCCGTACTGAGACTCGTACTTCTCGAGGGCGGCGTTGTAGCAAGGCCAATTCTTCTCCACGATGTGCATCTGGAGCAGAGTGTCGTCGTTGCCCATCACCTTCTTGGCCAGCTGCTGGAAGTAGCGGTCCGCGTTCAGGTTCTTCTCCACCACCTTCATGTACATGTCGTAGGCCTCCGTGTCGTTCTCGTCCAGCGCTCTGTTCTTCCAGTAGAGCATCTCGTTGTCGCGGGAGTTCCACTGCTTCACGGGCTTGTTGGAGGAGCGCAGGTACTTTCTGCGGCCAGCCTCGGCGGAGATGTAGTTGGCGAGCACGTCCTTGGCGATCTCCATGTCTCCGAACTGCAGGGGGTGGGAGGTGGTGGTGAACTCCTTGGCGTCGTCGAACTGCTTCTGCAGCGTCAGGGTCTTCAGGTCCGCAACGTCATCCTGCTCCAGCCAGAAGCAAGACCAGACCTCACCCAGGCAGGAACCCACGTGCTTGCCGTCCACGATATCGTCCTCAGGAGGGCAGTAGGTACCCCAGGAGGACTCATCGGGGTAGGTGGAGGACAGGGTGTAGGCGTTGATGTCCTTGGGCAGAGTCTGCCACATGGAGCCGGACTCGCAGGCCTCGAGGTAGTAGACCAGTCTCTTGTACATCTTCTGCTCGTACATCTTCTTGATGGTGCCGACCAGCATCTCGGAGGTCAGGAAACCGCCCTCGGGCATGGAGACAATGTTGTCACCACCGTGGTCAATGTAGTACAGGAAAATGTTATCCTCAGCCGTAGTCTTCAGCACCTTGGGATGCTCAATGCCGGAGATCTTGGCAGCCGTCGCCTCGTCACCGAGCAGAATGGCCACGTACAGCTCTCTGGTCAGATGGTTCTCCTTCTTGTAGTCGATCACCAGACCCTCCTGGTAGTTGCGCTGGTTGTTGCCGGGGTGGTTGTAGATGGTTCCGGGGAAAGGATTCGCCTTGTCGCCGGGCAGGTCTCCGTACATGATGGTGATGATGTGATCCGGGTCAAACTTGTGGTCCGTCAGCACACCGTACATGTGGGCAACATCGGACTGGTGTCTGTAGTTGTTGTAGCCGGAGGAACCAGCGAGCAGGACAGCCCATTCGGCGGCAGAGGCCAGGGCGATCAGAAGAACAAAGGACAAGCACTTCATCTCTTACAAATAAATAAAATGTGAGCGATCATGTGTGGGAGATCTGGGCGCCGGTATATTGGCTGCCATTTAGAGCCGGCGGGACGACATACAGGGCATGACGTAGACTATTTGTTTTCGTGCATCCAATCAATTCTCACTGGCATTTGGACTTGCTTTTCGATTCCGATTCGGTTCCTTCCCTTCCCATGGATGGATAGATTGCAAAAAGGCTGGATTTGAGCAGGATGAGGTTTCCTGGAATGGATGTTGAAATCGATGCCTTTCGCAGAAGCCATGGACTGGGTTGGATTTGCGAGAGGGAATGAAGCGCATTTGTGCAATTTAAACAAATGGGCTTTGAGGTCACGCACTCGAATTCTTGGGGTATCCCACCGCCTTCTTGCATCAAAACGCAATTTGAAAGGAACCGCTCGCATGACGCTTGATTTTCACAGTCGAATGCGATTTGCCTCCGTTCTCCCTATTATTCTCCTCCTCCTCGTATCACTCGTCCGTTAGCCTCATTTCGCTAGGTGAGTTGCTACTGCGACGACACGGAAGCGGAAACACGAGTGGTGACTCTCGTGCTCCGACCCTTCGGAGCGGTGGCTTCGGTTCGCTACCGCTTTTCGCTGCCGGCAAACCGGGGAAGGGACGCAGAGAACTGGATATTCAAGAAAGTCGGAAAGGGCGTTTCTAGCCGATTTCAACACTCCCTCGAGTACCACCCCGGAGAGGAGTACACCTTTCACGGCATCATGTGGGAAGTGGAATGATGGGATGAGGCGTAGCAACGACGGCGATGCCGCGTCGTTCGTGAGCTTCTCGCTGTACGATGGGAGGAACTTGCTGGAGAACCGGCTCCTCTTGTCGGAACGCGTTTTCCCCAAAGACACGGAAAGCGGCTTCCCATTCTCCTTCCCCGAGCGGTGTGACCCTTCTGCCTTGCTCTTTCTGCTGCACACTCGCTCCGTTCCCTCCTGGGTTGCGCCTCTTTGCAATCCTCACTTCTAGTACTCCTTCGCCATTACCGCCTTCGAGGCCGAGTCGGAGTCGCGCCAGGTGGTTCTCACCTTCAACCAGACGCGGTCCCACGCCTCGCGGCAGCTGTCGCTCTGCACCTCTCCACATGCATCCCGTTACAGTCTTCACCTCTTCTCACCGTCCCTTTTCTCTGCTATCATTACCTTTAGAGAGCAGAGCCGTTGGAGTCGTGGTACCTTCCTGCAGGTGTTCGACGCGCAACAGCGGGTGTGGAGTTTCACCGCCCATTCCGCCTCTTCCGTGTTCTCGCTGCCCACCGCCCTGCCAGCGCCCGCGTCGCCGAGTCTGGTGCACACGTTCCAGTCGTCGCTGGTGGGAGGCCACCTCACCGCCTGCGTGGAGGACGGCGCGGCGCGGCACTGCGCGTGGCTGGACAACACGCCCCTGCTAACGCTGGAGACGGCGGTGCTGCGCGGGCCCGTGGTGCGCGTGGCCGTGGACTACGAGGGGGATGATGCTGTGTCGTTCGCCTATGAGATGAGTGTGGTGTCTGATGCGTTGCTTGCTGCTTTGTGTGACTCATGGCGTAGCAACACTTCACTGGCTTCTCATAATGACGCTACGAATAGCAACACTCCTCTGGCTTCTCATAATGACGCTACGAATAGCAACACTTCACTGGCTTCTCATAATGACGCTACGAATGGCAACACCATACTACGGCACACGCTCACTCTCCAGCACTCCGCGCAAGAGTCCTTCAACGTCACACTCCCCTTCGCCACCTGCGAACCCTCGCTGCTGGACACGCACCCCATTCCCCGCCTCCCAGCAGACGCCTCCTACACCGTCACCTCCGCCGCGGGCAGGACGTTGCTAGTAGCACACTGTGTCAACGGCACGCTGCAAGCAACGCAGTCCGCCGCGTGCGAGTGCCCGTCGGTGGTGGACGCGAGCGGGATCGACTGGCCGCAGACGCACCAGGGCATGCTGCTGCAGAAGCCCTGCGTCAACGCGCAGTACGGCTCGCTCACCTACTGGTGCTCCGCGCGCTGCGCCTGGGAGTACGTGGCCGGCCGCTGCCTGCCCATCCGCTGTCCGGCGGAAGTCGCCGACGGCGTGCTGTGGACGGAGCATCGTGCAGGGGAGGTGCAGCGCGTGCCCTGCGCCGATGGCCGTGGCGAGGCGCTGCGTCGCCGCTGCGATGAGAAGGGCGAGTGGGGCCCGGTGGAGGCGGGACGGTGCAGTTGCGCGGCGGAGGGCGAGTGGCCCGCGGCGGACAGCACCCGGTACGTGCACCGCGCGTGCCCCGGCGGGACGAGCGGATCGGTGACGCGGCGCTGTGACCGCTTCGGACAGTGGGGCGAGGTGATGCGCGACTGCGTGCGCATCGCGTGCCCTGAGGAGACGCTGGACGACGTGACATTCCCGTCGGTGGCGGCGGACGCGGACAGCGTGGCGGCGTGTCCCGAGGGCTTCTTCGGGTCGGTGACGCGACACTGCAATGCGAACGGACAGTGGGGCGCCGTACGGAACGAGTGCGCGTCGAACCAGTGTGACGCGTTCTTCTTCTCGTTGGTGAAGGACGGGAGTATCCTCATCTCCTACTCGGGCGCGCGGCAGCTCTCGCACATCACCGCCTCCTTCACCCCGCCGCTGGCGGAGGACGTCAAGGGCAGCACCACCTCCGTGACCATTCCCCCGTTCGCGCCGAGCGTCCCGGTGATGATGACGGTCAAGGGCTGGTGGTTCTCGCGGCAGGTGGAGCAGTGCACCGTTGGCAACTTCTTCACGCGCTGGTTCTGCTTCCAGCTGCGCCCGCCCGTGGTGCTCGAGCGCAACGTGACGCGCGAGGGCCTGTCGCTGCTGCTGGACGTGGGCTTCGCCGACTGCAAGAACCGGGCGCCTGCTCAGCTGCTGTTGGAGACGAAGGAGGAGGGCCGCGCCCAGCGCGACCACTCGCAGTTCCGCTGCACGCAGCTGGGCGGGTGCCTGCCGCCGAAGCACGCGGCGCTGGCGGTGCACAACCTGAACCCCGCCAAGACCTACTCCATCCGCGCACTGCTGGCCACGGAGGACGCCTTCAAACCGCTGCCGTGGTCCGCGCCGCTGGTGATCTCGCCCGAGGACACCTGCACGGAGTGGAGTCTGCGCACCGCCTGCGGGTCCATGGCGCTGTTCCTCTTCTACATGCGCTGGGACACTTCCGTGCCGCTGCCCGTGCGCGCCGCCTCCATCCGCTACCGCTCCGCCTACCAGCAGCTGGCGCTGCGCCTGCAGCCCTGGCGCTCGCGGCCCATCGCGCTGTGCGAGAACGGCGCGCTGTGCACGGAGCGCAAGATGTACCTGCTGCCACTGGAGGCGACGGGGATCTGGTACCAAGTGGAGCTGACGGTGACCGTGGCGGAGCGTGGGTGCACGCACACGCAGCAGGTGCTGACCTCGTACTACGCACCCGCACACCCGGCGGTGGTGATGCGTCGCAGCGTGTTCGACTCGTACTGCGTGTTGTCGTTCGAGCAGGCGAATATGCCACTGCGCATCCGCGTGGAGGTGCTGAATGTACTCAACGAGGTCCAGCAGGTGCAGGAACAGCAGCTTCTGCTCTTCCAGCGTCGCGAGATCCGCCTCACCAACCTTCACCCCAACTCGCACTACTGGGTCAACACCACACTGTTCGATTCGCTGGGCAACCGCGCCTCCAACCGCACCGACATCGTCACGCTTCCGTTCCAGCCACTCCAGCACAACCTCACGCTGTTGCACGTCTCCAAGAATCACCTCGTCGCCGAGGCCTTCTCCTCCGCCCGCGGGCTCCTGCGCTGTCGCTTCGACGCCGAGCAGCCGCGTGTCGACGGCAAGCAGATCGTCAACTTCCCGCTGCACCTCGGCGCCGTGGACGCGGGCGCCATTCGCGTGTTCGACACTGCCGTGCCATCCGACGCGCACTTCTTCTCCTGCGTGGTGTCTGCGGAGGATCTGATGGTGCTGAGCGCCAAGCCCGCCACTGTGTTCTTCACCACGCCGTCGCGTCGGCGTCGCTTCCTCCCCTCACCCATAGGACTGGAGACGGCGCGCGTGCTGCGTTTCGACCCGCCGCTGCCTGTGAATGCGAAGCCGTTCGAGGAGGAAGTGTTGATCCCTTACAACTGGACGGTGCGCGCCACCTTCACGCGACCCGTAACACTCGACAGCGCGCTGTCCTTCTTCTTCATTCACTCGGGCGGCGGCGAGGCCATTTCGTACGTGGGCAAGAGCGCGCGGCACACGCTACGGCAGGCGAGTCCCATCGAGGTGGAGTTCGACGCGGTGGGCAACCAGAACAGCATCCCGCAGGTGCTGATGCTGCCGCGGCCTGAAGCGCTGACGGATGCAGAAAGTGGCATGCCTGTGGTGTTGCGTGGTGTTGTGGGTGATGGTGATGGGGGTGTGAGTGGTGGTGATGTGAGTGGTGGTGTGAGTGAAGTTGGGAGCGACAAGAGAGGTGGAGTTGGGAATGACAAGAGAAGTGGAGTTGGGAATGACAAGAGAGGTGGAAGTGGGAGAGACAAGAGAGGTGGAGTTGGGAATGACAAGAAAGGCAGTGAGAACCCACTCAGCACAATGCTTCCCTTCTACCGCCTGATCATCGCCTCCAACGTATTCATCTCCGACCGCGTCATCAACTCATTCTCTCCCGAGAACCTCTGCCTCGAGGACAGCCTCGAGCTTCACTACGACGACCCCGACGGCGGGCTGGTGTTCGGCGAGGTGGAGATCCACCGCCTGCTCTCCAACGAGACCGTGACGGTGCTGTCCTCGCATCCCTGCGTCGAGTACAGCTTCAACGCCTTCACCACCGTGCACTTCCGCCTGCGCCACTGCCACCCCGGCCTGCAGATCGCCGAGAGCTACCAGCTGCGCGTCAAACAGCCCATTCTGCGCCTGCGCAACCAGCTTGTTATCGAGCCCACACCCATTCTCTTCCGCATCGTCGGCTGTGGACCCTTCTCGCCTCGCTCACTTATAGCGCGTCTCCCACTGACCATTGTCGCCGTCTCGCCCAACGCCACGGCGCTGCGGCCCGGAGGCGTCCTCTCGATCCAATTCAACCAGCCCGTGGAGGCGGGCGGCGGAAAGATCCACTTCCAGCAGTTTCACCCGCACACCGACTTCTTGGGACCGGACGAGCACGCGGTGGAGGCGGGCGTGATCGAACGGGACGAGGCAAACCGGTCGGTGATGCGCTTCGCCTTCGAGGAGCTGCGGCTGCTGCCCAATGCGCACTACCGAGTGCGGGTGGACCGGACGCTGGTGAAGAACGCGATGTGGGCGCAATTGGACGAGCAGTTGCTGGAGTTCGAGCTGGCGACGGAGGATGAGCGATGCGTTGTCGTGGGAGCCGGATCGTTGCCGCCCTTGACCAATACGTTCTCGCTGTGCCGCTATGAATCGTTGTCGGAGCGCGTGTCCTGTGCATGTAGCTATGTGTTGTATTAGTGCTTCCTGTGTTTGTTGCTGAACTGCGTTTGAATGTATAGGAGGTGTTGAAAGAGGGGGTGCCGTTTGTGGGGAGGAGTGTCATCATTGTGCTTCCATTTCCGAATTAGAGACAGAGATTCACGAACATGTCAAAGAAGGACAAGAAGAAGAAGGAAAAGGTGGAGCTGACGGCGACGAAGGCATCTCCCGCAGTTGCCTCCAAGAAGGCCTCCGACCGTACCCCTATATCATCAATCACTCACACATAGTGAAGAGCAGCTTGGATTCCCTGTTCAAGGAGGCAAAGGAAACGAAGGAGAAGAACGAAAAGAAGAAGGAGAAGGAGTTGAAGAAGGAGAAGATCCGCATGCGTAAGGAGTTTGAGGCTATCAACGAAATGAAAGCGACGCATGGCGGTGATGGCTCCGTGAAAGCGTGACCCGTAGACCCCATTGGGTACGACGAGGAGAGCGGCATGAAGATTTACCGCGAGGACCAGCTGAACATCGGCAAGGGAGGGAACACGCCTCTCTGCCCCTTCGATTGCGACTGTTGCTTTTAGTGTATTCTCACCTTGGGGTTTGTTGTCCCACTCTTGCGATACATCCATGGGAAGTGAATAACTCAGGTCAGAGAGTGCACCATCACGATACCAATTCAAAGGAAGTGCAACAAAGAGGAAATAAACCGATTCACATAAACCCAATTACTTGGCAATAGCCTTCGACACCTCCTGCATCGTGTCGATATAACGGTCCGAGCAGTTGGACAGGCAGGTCTTGTCCTTGTTGCTCAGAGAGGCACCGGGGGAGGAAATGCACAGGTTGAAGCACTTTTCCTGAATGGACTAGGGAGCTAAAGCAAACCGCCCAATGACTACCTTCATAATCTCCTGCATGTGTCCCTGGTTCAACTCGTTACGGACATTCTGCAGAGCAGCTTCCAATTGTTCGGGAGTGTATTCAGACATGGTTTCCACAAGCCAGCAGTTATATTAAGGCGTTTTCACCACTCATAGCGAAGTGTTCAGTGTGGGACCCGTGCAGTGATGCTTGAGGGACAAGGACTGGGTTTCTCCCGTTTCTCTCCTCGCCATTTCCAGCCTTATTGCGTGTCTTTGTGCGAAATGCTTCCCATCACGAGACGATTCTTTACGACTGCCACGGTCCAGCAGACGGAGAAGGCGACGGCGGAAGTGGCTGCCAAACTCCAGAAGGAGTTCTCGGAGCACTGCGCCGCGGTCATGAAGATGCGCGGACACAAGAAGTTTGCGATGAACACCGTCAAGGAGAAGAATGGTCATTCCATGACCTACGATTTCTCGTATGGCTGGCCCTGCCGCTACTACTGCAAGTGCAATTTGAGCACGGAGAAGGTGAGCAAGGAGGCGATGCTCGCTTTTGAAGTTGGCGTGTGGAGGGGTTTTGAGGGAGTAGAAGGAGAGCCAGCTTGCCGGCGCCGTGCCCAGACACTGCGTGTACATCTCGAAGGGATCCTTCGAGGGCAACCCCGTCGATTTCAAGGCGCTGTTCATCGACGCCAAGCAACTGGCCAAGATGGAGGGAGAGAAGAGCCAGCGTTACACGCGCGAAACGAAGGTGATCTGCTTCATCATCCTCTCCATGTCGTATCTCGCCTGGACCTGTTCGTTCTGTGGGTTTGTCTGATGCGTAGTCTTCTCGGAGAAGAACCCCCAGCGTCGTCGTCTCGTGGAGCGTTACCACCGCTACGTGCTGAAGGACGGCAAGACGGCGGCTGACATTTATCCCCCCAAGGGAGCGAAGGAGGTGAAGCCTGTTGCGAAGCCGGTTGAGGAGGAGAAGCCTGTTGAGGAAGTGAAGGCTGCTGTTGAGGAAGTGAAGGTTGCTGAGGAAGTGAAGCCCGTTGTTGAGGAGGTGAAGCTTTTGGAGGAGGAGAAGCCTGTTGAGGAGGAAGTGAAGCCCGTGGAGGAGGAGAAGGCGGCTGAGGAGGCGGCTCCCGAAAGCACTAGCGTTTGGACTTCCATTTCAAATACATTCTGGTGGTTATTGGGTTACAAGAATTAGTGCTCGTTGTCACGCAATTAGTTTGAATTGTGCTGTTTGTTGTCTCAAAGTGCTGCTATTACGCGTAGAAGGCTCTTGATGAAACGCTGTTCCGATTTGGACGATTTTGATGATTTCGACATGACCGGGGAGACTCTGTCTGCTGTTCAGAGTGAGTGCAAGACCGAATCCGCTCAGGAGGAGTCGATCCGCTGTTTCATCTGCAATGAAGACATATCCTAGTCCATTGGATGTGCGACTCCTTCACCCTCACATTACGGCGATGGACGAGGTCGGGCGCAATTCCCACGTTTCCTTGTGTCTGTCCCGGCTGGAAACGAAGGCAAGCGGGAAGAAAACGGTGACGGAGTATTTTGCGAAGAAGAGCACCAAGACGCAGATTGCCGCGCCAATCACGGAGCTACGTGTGGAGAGCAAGAGTATGAAAGTGATGGAGTCACGAGTGGAGAGCAGGAGTGTGAGAGTTGCGGAGCCGCATGTGGAAATCAAAAGCGTGAAGGAGCAAAGCACTGTGAAACAGAAATCGCGAGGAGCAGCCAAACGGTCGCCTCGAACAGGAGCGAAGCGCAGCAACGAGGAATCGGAGCGGAAGGAGAGTCTGTCCATTCCCGTACGCCTTGCATCTCCTCCTCACACCGCAGCACACCCTCTTCGAGAAGGACAACTTCCACGGGACGTGGTCGCACTCCTACTTCCTCTCCCACTTCCACTCCGACCACCTCAGCGGGTTGGGTAAGCGCTTCAGCAAGGGCGTCATCTACGCCACGCGCACGACCTGCAATCTGGTGGCGCGCAACTACGGGCTGGCTGAAACGTACCTCCACCCGCTCACCGTCGGCACACCCTGTTTCTTCTCCAACTGCGCCACGGATGAGCTGCCCGCCGTGCGCCAGTGGATCCAGCGGCAGTTTGCGCTGCCGTCGCTGTCCGCAGAGCAGGTGGTTCTCACACCGGACGCCAGTAGCGACCCCGCGAGGCGTGGGGTGTGTGCGGGGGACGGGCTTGATGCGAACCACTGTCCCGGCTCTTGCATGTTCCTCTTTTCCCTGTTTGATTGGGGGTGCATCTCCTCATCTGTGTCCCTTCATGATAACCTCACAAGCATGCCTATGGCGAATGCATCCACAAGCATGACTGAATCCACATCTTTGATAACTGCACCCACACGAATGACAGCTGTAAAACCCTTCTCCACCACGCTCTACACCGGCGACTTCCGATTCCTCCCCTCGATGCTGGAGACACCCGCACTCCGCCCCTTCTGCGACGAGGGCGCGGCAGTGCTGGACAGGCTGGAGTTCGACAACACCTACTCCAACAAGACCTACTGCCACCCGCCGCAAAGCGTGGTGGTGGCTACGGCGGTGCACATTCTGACCAAGTACTGGAAGCAGATGATCGAACAGCACAGTGACCGAATTCGGGTGTATTTCGGGTCGTACAAGATCGGGAAGGAGAACCTGTGGCTGGAGGTGGCGAAGCAGTTTCACCGCCGCGTGTACGTCGATCCGTAGCAATGAAAAGAGAGGTGAAGGTGTAGCGATCGGTATGGCAACCTGCAGTGCTTCGAGGACTTCGAGACGGAAGTGAAGGACTATGTGACGACGGACCCTGAATCCACGCCGTAGCTCCTCTGTCTCTCTCTAATGGGTAGGTTCCGTGTGAGCGGCATGGTGAGCATCCACTACGTGATCCAGAAGGGGTGGGTGGGTGTGCGCGTAGGAGGTGACGGGTAGAACCGAGAGGTGGATCAGGTGCTTCTGTTTCAGCCCACTGGCTGGGTGTACGAGCAGCTGAAGGACAGGAAGCCGCCCGAGGAGGCGGACGTGTGCAACTACCAGTTCTCGCGGTCGGGCAATGTGATCTGCTACGGGTTGCCGTACAGCGAGCACAGCAGCTTTGAGGAATTGAGGGAGTTCTTGAAACGAGTGCACTATCGTGAGTACCGCTTTGTGGCGGAGTCAGGGCCGGGTGATTTGTTTGGATCGAAGGGGGGAAAGCAGGGATTGATGGATGGGTTCTTTGTGAAATAAGTGGTTTTGTGGATGTGTTTGTTGCAGAGAGCAGAGCATAATGAGAGAAGGAAGGAAGGAAACACGAGGAGAAACAGAAATCGGTCCTTCTTTTGCCTCGATTCAAACGCAGTCCCTATTGCTCCAAAATGGAGATTGAACGGGAAGAGAGCACGTCTCCATCCAAGAAAAGAGAAATGAATAAGGTTAGCGACTGGAATACAAGAGTGGGACGAACAACGCGGGCTCTGACGGAATAGGCGAAGAAGCTAAAGGGAGAGACCAACGATCTGTTTTTATCCATGCCGGTGTCCGAACTTCAAGAATCTGCGTACGATGCCTCCGTTTTTGTCCACTACAACACGGATGTCGTCTTGGGAACGCTGAACGGACTCTACATGAGTGTTACAAAATATGAGAATACAGAGCATCGCATTATGGTGAACGGCTCGGGATCGGGAGTGGAAGACGTGCTATTTGCGATTCGATATGACGGTTAGGACACGTTCGTGATTATCAACCCGGAGCAAACCCAATCCAAGGGAATCGTCAAGAGCCACGATCGTGTGTGTATCCGTCACAAGGGTGATCGCAATGAAAGAGAGTGAGGAGTAGCCTCTGTGCGTTACCTGAGCTGCGATCCTTCCACACTGGAGGTGAAACTCGTGAACACGGTGTCCGGCGAGAACGAAAAGTGGGAAATCATCAACGACTTTGTGGAGGGAAGCGAGGAGCGCATTGAATCAGGCAGTGAGATGGGTCATCACACATACAGTGTAATGATGCGTAGTCTTCCGCACGCAATCCAATCTCTACCTGATCACTGGAGAGCGGGGCGCTCCTCAGGTCCGCCTGTACGACGGCAGCACGGTAGTGCAGGCGGAGCAGGTGTGGCGCGTTCTCAAATCCCACTGCTCTCTTCTGACTGTGCTTCTCTTCCCTTCGGCTGAGGCGTAGTTCACACCCACCTCCATCTACGACCCTGCCGTCAGCGAAGCGCAGGCCTGGCTGCCCGTTGACCTCACCGCGCTGTCCTACGCCATGCAGTCGGTGCGCGTCACGGAGGAGATCCGCTACGCGTTGCTGCTGGCTCCGGGCGATCTGCTTCACTTCCACCAGTACGAGCAGCCGCTGTTGCCGAACAAGGCGCTGCTGTACCGAGGCGTGGTGGACACGAAGAACGCCGAGCAGTACCTTCGTCGCGGATTCGCGCTGAACCCGAACTACCGCATGGCAGAGAGTTTAAGGAACACAATTGAGCAGATGCTGCCCAACATGAGTCAAGTGATATCCTTGTTGCGAGCACGGGAGATCTTAACAGCAGCTGCGCATCAAACGGTACATCGTGGACCAGAACCGGTTCGAGATGGGCCGCGTCATCACCGCGGTTATCCACGTGATCCAGGAGAACGTCAACGCGTTCGACTCGCAGATCTGCAACGTATGACTTCTTCACAGCAGTGAGCCGTAGTTGCCGCCCAGCATCACGCTAAGCAAGCTGAACCTGTTGCTGATCCGCTGGAATGACCGTCTGGAGGTCATGGACAATGTGTGCCGGCTGTGCAACGTGATTCGCGGCGGTCAGCTGCTGAACGAGCTGATCCTGATTCAGGAGAATGAGAGCAATGAGCAGAAGCGTGTGTTCAATGAGTGCATGGAGGGTGTGGGAGTGAGTCGTAGCGAGATCCTGCGCGTGGCGACCCGGGAGTACTTCGCGATGATGCAGAAGTACATTTACTACGGTGTGGTGGACGACTATTATGACGTGCGTGCGGGCGTGGGGCGTGAGGCGTAGGAGTTCATGATCGTCCACCACCAGGAGGCGTTCAAGGGCAGTCTGAAGGACGTATTCGAGCTGAACCTGAAGAACGTGAGTGTCTGGGTTGTGTATGTGAGAAACAGGAGCTGTCCGCCATCAGCAGTTCGCAGGGCAAGATCCTGCTGTGTGGACAGTATCTCAGCATTGTGGCGAACACGGGCGTGGAGATCGTGAACCCTGTGTACCAGGAGTGGGAGTTTGGGAGTGACGTGACGGTGTACGGAGAGAACGTGTGAGCAGTGGCGAAGAATGACCCGAAGATTGACAAGGCGTTCGACTTCGCCAACCAGCTGTTATTGCAAGTGCTGCGCAACGAGCAATTCGACATCACGCGGCTGATTCACCGTATGAACCAACTCTTTCTCCTGCTGCGCGGCGATCTTTGCATTTACCTCTTCGACTACTTGAACGAGTACCTGTCGCAGGCGGCGCAGGCGCTGGACGGCGTGAAGATCCAGTCGCTGTTCCAGCAAGCGCTGATCAACGTGTTCCAGGATGGCTCGCCCGGCAGCCAGCAGTTCATCGACTCGATTTCCGTGCGTGTGAACGATGCGGCGTTTGTGCAATCGATTTCCGCGCAACTGTCGTCATTCCAGTCATCAGGACAGTTGCCTTCAGGGCAGTTGCCTTCAGGACAGTTGCCTCCTGGGCAGTTGCCTTCTGGGCAGTTGCCTTCAGGACAGTTGCCTTCAGGGCAGTTGCCTTCAGGACAGTTGCCTTCAGGGCAGTCATCAGGACAGTCACCAGAACAGTCACAAGAGCAGAGAGGACGGCGGCGCAGCGGGTGGGACGCGATCGAGGTGCAGGTGGCGACGAGCTACCCCGTGAACATCCTGCTGGTGCCCAGCGCCGTGATGAAGTACCGCAAGCTGTTCTCGGAGCTGCTGCTGCTGAACGTGGACACGCCGTGCGGGGCTGAAGCGTAGCGAACCTGCCGGTCGCTCGACGAGTGCTGGACGTACCTGAATCAGTACAAGCAGCGCGAGATGCAGCGGCACCTGTGGCGCGCCTGCAACCTGCACAACAACATGAAGTACTTCGTGACTACACTCCTGCGCTATCTCTCCACCGACGTCATCACGCCACTCGCCGTGCGGTTCGAGGCGGAACTGCCCGGCTATGCGACCATCGACGCGTTCGCGGAGGGCTTCGAGCACTTCCTTCAGCAGGTGTACGAGCAGTGCTTCCTGATCTCGGAGAGTCTGCGCGTGGCGCTGGTGGACACGATGCACGTGTGTCTGGCCTTCGCGCAGTTCGTGCGCAGCGAGCTGAAGGAGGAACGCGCATTCGGCAGACGCAAGGTGGACGTGGTGGAGAGCTCGGTGAGCGAGGACATGACGGAGGAGGGACTGAAGGACGTGCCGCTGCGGGTGCAGGCGAGGGTGAAGGCGCTGGAGGAGGTGGTGTGCGGCGCGAGATGGCAGGAGGAGGTGGAGAGAATGCGCGGCGAGTTTGAGGAGAGACGGACGCAGTTCCTGCGGGGATTGGAGCAGCTTCCCGGATTCCTTCAGTCCGTCTTCCTTCCCTTGGACCGGAAGTTGATGCAGAAGTATGCGATGTAGTGTCGTGTGTTTGTTGTGCAGTTCTGTTGGTGCGATGGAGAGATGGTGCAAAGTCGATAGGTTGGGGAAATGACGTGGGGGGTGCAAAAGAAGTGCGGAAAAACGCCCGAATCTTCTGCATTTCGTTTTCAAAAGGAGGCAATCTCTTTCTACGCAGATCCAAAGCACTTTCCCTTTGGGACTTTCGATATCAAGAGCATGGTTTCCGAATTGGAGAATTCCCCACATGTATCCCTTCCGTCTGATACCTTGATATCATAGAAGGGAGAGCAGCACGCACTCGAGGAAGGAACCAGTTGGCTGAATCAGTCTTGGTAGGAAAGGGGTGCCTTTTTCACGACCAGGCTTTCCTATATGACTCCTCAATTCCGCAAGGCGAAGAAATCGTCGCTGGAAACGGGCGATTTGGGAGGTTGTCCGAAACAGCTCCGGTCCGAGATGTTGTACGGCAAATTTGATGCCTACTGGAAGAAGGAGTGTGCGAAGCCGGAGGATCAGCGATCCCTCTTCAGTGTCCTCTTTTCCGTGGTTGGACGGTGGCAGGTGGTCAAGGCACTTGCCTTTTGCCTGTCCGGATCGCTGATCAAGCTGGTTCCCTCGCTTCTCCTGTCCACCCTGACAAACGATCTGAAGGAAAACCAGTTGAGTCGCTATGTCTGATTGCATTTCATTCATAGCTGGGGTGCAGCGCGTGATCTATTCTCTCCTGATCGCCTTCATGCCCGTGATTAGCTGGATGGCGTGGGTGTACGGCCAGACGCTGTGCATCCATCTGGGAGCGATGATGCGGTCCGTGCTCATCAACGGCATTTACCGGAAATCCTTCCTCCTGTCCAGCCGCTCGCGATGCTCCATCAATACGGGCGAGCTGACCAATCTCATGAGTTCCGATTCGTACTTTGTCCTTCTCTCCTCCTCCCTTCACGCCTAGTTGGTGAACTACATCTACCTCCTCGTGAACCTGATCATCATTCCATTCTTAGTTCCTCCTCCCATCATGAATAACGCATAGCTGGTGGCTTCGCTGTGCATCGCCTACATAAACGTGGGCTCCACCTGCATCATCGTCTTCGTGCTGGAGTTTGTGATGTATGGCACCATGTTCTTCGGCATGCACCGCTATGGGACGGAGCGTGTGAAGTGCCTCGCCGAGACGGACAAGCGCGTGAAGCTGATCAGCGACGTGTGCAACGGCATCCGCACCGTCAAGTACTACTGCTGGGAGAAGCCGTTCAAGGCGCTGGTAGGAGAGGAGAGGCGAATGAAGGGCAGATCGACCGCAGCCGCGAGAGCGAGCTGGTGTTCATCCGCAAGATCGCGAACATCCTTGCGGGATATTTCGACGCCGTGACAGTGATCATTCCCAAGCTGATGCCCGTGCTGTGCTTCGCGGCCTACCCGTACGTCACGGGCAGCTCCATCCCCGCGTCGAAGGCGTTCACGCTCATCTCGCTGCTGAAGCAGATCGAGTCCTCCATCTTCTACTCGCCCTGGTGCATTTCTGCTATGGCTCTGATGAAGTGAATGAGGGGAAGGAGAATGAGAGTTAGTTCGTCTATGAAGCGTATTTCGCACTTTCTGTGTTTGGAGGAAGAGACGGAGGCGAAGGAGAGCACGGCGGACCCCGAGAATGCGATCGAGGTGGAGAAGGCGACGTTCGCGTGGGGCGACGAGGAGCCGTGTCTGAAGGAGGTGTCGCTGCGCATCAAGAAGGGCAGTCTGGTGGCGGTGGTCGGCGACACGGGCTGTGGCAAGTCCTCCTTCCTGCTGTCGCTGCTGGGCGCGCTGACGCGTCGTGAGGGCGCCGTGCGTGTGAGTGGGTCGTTTGCTCTGTCGGAGCAGCAGGCGTGGATCATCAATGACTCGGTACGCAACAACGTTCTGATGGGTTCGGCGTTCGACGCGGCGCGGTTCGCGCGTGTGATCGCCGCTGCGCAGATGAAGAGTGATTTGGTGTTGCTGGGCGGTGAAGACGCGGAGATTGGCGACCACGGCATCAACGTGTCGGGCGGCCAGAAGGCGCGCATTTCACTGGCGCGCTGCTGTTATTCCGATGCGGACATTGTGCTGTTGGACGACCCGCTGGCGGCGGTGGACGCGCGCGTGGGCAACCGGCTGTTCCACGAGTGCATTCGGAAGGAGCTGGGAGGGAGAACGCGCGTGCTGACGACGAACGCGGTGCAGTTCCTGCCGTTCTGTGACCAGGTGGTTGTGATCAGGGAGAAGCGAGTGGCATTTGTTGGGAGTTATGCGGAGTATGTGAGTTACACGAGTGGTGTGAGTGATGTGAGTGATGTGAGTGACGTGAGCGAAGCGAACCGTGATAAGGTTGGAAGCGAAGAAAAGCATGACACTAATGTGAATGATGCAAATAACGACACTACTGCAACTGACAACTCCCCTTCTCCTAACACAGAGGAAGAAGCAGTAAAGACGCACCTCACCTCCGAAGAAGAAAAGGAACACGGCACCATCTCCTTCTCCGTGCTGGGCTCCTACTGCAAAGCCTTCGGCACGCGCCGCGCCGCCTTCCTCGTGCTGCTGCTGCTGCTGACGGTGGCTTCGGCCACGGCGTCGCAGCTGTGGATCTCCGGCTGGACGGGCGACCCCTGCATGGAGGAGGAGGTGCCCTCGGAAGCCTGCCTGAAGAAGACCTCCTACTACAGCACGGGCTTCTTCGTGATCACCGCCTTCACCGGCATCTTCACTGTGATTCGTCTTATCCTGCAGGCGCAGGGCCGCGTGAGCGCCTCGCGCGCGTACCACAAGGAGCTGACGGAGCACGTGGTGAGCGCGCCGGTGTCCTTCTTCGACGTGAACCCCGTGGGCCGCATCACCAACCGCTTCAACCGCGACATGTACGTGGTGGACTTCGACTTCCCCTACAACTTCTTCAACTTCCTGGGCGTGCTGGTCATGGTCGTCTCCGACTGCCTCGTCATCGTGGGCATCGCCCCGCCCATGGTGGTCATTCTGGTGCTGACCGTGCTGGCGTGGCTGTGGGTGCACTCGCTCTTCACGCGCGGCAACGCCGACTTCCAGCGCATCGAGGGCCTGGAGCGCTCGCGCCTGTTCAACGACTTCCAGTCCGTGCTGGCGGGCCGCGACTCCATCGCCGCCTACGGGCGCGAGGCGCTGTTCACGGCGAAGATGGAGCGCGCGCTGGACCGCAGCAACGTGGCGTCCGTGTTCTCCTTCCTGGCGAACTACTGGTTCTGCATCCGCGCGGCGGCCACGACGAGCTTCATCAACTTCGCGCTGTGCCTGCTGAGCATCCTCTTCCGCTCCTCCTTCTCCGCCGCCAACCTGGGCGCGGCGCTGTCCTCGGCGATCGGGCTGTCCTCCAGCATCAGCAGCGTGTGCGACACCATCTCGTGCAGCGAGATGAACCTCGTCTCCATCGAGCGCATCCGCGACTTCTGCAAGAAGGCGCAGCCCGAGGCGCCGATGACCAGCGCCGTGCCGCCGCCCGCCGGCTGGCCGAGCGAGGGGCGTGTGGAACTGCGGGACGTGCAGATGCGTTACCGCGACGGCCCGCTGATCCTGAAGGGCGTGAACCTGCGCGTGGAGCCGCACGAGAAGGTGGGCATCGTGGGCCGCACGGGCGCGGGCAAGTCGTCGCTGACCGTGGCGCTGTTCCGCATCAACCCGCTGAGTGGCGGGAAGATCCTCATCGACGGCGTGGACACGGCGACGCTGGGGCTGGAGGACGCGCGGCGCGCGCTGTGCATCATCCCGCAGGACCCGGTGCTGTTCTGCGCGTCGGTGCGGTTCAACCTGGACCCGTTCAACGAGTACAGCGACGAGGCGATTTGGGGCGTGCTGGAGCAGGTACAGCTGAAGGAGGCGATCACGAAGCTGGGCGGTCTGGACAGTCCGTTGGAGGAGGGCGGCGAGAACCTGTCGGTGGGCAACCGGCAGCTGATCTGCGTGATCCGCGCGTTGCTGCGCAAGCCGAAGATTCTGCTGATGGACGAGGCGACGAGCTCGCTGGACAACGGGACGGACGCGATGCTGCAGGAGGTGATTCGGCGCGAGTTCAGCCAGTGCACGTGTCTGACCATCGCGCATCGACTGAACACGGTGATGGACGCGGACCGGATTTGCGTGATGGAGAAGGGAGAGGTGAAGGAGTACGACAGTCCGCGGAATCTGTGGGAGAAGGAGGGTCTGTTCCACGCGATGGTGGTGGCAACGAACGATAGGAAGTTGATGGAGGCTTTGTAGTTGCTGTTGTTTGTTGACAATTCAGATAATTGTTCCTGTTGAAGTGATTATGAGTGACAGAACTAGCATAGGGGACTATGAGTTGTTGGAGGAGCGGAAGGAAGGGTATGAAAGAAACTGAGGGATTAATCCATAGTGAGTGGTTTGACGAGTTTAAAGCACGCAATCGGAATACCGAGGAGATTGTATTGATGGCAAGAGTGAAGAATGGGTTGGATGTGAAGGGAATCGAATCACGCTTTACACAATTGAAGGAATGCGATAATGAACATCTTATGAGATATCTAGATGTTGTGAAGAAGGATGACGAGTTGTGGGTAGTGCTTTCCTCCAGAATTGACAAACTAGATTGTGATGGAGAATTGTGATTGCTATCCTCTCTCAGCATTGTTGGAGAATATGTACTACGTGACTGAGGAGCAAGTGCGTGAGATCGCCTATGGTTGCTTATTGGGATTGAAGTATCTTCATGAGAGAGGCATAATGCATGGAGTAAGCATTTTAAACAGGCAATGATTGAATAGGACGTGAGACCAGTGAATCTGTTCCTGACTAAAGAGGGTGTGTTGAAACTGGGTTACTATGGACTA
>ERZ827156.1520-NODE-1520-length-27204-cov-4.695974_pt1 | contig 27204 bp, 13 predicted proteins | sample MGYA00519919_ERZ827156 | MGnify/ENA primary metagenome ERZ827156 (study PRJEB31778, sample SAMEA3449269) | human gut metagenome | biome: human gut; feature: human-associated habitat; material: faeces | place: United Kingdom | collected 2010/2012 ...
TTTTTCATCTGCTCTCCACGCTGGCTCCGTCTGATACCCTGGAAGTTCAGCATATTCTCTGTCTGAACAGTGAAGATACTTTTACAGAGAACCATGAGCTTATAAATCTGAAATATTTACATGAGATCTTTCCAATCTACATGTCCGGACTGAATTATACGCTGTGGTACTATTATGATAATATTCAGTCCCATTATCACAATCTGAATGTTTTTCCATGCATGATCCTGACTTCTGATGCCGCGCTGATGTGCACTGCTGATGGTCAGTCCGGGATCTTTTACCAAAGCGGCGATGTCATACATATGCTTCAGGAGATGTACAATACTTATCTGGAAGAGTGTTCACAGCTTTTCCTGGCGACTGCCTTTGCACCGGATAATTTTTCCAATGTATTCAACGCCGTGTTTGAGGTTTCCGAAGACGAATCCACTTTTGCACTTCAGCCTGAGGTCTGTATCACACCATTTATCAGCAGACAGATTTTGAAAGAAGCTTTTAATTACGATCTTCCACACAGCGAGGAGATTCTTGCGCAGGCTGCCCTTGCTTTTGAAGGAAATATGCACCGGCTTACGGACAGTCAGACTTTTGTTTACTTTACAGCCGACGGCCTTCTGAAGTTTGCGGCTTCCGGAAGAACGGCCGAGATCCCGGAAGTCTTTTATCACAGATTCACAGTGGAACATCGGATCCAGATGCTTCGCGGAGTTGCCGAAAGCTGCCGCCATGGTTCTTACAGAATCCTGCAGAAGCCTCTGAACCATCTGCCGGCCAACCTACACCTCTGCATCCGTGGAAATGTCGGAACCCTGATCTTCCAGAAATATAACGGCGAAGTCATGCTGTTTACCATTCAGGAATACGGACTTCTGGAGACCTTTCTCGATTATCTCCAGAATATGCAGGAAAGCAGTTTCTACAGTACAGAAGAGGCTGCGGCATATGTGGAGGATATTATCCTCAAACTTGAAAACGGAGAGCTTTGACAGTTCCCCGTTTATCATTACATATTTAAAATTCATCCTTGATCTTCTGAAGCAGTTTCCTGCGCTGCTTTTCAAAGAAATGTGGAAGTACACACAAAATCCCTGTGCATATCATTACTCCTGCGATCCCGCCGATTATCATGATCCTGTCTAACAGCATATCCCTCTTCCTTTCTCACCATTTATGATCACAGCCATCCGCTGTCAACTGCCTGCTGATAAAGATCATCCAGACGATCCATCTCAACATCATTCGCATTGGAAACATCAGTCTTCTGGTAAAGTTCTTTGGATTTCCTGTAATACTGCTCAAATTTGCTGTAATTTCTCTTGTCCGCTGACAGAGCAGACTGCTCCGCCACTTCTAGAAATGCCAGACTCTTATATGTGCGGTAGTTTTCTCCATATACATCCAGAATATGGTTCAGTTTATTCTCTGCACTTGCATAATCATGGATATTCTGATAGAGAACTGCCATATTATACTCTGTATCATAATCTGCCATGTCCTGCTTCTCGATCTGTTCAAACACGCCTATCGCTTTTCTGTAGTATTCTGCATTATCCGTCTCGTCCCCGGCATCACAGTACGTCTGTGCCAGTTCTTCAAGAATCCCTATATTATTTTCCCGTCCGATCTCTTTGGATGCTTTTTCCAGAAGCGATATCTTTTCATTTTTTCCATTAATGCTGCTGTCCAGATTGTCAATGCATCTGCATGTCATGATATATGCACGCATTTTTGTGTAGGAATCCTCAGTATCATCGATACTGTTCAAAAAAATCTGCTTCGCGCCCTGATAATCCCCTGTATTAAACAGGATCTCTCCTTTTACATAACTGACCTCAACTGAATCAAGCCCCTGATCCCTGGCAGAATCCAAGATTTCTTCTGATCTGTCCGTTTCTCCACAATACGCCAGTGCAATGGCATAGTCACGATAATAACTGCTGTTATTCGGGTCAATCTCGACGGCTGTCTTATAGTAATCGCATGCGGCAGAATAGTCTTCCTGCTTCGCATAACAGTCTGCCAGCAGATAATATACATTATTCAGGGTATCCTTCTGATCCGCTATCTTGTGATTTCCAAGGATCTCTGACCTGATAAACTCCTCACAGTCATCGTACTGCCGGTTCTGATTATAGGCAACTGCCCTCTCATAATATGCATCCAGATTGTTCGGCATGATCTTGATCGCACGCTCATAGCAGGAATCAAGCCGGTCCATATCGTTTTCTGCCAGATATTTTCTCTCCTGCTTCACCAGCGCATTGTATGATTTGAGCTTATCATTGCCAAGCCGCAGATATCCTGTCAGTGCGATTCCCGCACAGATCAGCATGCATCCTACAGTTACTCCATAAGCCACTTTCTGCTTTACTGCCAGCTCTTTGTAACGTCTGTCTTTCTGATGTATATTGGTCAGCTCATCCAGAAGTTCATTCGCTGTCTGATAACGTCTGTTTGGATCAGGCTCCAGGCATTTCATGATAATCGAAGCAAAAACAATATTGATCCTTGCTCCTGTCTCCCGTATGTCCCTCACACGTCCCTGCTGGTCTCTCATCGGCTTGTATCCACTGACCAGATGATACAGTGTCGCCCCAAGACTGTAGATATCTGACCTTGGATCTGATTTCTTCCACAGTCTGTAATCCCGCTCACGCTGATTGAAATTCAACGCCTCGATCTGTTCCGGCGGCGCATAGCCGTTGGTGTACCCGGTCACCCACGCCTGGCTTCCGTCAAGGATCGCAGATATATTGAAATCTATCAGGCAGATATTTCCATCCGGCATCAGCATGATATTTGCCGGTTTCAGATCGCCATGTATGATGGCAGGTTTCTGTCCATGCATATAGCATAAAGTGGAACAGATCTGTTTCGCCCATTTGATCACGGACTTTTCTGGAAATACATTCCCTGCATCCAGATACTGCCGAAATGTATTTCCCGGAATAAAATCCATCACCGTATATACTTCACCGTTTATTTCCAGAAAATCCAGTACCTGTGGAATGCAGGAATGCCGGAGGTTTTTGAGAACATCTGCTTCCCTCCGGCTGTTCATGAGATTTCTGACTCCTGTGCGGATTTTTTTCAGAACAACATATTTCTTGAGGTTTTTGTGGTAAGCTTTATAAACATCGCCACATCCCCCAGAACCAATGATCCCTATTATCTGATATGTATCTGAAAGATTTCTCTGCATTTTATATTCCTCTATCCTTAGAATGATGTATTATCCTGCAGACCAAGGCTCATAACTCCTGTTCCTGCTCCCATGTCGGCATTTATGATCACCAGATCTTCCGTACCAGGCTCATTCAGTCCACCTGCAAGCGGATCCGGAAGCCATCCCATATCCTGCCACGGGTCATTTACAAGGTCCATAGAGATCAGGGAATCTGCGTTTTCTGCATTCCAGCTTCCGGACAGACCAGCTGCTCCCAGCATGCCTGCAAAAAGATCCTGACCGCCTGGCTGCGCGGTTGTGGCATTTCCATCTGAATATACGGCATCACCATTCTGGATCGTCGCAGCACACAGACGTGTCGCACTTCCATCTCCATTGATCTGATAAGCTTCCACGCTTGTTCTGGCTGCCGGAGTTCCGTCTCCTGCATCTGCACCATAGAGGTAGGAGGCAAATCCTACAATGTAATTTGCACCGTTATCCCTGATAAAACACTCCTGCGTACTTCCATATGTCATGTCTGACAGAGGTGTTCCCATTCCATCGCAGACTGCTGTGACATTTGCAGTCTCCTGTACCGCACCATTTACGACTTTATAAACAGTGAAAGAAAGTCGTCCTCCCTGAACTGAAATTACCAGTAGTTCCGGATCTCCGTCCTTATCAAGATCTGTTTCTTTCATTCCGACTCTTCCATTCATCACCGAAGCCGCTGAAAAACTGTCCACAGAAGTTCCTCCAAATGATGCCTCTGGCTGAACTGAAATATTCTCCTGTATATAGGTCTCCAGGATTTCTTCCGGGGTCTGGGCTGTAATATACGAGTCTGTATCCGGTATTTCTGGGTTTTCCGGGTTCGGGTCTGGTGTTTCAGGATCTCCCGGGGCTGGTTCCGGCTCTGGTATTTCAGGAGTTCCCGGGTCTGGTTCCGGCTCTGCCGCTTCCGTTGGGGTTGGTGTTACTGTATCCTCCACCGGTGTCGGTGTTACGGTGTCTGTTGGAGTTGGCGTTACGGGATCTTCTACCGGAGTTGGTGTTATTGTGTCTCCCGGAACTGGTGTTACGGGATCTCCCGGGTTCGGTATATCACCTCCCGCTTTCGGCGTTATTGGATTATCCGGAACTGGTGTTATGGTATCCCCTGGAAGCGGTGTTACGGAATCTCCCGGATTCGGTGTTACCGTACCGCCCTGTGTTGGGGTCTTTGTTACTGTACTGCCGCCTTTGGAAACCCCACCCTGTTCCAATCCATCATCTGGAGTTGGTGTTATCTTCTTTTTCGGCTTCGGAGTTGGCGTATTCGTTATAATCGGAATATCAATGTCATGTACATGTTTCCAAAGATTATCCAGTTCATTACTCTTATCCGAATCCCCTGAATGATCAAAATAATCAGAATTATCCTTGCACAGCTGCTGATAACGCGACTTAAACTGATCTGGATCTCTCGGGATATTGACAGGATTTTTGTTCTGAGATGCCGCCTCAAGGTCTGTGGAGGCTTTCTTCAGATACTTCAGTGCCTGATCCGGTTCCTTCTGTGCAGTATAGACATCTGCCATACCAAGATCTGCCTCCGGAGACTTCTCATCTATACTCAATGCCTCCTGAAAAGCCGCCTTTGCCTTCACATAATCTGCCTTTTCCAGATAATTGTTCCCAAGATCCAGCTTTTCCTGAAGCTTGCTGGCAACTGTCTGCTTCGGTACCAGAATGATACCCAGAACCACGATCCAGAAAATACACAGCACTCCGATACCAACAGGTAGCAAAATCCTGGATTTCTTTGGTTTCTCCGGTTCTCTGTCTAATTCTGGTGGAATTCTCGTTCCACAATACTGGCAAAAATTCTGCCCTCTCTTTATTTCTCTCTTACAATTTGGACATCTCATTTCCTCTTCCCCCTCCGTAATTGCATATCAATGAACCACTGGCATCTGTCCAATATGCAATGCAATAAAAAAAGCCGTATACTCAGGTATACCCCTAAATATACGGTTTTCGTTACTGTTCACTCCGTTCGCAGCAACGCTTTTTCTCTTTCATACTCGCCGATTTATAAATAAGATTATACATGATTTATTATATATTACAATATGTGGCATTGTTTGTGGACAGACTTTTTGAAAATTTGAAACATTTTGGCAAAATTATTGAGAATTCGTTTCAACTATTCGTCAAAATAAGCCCCCAGCATTGCCGAGGGCCTGATAATTCTTATTTTTGCCGATACACTACGGTAAATCCTTCAGACGCATTACCCTGTATTTCAGCAGTATATCCAATTGGAACCTCCGGGGAGATGTCGTAAGTGATCGGAGTGCCGTTGTCATCCTGTGAATCCAGAAGCACCCATACATGTCTCCATTCCGTATCTGTACCAAGTGAAATACTGTTATAATCAAATCCATTTGATAACAGACTGATATTGACCCGTGCCGGACGATAAGTCAATGCCCCGCTGTCTTCCCAGCGTGTGGTCACAGAAACATCTGTTGCCGCGGTTACCCTGATCTGAAGCGGCTCTGACTGAACTCCATTCCAGACAGCTGTGATATCCGTTGTTCCAGTACCGATACCACTGACGATTCCCTTCTCATCTACAGTAGCAACAGACGGATCAGAACTGGTCCATGTAAGAACCGGATCCTCCACTTTCTCTGTGCCGTCCCATGCTTCTGCAAAAATGATCGTCGCACCGGTCTGCTTAATACTCTGACTTGCCGGTGTAAGCTTCACACCCATGCCTGTAACACTTACTTTACTGGTGGCTGTAAATTCTCCCCATGTAAGAGTTACTTCTGCTTCACCAGGAGCCTTCGCAGTCAGATTTCCGTCAGTATCCACCTGGACGATCTGCGAATCATCTACACTCCATGTGATATCCTGCCCGTCAGCTGCCACACCAGTCTCACCTGTACCATCGATCAGCCTGTAGCCGATTGCCTGTGCGGACAGATCCTCATTCAAAGATAACTGAATACTCTCAGATCCGGCATCAAGTACAATGCCCTTCACAAAAACCCGGATGCTGATCGTCATCGGATCACCGGACGCAGCACCATTCTCATCTGTTGGCTGATATGTTCCAGTGATAACAGTTCCTCCGGCCTTGTGACTTCTCAGCTGCAGCTGATCATCCGAATCTGTATCAAAGATACTTACGACCGTCTCATCGCTGGACTCCCATGTCATATCTCTGACAGCGATCTTATTGCCGCCCCTCTCACCATAAACCGGAACAAAAAGGCTGGTATCCTCAGAAACTCCATGAAACACAATATTTCCGTCTATGATCTGACCAACAGAAGTATCTGCGACAGCATTACCAAGATAAATACCGTCCACAAGAGTATCCTCCTGCTCAATACGGAGCTCTGATGAAAAATCCTCCCCGCCGCCGGAAACACTGTCATCCTCGACCTGTCCGTCACCTTCGCTGATCTCAAAATCAGCTGCATCTGTTCCAGTCTCTGTATTCTCCTCTCCGGCTGTCGTTTCTTCATCACCTGAAAATTCAAGATCGCTTCCAAAATCCTCTTCTGTCCCGACCTGCTGAGCCGCCTCCTCTGAAATCGCCTCAACAGATGCTTCACTTCCGAAATCGCCGGCATAAACAGCGATTCCGCCCTGTGCTATAAGAGCAGCTGATAACATCCAGGTAAATGTACGATTCCATTTTGAATGTGATCTTACACTCATGCTTATCCCTCTTTCTATAAAAAAACATCTGAAATAGTTTCTATACTTTATCGAATGGTAAACTCATCCACTATTGGTATTATATTATCACAAGCTTTTTTTCCTGTAAAGTTTCAGGACATTAGTTTTTGCTTATTTCCATGCAAAAAAATCCTGCCGCACCAACTGTTTCCAATCGATGCGGCAGGGAATGCACAGGCCTGTGTTGATTAATTATTATTTATCTCTGCGACGTTTCAGATGAAGTGCAAAGAATGCAAGAACTACGTCAACCAGTGCAAATGCGAACATGAAAGCTGAACCTGCAACTTTTGTGTTATCGGCTGTTTTTACCTGGTTTGATTTCTGGGAACCAGAAGTTGTAGTTCCGTTGGAAGATGTTCCGTTTGTGGAAGATCCGTTTCCACCGTTAGTTCCAGTTGTTGTACCTGTTGCTGTTGGTGTAGGTGTTGCTGTTGCATCCGGATCTTCTGGTGTTTCTGTAACGTCAGGATCTACTGGTGTTTCAGTTGGATCTGGTGTTACGGTTACATCTGGGTCTACCGGTGTCTCAGTAACTGTCGGCTCCGGTGTTACTGGTGTCTCAGTGATTGTCGGCTCCGGTGTTACTGGTGTCTCAGTGATTGTCGGTTCCGGTGTTACTGGTGTCTCAGTGATTGTCGGCTCCGGTGTCACTGGTGTCTCAGTAATTGTCGGCTCCGGTGTCACTGGTGTCTCAGTAATTGTCGGTTCCGGTGTTACTGGTGTCTCAGTAATTGTTGGCTCCGGTGTTACTGGTGTCTCAGTGATTGTTGGTTCCGGTACTGCTGTTGGTCCCGGAATTGTTGCGCTTGCAGATCCGAAGCAGAAGTCCATTCCTGACCACGGGATTACGAATCCGTTGGACCAGTATTCTCTGTATCCAAGGCTCGGGCACATGTTGCTGTCATCCCAGTAGTTGAATGAAGATGTAAATGTCATAGTCTGAGTATAGGCTGCTCCTGTCTCAGGATCTGTGAATGTTACATCTTTTGTGATAGATACAGTATACTGTACTCTGTCACAAAAGGTACCAACCGGGAATACACCTGCAATGTGAATCTGACCTTCGCCAAGAACGATTGCTCCTGCGTAGTCCGGATCTACAGAGATGTTTCCAAGGTCTCCTTCGTCAAAAACAACTGTCTGTGTCAGTGTTTTGTCACCAACAGTCAGAGTTGCTTCTGCTACTCTGGCAAGGTCGATGTGGCTTACAGTTCCTGTCATAAGCAGTCCTGCTGCCTCAGCATCCTCTCCATCTTCTTCTGCTGCGATCACATCATCGCTTTCTTCTGGTGTTTCTTCCGGATCGATCACTACATCAGCAGTGCTGTCGGAATCTTCATCAGAATCTGCATCTTCTGCATCCTGATCTGCATCAGAATCATCTTCATCTGTATCCTCATCAGAAGTATCCTCATCTTCAGAGTCTTCTGCTGTATCTTCAGATGTTTCATCATCCTCTGCATAATCAACTCCATCCTGCTCTGTAGGATATTCATCAGCTGCCATTGCCAGACTTCCGCCCTGCATGATCATTGCAGCGCCGACGAGGCATACGGCAACCTTTTTCCATCCTAACCATTTCTTATACATTTCTTTTCTTCCTCCTCATTTTCCAGAAGCGGCGTTGCCGCCGCTCCCGACCACATAGTGGATTTCTTTATTTCACTTTGATTCTTACAGACTGGCTCCAGGAAGGTGCATAAATGTTCTTTCCATTTGCCACTTTGTAACTGCGTACGCGTACATAATAGTACTTGCCACTTGTCAGACCCTTCAGAGTTGTGCTTCTGATCGTGTTCTTGCTGATAGTTACACTCTTGGTGGTCTTGCCTGTAAATTTGCTGCTCTGGCTGTACTGTACTACATATTTTGTAGCCTGTGCATCACGTGTCCAAGTCACAGCCAGCGTTCTCTTAGCAGTGCTCTTTACAGACGGTTTACGCATCTGTTTCGGTCTGATAATGAATGCTGCCTTACCTGCATATTTTGCATAACTGCTCTTGCCTTTGACAATAACAGTTGCATAACCAGTGTTCTTGTTGTTCTTATAAGTTACTGTATAGTACTTACTTGATACCTTCTTATTTCCGTTGTATACAGTGACTGACGGTCTCTGTGTCTTGCCATTGTATACCAGAACGGTCTTGGACGGTTTTACAGTAAGTTTCTTGGTATATCTGGTGTACTTGCTTGTAACAGTTACAGTTCCGTTGGATGCTTTAATGGAGATGCTGTATCCGGACGGTGCGCTGACAACTTTTCCTGTGTAGGAGATTGCCTTTCCTGCTGCATTCTTGTCCAGATTGGATACAGATGCAGTCCATTTGTTTGCACTTGTAAGTGTTACTCTCTTGCCTGTTGATTTTCCATTTGCATAGATCTCAACAACAAGTTTGGATGGACGGGAATCAACAACGTTGTTCAGGTCGCTCCAAGTATTCTTAACGGTTACTTTTGTCTTGGCAACGCTGTGTGCGTAGGTTACGGTGTAGCCTTCTGCTGCATTTCCTGTTACCACTGCTTCTCCATAACCATCTACAGTGGAGGTCATTTCTACTGTATAGATAATCTCTTTTCCTGCATTAAACTTAGGAAGATTATCCCAGGTCAGACTCCAGTTTCCATCTGTATCCAGAACAGATTCTTTACCTACATTTACTCCATCAGCTTTGAGCTGGATGTTTACGTGGTTCGGACGGATTCCATCCTGGTTGTCTGCATCATCCCATACTGTTGATGCTATAACTTTGGTTACTTCTGGTGTATGTGCATAATTAACTACAAATCCATTGTCATCCAGAGCTTCGCCTGTTACGGTGCAGGTGTATCCTGCCAGTTCACCACTTGTTACAACTGCTGTGTAAGCAATTCTTACACCATTTTTCTTCATGTCTGTTTCTGCAAAAGCAGCTTTCCACTCGTTTTCTGCAGTAAGTGTTACTTTGTTTCCTGTTGCCTGGCCATCTGCATAAAGTTCTACGTCAACAGATGCCGGACGGATTCCATCCTGGTTGTCTGCATCGTTCCACTGTACAGATGCCGGAATCACTTTTGTCAACGGAACATAAAGATTTGTAACTACAAATCCGTTTACATCGTCACCCTTGACAATAGCTTCATAATAAGTTCTGTCAAGATCAACTACCTCAACTGTGTACTCGATCTTTTCGCCAACTTTTCCGGTTCTGTTCTTCTGAAGTCCATCCCATTTATTTGCGAATCCATTATCGCTGTTTAATGTAACTATATCTCCAACAGCCTGTCCATCTGCTTTGAGCTGTACAGTGTATGATCCCGGACGATAACCATCCTGATTATTTTTGTCATCCCAAACAGTTGTCATAGAAACAGATGTTTTTTCTGTTTCATGATTGAAGCTTACTACAAATCCTGCATTATCTCCTGCTGCACTTGCAGTATATCCTTCAACATCTGCTGCTGTTACAGTATAGGTGATTGCTTTTCCTGCAGCATATACATCGAGATTATCAAAAGATGCTTTCCAGTTATTCTCTGCTGTAAGAGCTACCTTCTTGCTTTCTTTTCCATTCGCTGCAAGTGTGATTTCAACAGATGCCGGACGTTTTCCATCCTGGTTTTCTGTATCATTCCACTGTGCAGATACAGGAATTGTAACTACCTCAGGTGTATGTGAAAGAGTGATCACATATCCTTCTGCTGCTGTACCGGATACAGATGCTTTGTATCCTTCCGGAGCTGCTGCCTCTACTGTGTAAACAATTTCTTTTGCTACTGGTTTGTTCTTTGCTACTGTCCAGGTTGTCTTCCATTCTCCTGCTGCGTTTACAGCTACCGGATCACCAGAAGCTGCCTCATCAGCTTTGAGCTGCAGATTTACAGATTCCGGACGTTTTCCGTCCTGATTATCTGCATCATCCCATTTAACAGAAGCAGTTACACTTGTAACCTCTGTCTTATGAGTGTATTTCAGAACAACACCTGTTTTTTCATCACTTGTTGTTTCAAGAGTATATCCCTCTACGTCAGCAGCTTTTACAGAATAAACAATATCCTTGCCATCTTTGCTCTTGTCAAGATTGCTGAATGTTTTGTCATCTGTCCAGTTGTTGCTGTCATTCAGAGTTACTTTTTTCTCTGTTGCTGCATCGTCTGCATAAAGTGTTGCTTCTACAGAAGCCGGGCGAACACCATCCTGGTTATCACCATCATCCCATACTACCTGTACCGGAACAGCTACTGTAAGCGGCACATGTGTGCTCTTGATTGCGAAACTTGTTACAGTTCCTGTTTCATCAGTTGTCTTGGTTGTTTCTGTTGTATACTCATTTTCGCCTGACGGGATTCCATCTACGTCGATGGTATACTCAAGTTTCTTACCTGCTTTGTATTCAGCAAGTTCTGTCCATTCTGTTTTCCATTCATTGGAAGCATCCAGAGTGATTTTATCACCAACTGCCTCTTTGGAATCTCCATTGACTGTAGCCAGCTGTACAGTTACTGAGTCCGGACGTTTTCCATCACGGTCGTTCGCATCATCCCAGGTAATTGCTGTATTAACAGTTACTGTACGAACATCATGTTTATAAGTAACAGTGAATCCATCTTCAACACTTCCGTCTACTGTTGCTGTATATCCTTCGATATCACCTGCAGTTACTACATCGTAAGTGATCAGATTATCATCATCATCTTTTACAAACTGGTGCGCCCAGGTATAGGTCCATTCATTATCTGCATTCAGATCAACAGCTTCTCCGGAATTTTTATCGTTTGCAGTAAGCTGAAGTTTTACAGAAGCCGGACGTACACCATCCTGGTTTTCCTTGTCATCCCATACAACGGTTGCCTTAACATCTTTTGTCTCTTTGACTTCAACCTGGGCAGTTGCTGTTGCACCTTCCCATTCTGCTTTGATCGCTACGGTACCGATACCAACACCTGTAACTGTACCCTTGTCATCAACTGTTGCGATAGAGGTAGCAAGGCTTGTCCATTTAATTGTCGGATTTTCTACATAAGCACTTCCATCCCATGCTTTTGCAGTAAAACTTGCTGTTGCTCCCTGTCCTACTGTGAGAGATTTCTGCTCAAGGAAAATCTGCTTTGCAGATGTTACAGTTACTTCACAGGTTGCAGTATAGTTACCTGTCTTTGCTGTTACAGTAGCCTTTCCAGGTCCAACTGCTACAACATTGATAGCTGCTGTATTTTTCTCTACCTTTTCAAGCCTGATGATTGAGCCATCTTCATCATCTGTAGTAAAATCGACCGGTTTGGCTGGTATGATAACTGTAATGTCTTTTCCATTTTCATCTTTTACAGTAGTTTTTGAATCTGATGGTAATACATTACTGCCGTAAGCCTTCAGGATCAGGAGTTTTTTCTGCTGAGATGCCGCATCTAAAGTAACTCTCTCTTCATCAAAGTAGAGTCCCTCTTCACCGTTAACTTTAATGCATACACCTTCATAAGAAGTACAAGGTTTGTCCTCAGTTTCCAGTGATACACTGAATCCATGAGTTACAGTAACCGGATCTGCCTTCGGAATCTTACCTGTAACTGTTGCAGTAGCACCATTTCCACTCAGATCAACATAATCTGCATTTGTAAAGTGTTCTGCATTCAGGCTTACATGTCCATTCTTCCAGTACTGAATGCTCCATGTATGTTCACTTCCTGTAATACCGGCGGTTCCTGTAATGTCAGTAGTTTTTCCTCTTTCTACTTCAAAAGGAGCCTTTACATTTACGTTGATTGTATAAGTTGTTGAGTTATATTTTGCAGTAACGGTTGTGCTGCCAGTTTTGTTTCCGGCTGCGATTACACCATGATCATCTACCGTTGCAATATCGGTATCTTTAGAAGTCCATGTTACAGGAGTCTTTCCACTATATCCGGCATTTCCACTTCCTGTCTTACCAGCTGTGAAACTTCCCATATCAAGAACCTGCCATACGATTTCCTGTGTACCGCCCTGAGTAAGATTTACCTCTGTCTGATCTTTTGAAACAAAGAAACCATCATATACAACATCTGCATCGATTGTACTTGAAAATGTCTTTCCATTATAAGTACATTCTGCTGTGATAGTTGCTGTTCCCTTCTTAACACCGGTGATCGTTCCAGTGCTCTTGTCTACAGTCGCAACACTTTCATCTGAACTGCTCCATGTAACAGTTGCATCTTTGATCGTCTCGCCATTGTAGGTTACAGTTGGTGTGATTTTCTTTGTTCCTCCAACTTTCACCTGAGTGGATGCATCTCCGAGACTAATGCTTCCACCAGTTGTGGTTACAATTACCTTAACGCTGTCTGTTGAGTCAGAACCCCAGTCCTTTGTACTGTAAGTACCGGTAACTGTAGCTGTACCAGCACTCTTTGCAGTGATAACACCATCTTTTACAGTAAGTACAGAACCGTTATCAACACCCCAGCTGACATTTGGATTCTCTACAAGACCTAAACCATCAACATCATCATATGCAACCGTATTGATCTTTCTGGTTTTCTCGTCCAGTGTCATTTCAATTGTTTTGGTTTTGCCGTCTGAGCCTACCGGTTCGTCAATGTAATAACCTTCTACATAAACCTTGAAGCTACGTTTAAAACCATCGAATTCTCCTGTCAGAGTTGTTGAACCAACTTTTAAAGCCTTCAGTTGAAGCTGATAATAATTATCTGTTTTAATATTAGGATCAATCACCGTCGGATCATCAACAGTCCATGTTAACTCCTTGGCTAAAAGTTTTTTTGCTTCTTCTGTTTCTGTTGCTGCTTTTACAGCATTAACACCTACATAAAGGTTTGTTCCCTTCGTCGGAAAATAAAATACAATATCGTTGTTGTCCGTTTTACCTTCACTGCTGTTCGAAGAAACATTCACTTCAATATTGTTTTCTGCCATCGCCGGACGATAGAATTGATCTTTGAGAGATCCTCCATATGTTGACACAGAAGAATGGTATGTGGTGTTGTTATAACCATAATAATTTTTCTCTGTCAGTGTCTCATTTGGATAATCCATTACCATCTCTCCATAGTTAATGGAGAAATAGTGAGTGATCATTCCATCCTCTTTCCATGATGTCCAGCTCATATCACAGTTTTCATAGCCATCACCTGACGGTGCATAAGTAACTGTGCTGTTTGGTGCCCCCCAATACGTAAGTTCCGGTTCTCTATCAGCTGCGATTTGTAATGGAGTCGTTGCACTACCTTTTACAGTAAAATGCTGTCCGATTTTCACCGGTTCTGCTGCTTTTTCGACTTTGACCGTAAAGGAATTTGTAATCGTTTTCTGAACTACGCTTGCATAGTTGGAGCCTGCTTCCCATGTAGCAGTAATGGTAGCTGTACCTTCGCCAACAGCTTTAATTCCCACACCAGTAGTTCCACTGTTTGTCTTTGTATTGCCGCTGTTAACAACTATGGCTACATCTTCATTACTGGATTCCCATGTAACACCTTTTACATAAGAATACGTATTTCTCTCTGCGTACTCAGAAACCCAGCCGCTCCTTTTTAAATCCGCTTCAGTACTGTACTTGTTATACAGGGTCCAGACTTCCATACCTTTTCTGTCACCGACGTTGAGTGTTACGTCAGCACCATTTGCCGGATAAAATCCTACAGCATATCTTGAGACGTCATTTTTGTCCCAGAGATAGGTATAGCTGTAATACTGATCTCCTGCAATTTTGACTTTACCGGTTTTGCTTCTTCCGATTGTTGCTTCCTCGCCTACTGCTTCGGCACTATCGGAAAAAAGTGCTTCGTCTGCGCCGTCCGAAAACAGCGGTGCTTCGTCTGAGGAAGCAGCCGCATCATCTGCGGTCTGCTCATCCTCAGTTTCTTCTTCAATAGTTACATCTGAATCTGCATCCTGTATTGACTCATCATCGGTCACAACAGGAGCATCTGCCTCAGAATCGATATCTGCGGTTTCCTCCGAAACAACGGCCACATCAGGCTCGCTGCTGAAGTCTTCCGCTGAAACGACTGAGACACCCTGAACCATCATTGACACTGCCATGATCCACGCCAATGTACGTTTCAGTTTTGAGTGCAATTTTGTGTTCATTTAATCTCCTCCTTTTTATTTTACTTTTACTCTGGTTGTCTTACTCCAGGAAGAGTAAAGTTTCTTATCATTAACCACCTTGACGCTTCGGATACGAACATAATAGTTCTTATTTGATGTCAAGCCGGTAAATGTTCTGGCTTTGATCGTATTTTTGGAAATTGTTACGGTCTTTGTTGTCTTACCAGTGAAGTTCTTGTTCTGGCTGTACTGAATGATATACTGTGTTGCCTGAGAATCTCTTGTCCAGCTTACAGTCATCTTTTTCTTTGCTGTGCTCTTTACAGAAGGTGTTTTCATCTGTTTCGGAATGATTACGAAACTTATCTTTGCAGCATAGTTTGCATAACTTCCTTTGCCCTGTACAAGTACGGTTGCATAGCCAGTGTTTTTGTTATTGCGATAAGTCACTGTATAATATTTGGAAGAAAGTGTCTTAGTTCCAACTTTGACAGTTACCTTCGGCTTCTGCACTTTTCCATTGTAGGTAAATCTTGTTGCAGAAAGCTTCACGCTGAACTTCTTATTGATCTTGTATGTTGCACGAACAGAAATGTTTCCATTCTGATCTGCTGTTGTTCCGGAAATTGTATATCCGGCCGGTGCTGTAAGTTTTGCAGTGTAAGTGATTGCTTTTCCTGCAGAGTTCTTGTCCAGAGAAGCAACCTTGACTGTCCAGTTATTTGCGGACATCAGAGTTACTGTTTTGCCTGTGGAAATTCCATTTGCAAAGATCTCTGCTGTTACCTTAAGCGGGCGGGCACCCATGAGGTTTGCCGCATCATCCCAGGTATTCTTTACAGTCACGTTGATCTTCTCTGCCGCATGTACATATTCTGCTGTATATCCTGTTACGTTTACAGTATATCCAGCTGCCTCAGAAGCTTTGACTGTGTATACAACTTCTTTGCCAGCCTGATATTTCGGAAGACCAGTCCAGGTTGTTGTCCATTCTCCTGATTCTTTGATAACTGTCTTGTCAATATTTTTGTCGTTTGCGTACAGATAAAGAACTGCGTCTGCCGGACGGATTCCATCCTGGTTGTCATTGTCTTTCCATACTGCATTGGAAGTGATGCTTACAACTTCCGGTGTATGAGCATATGCAATAACAAATCCATTCTGAGAAAGTGCATTTCCTGTAACTTCGTATGTATAACCAGTTACATCAGTGCTTACAACTTTGTACTCGATCTGTTTTCCGTCTTTCTTTGCATTGACTTCTGCGAATACTGCATTCCAGTTGTTAGCTGCATTCAGAGTTACTGTCTTACCAGTTGTCTGTCCGTCTGCATAGAGCTCTGCGGTTACTTCTGCCGGCTGAACTCCATCCTGGTTGTCTGCATCGTTCCACTGTACAGAAACAGGAACTTTGACAGTTGACGGTACATAAGTATTGATAACGGTAAATCCTTCTGCTGCATTTCCGCTTACAGCTGTCTCGTAGCCTTCCGGAAGGTTGCTTGCCTTAACCGTATATTCGATTGCTTTTCCTGCACTGTTCTTCTGAAGTCCCTTCCAGGTCTTGGAAAACTTATTGGAAGTATTCAGTGTAACTGCTGAACCACTCTTATTACCATTTGCATAGAGCTGAACAGTATAATAATCCGGACGGTTTCCATCCTGATCGTTTGCATCTTCCCAGTCTGTAACTGCTGTCACATCAATGACTGCTGTTTCATGAGAGAATGTCAGGATAAGTCCTTTATTTGTTCCCTCACCTGTCGCTGTATATCCTTTTACTTCTGAAACAGATTTCAGAGAATAAGTGATTTCTTTGCCAGCTTCATTTACTGGAAGTTTTTCGAAACTTCCCTTCCAATTGTTTTCTGCTGTCAGAGTAAGTTTCTTGCCAGTTGTTTTGCCATTTGCATAAAGCTCTGTTTCTACTTCTGCCGGGCGGATTCCATCCTGATCATCTGTATCGTTCCAGGATACAGAAACAGGGATATCTGCAACTGCTGTTGTATGAGAAGCAGTAAGTACATAACCTTCTGCTGCATTTCCACTCATCTCTGCATTGTAATAGGAAGAAACTCCACTGATCTCTACTGTGTATTTAACATCTGTTCCCGCATTCTTCGCAGGCAGGCTGTTCCAGATCTTGCTCCAGCCATCAGCTTCTCCAACAGTAACGCTCTCGCCATATTTTGCACCGTCTGCAAAAAGCTGCATGCTTACAGATTTCGGACGAACACCATCCTGATTCTCTGCATCATTCCATTTTACAGATGCTTTGACACTGACGGTTCCTGTTTTGTGAGTGTATGTCAGTGTAAGTCCATTTTTTCCAGTTGCTGCTTCACAGGTATATCCTTTAATATCAACAACTTTCAGTGTATAGGTGATTGCTTTGCCAGCTTCATTTACTGCAAGATTTTCGAAGCTTCCCTTCCAGCCATCTTTTGCTGTCAGAGTTAATGTTTTTCCTGTTTCCTTACCATTTGCAAGAAGTACTGCTGTTACTTCTGTCGGGCGGATAGCGTCTCTGTTATCCTCATCATTCCATGTCACAGAAGCTGCAAGACTTGTTGTTTTTGGTGTGTAGGAAGCGGTTACCTTATATCCGGCTGCTGCACTTCCGCTTGTTTTTGTTGTATAAGCAGAAGGAATTCTGCTGTACTCAACAGTGTATTTGATTTCTGTTCCTTTGTTGTTCTTAGGAAGCCCGGTCCATGTTTTACTCCATTTACCTTCAGCATCCAGTGTTACTTTGTCATCGACTGCTTTTCCGTCTGCTATAAGCTGAACACTGATACTTGCAGGACGGATTCCATCCTGATCATCATTATCCTTCCATTCAGCAGATGCTGAAACGCTGGTCTTTTCAGTTTCATGTGAATAAGTAACTGTAAAGCCGTCGTCTGTATTTCCGGATACCTTAGCTGTATAAGCACTGTTTGTATCAACAGCTTTCAGTCTGTATACAATAGCAGTTCCGTCTGCCGCATCTACATCCAGACCAGACCATGTGTATGCCCATTTGTTTGCATCACTCAGTTCAACAGGTTCACCATAATTCTCGTTGTTGGCAGTAAGCTGAACTTTTACCTTAGATGGACGAACACCATCCTGGTTGTCACCGTCGTTCCATTTTACAGATACGCCTGTAGATCTTGTTGCAGTTACTGAAATGTCAATCGTCTCTGTGATGCCATTCCATGCAGCTGTGATCTTTGCATTTCCTTTTCCGACTGCTGTGATCACACCGTCTTTGACAGTAGCAACCTTCTCGTCAGAGCTTGTCCATGCAATTTCAGGTTTCTCTGCATATTTTGTTCCGTCCCATGCTTTAACATTGATTGTCAGGTCGGATCCCTGTTTTACAGTTGCTTTGACCGGATCAATGAACATCAGCGGATTACTTGTAACATTTACCTTGCAGGTTGCTTTCAGTCCGTTCCATTCAGCTGTGATTGTTGCTGTTCCCGGAACAACTGCAGTAACTGTAGCTTTTGTCTGATCCTTATTGCTTGCTACAACTGTTACAACAGAAGAATCAGAACTTGTCCATTTTACTGCCGGGTCTGTGTTTGCATTCTTACTGTCATAAACAACTGCATTAACAGTTGCTGAATCTGCATCAGAACCATATGGAAGATTCAGTTCTGTCTGATCAAGGTACAGATTGTTTTCTCCGGTAACTCCATTTACACAGAAACCTTCATTTACTGTAAATAATTTATCAGCACCTTCCATTGCTACCTGATAGGAATGTGTCAGATAAACTTTGTTCCATGTTGGGTTGACACCTGTGACTTCTGCCTCTGCAGTAGTTCCTGCAACGGAAATGTTAAATTCATTACTGTTCCATTTACCATTGCTGTCACCATTTGAATAGTAACCGCTCTTCCAGCTGTGAACACCTTTCTCGGCACCTGCTGTACCAGTTACTTTAACAGCCTTTCCGGCAACTGCTGTTGGATTCTCAGCATTGGTTACAGTTACATTGATTTCTTTCTTGTAGGTTGTTCCATCTTCATCTTCCCAGTATGCTTTGATGACTGCATCTCCTGCTTTACTTCCGGCAGTGATGACTCCGTTCTTTACTGTTGCAATACTGGAATCAGAAGTTCCCCATGTAACAGAATCTGCATTTTTGCATTCTGCTGTGTCATAGTTCATTCTTCCGGCAACCAGATCACCAAATTTCATGATTCTGTATGCAATTTCTGTTGTCTGTCCCTGTGTCAGGCTGATATCAGACTGTGCCACAAAGAATCCTTCCGGTACAACTTTTACAACCATGCTGGCTGTATAGGTTTTGCCGTTGTCTGCAGTCCAGGAAGCGTTGACTGTAGCTTCACCATAATCATGCGCTGTTACAACACCATTTGCATCCACTGTTGCAACTTTCTGGTCTTCTTTGTCAATGCTCCAGCTGATATCCGGATTTGCTACTTCTTCACCACTGAAGGTTGCTGTGTAATTAATCTGAGCTGTGTTGCCCTTAACCACTTTTAACTCCGGATCAAGTTTGAGTTCTCCCTCTCCGGAAACAACCAGTTTGATCTTTACTTCTGTTTTTTTGGAAGCTGCATCAATATAGGTGGCAGTCACTGTAGTGATGCCATCATTCTTTGCTGACAGAATACCATCAGAGTCAACAGACGCGATACTGTCATCGGCTACTCCCCAGGTGATAGTTGACTTACCTTTTGCATCTCCATTTTCATCGTATACAGAATATTTGATCTGACGGCCGTTTCCATCAGCATCATCTGTAGACATATACATTACATATGGAAGATCTCTTGCCTCTGTAGAATTCGGATTTTTTTCTTCCTCAATCTGGAAGCCCTTTACAATAAACGGAATCCTGATGGAAATATTTTTGTAAGAACCGGTAAGAACTGCCGTTCCTGCTTCTCCATCTGCCATAAGCACAATTTTGTCCGCACTCATGCTGGAAATTCTTACTACAGAAGGATTACTGCTTGTCCAGTGGAATCCATTTTCATTGCATGGAATTTTCGTCTTATTCTTAACATTTACGAAGAAAATATTAAGACCTGTAGAAGAAACACCATCGAATACCAGATTTTCTCCTACATAACTCGGTACCGGTTTTGAAGAACTGGTAGATGTCATTTTATTGATATAAATACCATCCTTCGGGGCATTAACCGGGCAATAAAAAGCATCTGCTAATGTAGACTGTGCTTTTGTATACGTTGAACTGGTACTTGTTGAAACAGATTTCCCAACTGCCTGCCAGTAATCCATGTAAGCAGTATGTGTGATCATTCCTGTATCAGACCATACTCTCCAGCTTGCATCACATGAACTGAGTCCTGTGTCAGAATTGGAAAGATCATAATCTAATTCCTCATTGTCTCCCCAGATCTTAGCTTCACCTTTACTCTTGGCAAGACTCGGTGTGCTGGCTGTACCACTTACTTTAAAGGAATCACCCACATTAACAACCGGTCTTGTTTCATCTACATGAACCTTAAAGCTGGCCTCATAACCAGGAATCTGTTCTGCATAAGTGCCTTCTGTTATTTTCCATGAGAAAGTGACAACTGCATCTCCTGCTCCAACTGCTTTGATTCCTGTTACATAATCATTGGTGTTCTTTACGATTTCCACTACATGCTCAGATTCACCTGCTGGTGTTTCCTCTGTAATTTCCCAGTTTCCTGCTGAGTAACCCACACTGCTGTTACCATATGTTGATTCTGCTTTATTCTTTCCGCAACTCCAGTTGCTCTCTCTCAGAAAACTGAGTGCCGCATATTTTTGCGTATTATACATGATCTTGTGATCGACAGCTCTGGTATCTCCGAGATTCATAGTCAGTTCAGCATTATTTGCCGGGTACACAGCTACCGCATATCTGTAGTAGTTATTTGTGTCTCTAAAACGGGCATAACTGTATTTTGCATCTCCGACAATTGTTATATCTCCTGTTTCAGCAGGTTTTACCGCTGTATCTCCTACTGATTCAGCACCGTCAGAAACAATTGCATCATCGCTTCCGTCAGAGAACATTTCAGGCTCTGAACTGTCATCAGCGTTCTGCTGATCGTCTGCTGTTACATCTGAAGCAATATCTTCATCACTGATCTCAGGAGTATCTTCATCTGTTGACGTATCTTCCCCATCATCAGCAAATTCCAGGTCACTGTCCGCACTTGTATCGACTGTCTCTGAAACAGCTTCAGCAACATCTGCTGCTTCCGGTTCGCTGGTAAAGTCGTCCGCATAAACGACACATCCCTGAGCCATCATAGCTACCGTCAGCATCCATGCCAGCGTGCGTTTCAGACCTGAGTGTGATTTTGTACTCATATCATTCTCCTTCTTTTTTTATAGTTACAGTTCTATCTGGTTTGTTACTGTTTGGCACAGCACCAGGTATATATTTAGCAGTCGTATTTCTTTCTCTTCAGTTCTTTAGACAGTTCAATGCGGTTTGTCTTAAAGTGGAAGAAAGGTCTTTCATCGATTGCCAATATTTCAACTGGAAACATATGTGGTTCCAGACAAGACTGTACGTCGTCAATGATATCGTCTACTGAGTATCCATCCTCAAGTACGACATAGAGGTATGGGACAAAGTAGCCATCGTGGTCTTCATCCTCGATGAGTACGAAGAACTCGTCCTTGATGCCCTTGATCTTGGCATCTGCAAGACGGTTTTCCATCGGAAGGACTGCGAGTTCGCCGCCGCCATAGCGGTATGCTGCTCCACGGTTCAGTACGTAAAAGATTCCTTCTTCGTCCACATAACCGATATCTCCTGTGTGTAGCCAGATGTTGCCGTCAGCATGGGTCTGGAGAGTCTTGGCTGTGGCACTTCTCTTGTCATAGCCGAGCATGATGCCTGGGCCTGAAGCACAGATCTCACCCATCTCGTTGTATCCAAGTTCCTCCTGGGTTCCCGGTTTGAAAACACTCATATTGGTCAGCGGCATTGGGATTCCTACGTTTCCATTGTGGATGGACTTCGGTGCCATCTGGAAAGTCAGATTGGAACCGCCTTCGCTGCTTCCGTATCCTACGGTAAAGCGTACATGACAGTTATGATCCTCAAGGAACTTCTGTACGCGGTCTAACTGGTTGTTGTTGACAGCCTCGCATCCGGCACCTGCTGCCAGAAGGTGGGACATATCATAATCTGCCGGAACTCGTCCGTTACGCATGACCGTCTCGATGAACATCGGGATCATCGGCCAGCCGTTCGGTCTGTAGCGCATCATCTCAAGGTCTACATCCTCAGGATCGACAAACGGATCCATGATCAGAAGCTTGTTGGATGACAGCGGGAGCATCACCATGGATACCACAACTGCTACCAGTGCCGGTGGAAGACAGGTTACCATCCATTTCGGACGGATCTCATCGGAACCGCCATAGAAGTTCATCTGACATACGGTACCAAGGATACTGTTCGCACAGTGGATGACCTGTTTGGACGGGCCTGTGGAACCGCTTGTGTAAGCACGGAACAACGGTCTGTTGATATCCTTATCCGCTTCTACTTTGCCGACATAGTAATTACCAAGAGAAAGGAACTCGTCCCAGGTCATGGTGTTCTCGCCGGAAGCGGTCACCCTTGGATAGTTCTCATCCAGGGATGCCTTTATGTAATCAGGAAGGGTACTCTCATGTCCGTAGTACAGAGGGTTAAGAAGGATAACTTTCTTAACGCCTGCTCCTTCACAATAAGTTCTGAGTTCTTTCTGGGACAGGAAATCGTGTGCAAAGATCGCCTTTGCATCTGCTCTGCTGACTGCCTCGACGTTCTCCAGAAGTGTATTGTCTCTGCACAGAAGGGAAGCTCCGATCTTCTCTGCTGCTAACAGAAGGAATACAAAGTTCGGGACAAGTCTGAAAAATACCGGGATCTGGTCTCCCTCTCCGAAGCCCATAGCTCGTAAGGATCTGGCACATTTCTCTGATTCCTCAAAAACAGTCTTCCAGGTGATATCCTCTCCATAGTAATGGATAGCTACAACATCAGGGCCTGGACAATGTTGTTCCAGATATTCCCATACAGTACAGTCTGGTACCTGGATCATCTTGAGCATCATCTCCGGATAATACTGCATCCAACGACGGTCTTCACTCGGCTTTCCTGCATGTTTCTTTTCACAATTCACTTTTTCATTTCCTCCTTGAATTTCAGTATTTTCTGCCTGGGACAAAACAGCCCCAGAAAATATATTTATTATTACCGTGGCTGTTTGCTTTGCAGATTATGCTGTTAGATTTCTGATAGTTTCTCTTTTTGTCGACAAAACCGGATGATTTTGATGAATTATATATATTTCATCCTTTTGTGTCGTTTCAAGTTTATTTCAGCATAGCAGTATATGTCTGTAAAGTCAAGAAAATGTATAAAAATGGCATTTCCTTACCATTTCTGCCGTTTTTTGGTAAGACCAGATATTTGTTTTTTTACGGTTTCTGTAAAATTTCCTCTTGCATTTTGTTTTTTTCTGTGCTATAATTCGCAATTGTCAATTGAATATGGTCTAATTGGAAACGCACATTCTCCTGAATGATTAACGAACAACACATGCTCTTGTATCTTTAATATTTATTCAAGGAGGATTTTTTTATGCCTAAAAACAAGTTTCAGGAAGTAATTTTTACGATCATTATGGTATTTTTTATGGTTTACAGCATGATCTGTTATAATATCAGACTCAATGTCGGAGAGATGACAAACTCTGTTTTTCTTTCCGCTTTTCATGAGCTGACATTCATGGGACCGATCGCATTTATTCTTGATTTCTTTATCGTATCCAAGCTGGCTTTTGCATGTGCATCACGTATGGTCGATGTCAGAAAATGCCATCCATTCAGCATGATCCTTGCAATCTCTGTTGCATCTATTGCACTGATGTGCCCGCTGATGAGCTTTTTTGCAACACTGTTTTTCAAAAATGCCGGAAATCAGTTCATCGCTGTATGGCTTGAAACTACTGCTATGAATTTCCCGGCTGCATTTTTCCTGCAGCTTATTTATGTAGGACCGCTGGTACGTTTTATCTTCAGACATGTTTTCCCGGAGAAAGAGGAAACTCGCCAGGCTGCATCTGAGATGTAATGTAATTTCGTAATATGCAGTTCGTTATTTTGTATTATATATAAATAGGAAATGATTCTTCCAGATCTGTGGATCTGGGCAACAAAAAATCAGGTTTTCGCACGATATTATCTGTCGTGTGGAAACCTGATTTTGTTTTGGTCAATATAGATCAATATGGGTAAAACCAACAGAGTGAACAGTAACGATTACAGGAGATATACCGGGAGTTCTTCGTTTACCTGAACGGAACCCTGTACTTCTTCCGGAGCTTTGTCCTTGATGAAAGCTGCCTGAAGTTCTTCGGAATTCTCTGGTGTGAGAACGGAAGTCTTTACGGCTTTCTTGCGGGTTGTGGTTTTCTTTGGTGCTGCTTTTTTGGCTGTTGTGGTTTTTGTCTTTGTGGTTCTTGTTTTCCTGGCAGGAGTTTTCTTTGCTGCCGGTTCTTTGGTCTCAGCCTTTGGTGCTTCTTTGGCTTCTGCCGGAGCCTTTGCTTCTTCTGCTGGTTTTACTGGTGCTGTTTTTGCTTCTGTGTTTTTGGCTTCTGCGTTTGCAGCACGCAGAATGCTGTCCTTACCTACTGACATAGTCCATTACCTCCCTGGCTAATTCTGTATATTCCTTCGCGCTTCTGCTGGATTTCTTGTATTCTACGACTGGAATACTGTTGTCCTGGGACCATTCGATGGTACTGTCGACACGGATCAGGTTGTCGAATACGTGGATGTTGTCCAGCTGATGCAAAGTTTCCATGGTTTGTTTGAAATAATTCTTGCGGGTGTCGACTTTGGTCACTGCGATTCCCGCAACTTCGAGATCTGGCGCGATCTGCTTGACTTCGCCCAGAAATTCGAACATATTTGCAAGTCCGAACATTCCCCACGGGCTTGCTTCTACGGGGATGATCACCTTGTCGGAAGCGCACAGGATGTTCATGACCCAGCCGCCAAGAGTGGGCGGTGCATCGATGAGGATGTAGTCATAGACGCCTGAATCCTTGATCTTCTGGAGGCATTTCTTCAGGATAAATTCCCGCTGCCATTTGGTAAAAAGTTCGTACTCGATGGAGCTCATCAATGTGGATGACGGGATCAGATCGAGGTTTTCGTATGGTGTGTGTACGATGTAGTCTGTCAGGTCTTCCTGCTTGCCAATCGCATAATAAAGGTTCTTTTCTCCCTGGGCATGTTCGAGAACCCAGTCCTCTGGAAATATGGCCAATGAAAGATTCAGCTGCATGTCGCCGTCAACCAGCAGGACTTTCTTGCCGGCGCGTGCCATGGCTGCGCCGAGGTTTGAGCAGGTCGTAGATTTGCCGCTGCCGCCTTTGTTGTTGGTGAAGCAGATAGTTATTGTTTTTCCCATGGGATTTTCCTCCCCTGTTTGTCGTTTTGGGTATTTTTATTTATCGTAGATATTCAGCAGGTAGTATTCCGCGAGACGTTTTGGCATGTTTTTTGCCAAAATCCCGAGACATACAAGGCAAAATGCCATCACCGAAGGTGATTTGGAATGCATTTTGACCCGTAACTGTGAAAGTACTGAACAGTTACGATTTATCTATGTCATATTATACGAAATTTCTGTAATGTTTTCAATGTTTTTGTAATATAGAAAAAGCCGACAGACTTTTATCTGCCGGCAGGTCTGATTCTTTTATTTCTGTGGAAAAACTACGGTCAGGAGCATCTTGAAGGATTCTACTGCGTATACTGCGTGTGGGATCTTGGCTGGCATTACGATTGCTTCGCCTGCTTTGCACTGGTGTTTTACGCCGCCCACGGTGAATTCGCCGACTCCTTCGAGGACTGTTACCATGGCGTCACCTGTGGAATCGTGTGTACCGATCTCTTCGCCTTTGTCAAAAGCGAACAGGGTTACGCTGACTGCGTCGTTCTGTGCGAGGGTCTTGCTGACTACCTGGCCTGGCATGACCTGGACTTCTCCTGCGAGGTTTACTACTTTTTCGTGTTCGATGTTTTTGATATATGGCATAATGTGCTTCCTTTCTGATCATGTTGTGTCATGATCGTTGACACTTTATTTATTTGTTTTTTCTTACTTTATCATACTTCTGTTTGAGGGAATTGTCTAATGTTCCTTCTTATTTTTTATAAAAAATCAGTCGAGGATCTTTCCGTCCACAGAGATGGTAGTTACCTGCCATGGAATGAATTTGCCGCTGTTCTGGAGGGCTTTTTTTGCTGCCATTTCCAGGCCTCCACAGCATGGGACCTCCATGCGGACGATGGTTACACTGGCGATATTGTTGTTTCGGATGATTTCTTCGAGTTTTCCGCTGTAGTCTACGGCATCCAGTTTCGGGCAGCCTACCAGAACGATCCTGCCTTTGATAAAATCTTCATGGAAGTTTGCGTAGGCATAAGCCGTACAGTCTGCCGCAATCAGAAGTTTCGCACCGTCGAAATACGGGGCATTTGTCGGGACAAGTTTGATCTGCACCGGCCACTGCTGGAGCTGAGACTGTGGTTTTGTAGCTGCTGCCGGGATTTCTGTTTCGCTTGTTTCGCGCTTCATCTGGCGCATGCGGCTTCCTGGACAGCCACCGGATGCATGGAGTGATGCTGCATGCCCTTGTGCGATCTTCTGGTTCATTTTTTCCTGCATTGCTTTTTTCTGATTTGCGAAAACGGCTACTTCGTCATACGACGCCGCTTCTCTCTCCACAAATGTGATCGCACCGGTTGGACATGCCGGGAGACAGTCGCCCAGTCCGTCACAATAGTCATCGCGAAGAAGCTTCGCCTTTCCGTCAACCATGCCAATCGCGCTCTCATGGCAAGCCGCCGCACACGCTCCGCATCCGTTGCATTTTTCTTCATCTATCTGAATGATCCTTCTGATCATAAAAAAATTCCTCCTCATTTTGTCTGTATCTCTGACTCGGTATCGCAGGTGTTCTCACCTGTTGAGTACAGGATACTGGAATGAGGAGGAAAATTCCGTGGTTATGACAACGGAATTAAAAATATCTACAACTTTTCTGCAGAACTCATGGATTAAAATGTTTTGCAGAATCATTCCTTGACCTGTTGCCAGAATATGCTTACAATTAAAACAAATAAATTTCAGGAGTGACTGTTTATGGATTTCTCTCTCATCTCCCAGACTTCTTTATTTCGCGGATATACGCCTTCCGAAACAGAGGAGCTCTTACGTGGGCTT
>ERZ827156.1521-NODE-1521-length-27202-cov-9.089476_pt1 | contig 27202 bp, 24 predicted proteins | sample MGYA00519919_ERZ827156 | MGnify/ENA primary metagenome ERZ827156 (study PRJEB31778, sample SAMEA3449269) | human gut metagenome | biome: human gut; feature: human-associated habitat; material: faeces | place: United Kingdom | collected 2010/2012 ...
TCTTGCTTTTGCATTTTTCTTTGCAAATGTATCAAGATACTTCTGCGCCTGTGCCTCGTCAATGATAAGATTGACCGAGCGTTTTTCCTTCTGCTTAACCTTATCCTTTACAGGAATAACCGTCTTAATTGCCTGATTCATGGTACAGCCATAATTGTGCTTCAGCCACGCCGCAAGCTTTAACATTCTGCTTACCGCAGTGACCTTTCCCTCGGTAATTCCTTTAATATATTTTATTTTTATGCAACCTTTATTCCAGTATCTCTAACTTCTTTTACAAATGAATTTGAAACTTTTCTATAATCCTCTGCTGTTATTGGATGTGGTTCAATTCTTGTATCTATCTTCCAAGTTAAGCCAATTAATTTCGCTCCATCCTCAATAATATCATTAAAGTCACTTGAAATTACAGCTATATCTATATCGCTATCTTCGTTTTCAGTACCTTTTGCATATGAGCCAAATAATATAATATCATCTATTTTATAATACTTGCTTATCCTCTCTATATATTGTTGTATAGATTTCATTATTTCACTATTAACAGATTTTTTAGCCATATATATACCTCCTCTATATTTTTTACTTGCTTGGCAGTATACTCATCCGTACATTTTTGGTAAAAGCTTTCTTTATAATCATCATATTTTGCACTTATATTAAACTGTGTATTATTTGTAATTCTGTACTAATCTTTTCATATTCTTATTTTATTTCAGATTTTAAAATGAAATCCGTAATTAGAAAATTCTTCATAACAAAATTATATAATTGGCTAATTGCATCAAAAGACTTGTTATCAATGGCATTTAATACCAATTCAACGAATTTCTGAGCTGGCATATTTTTTAAATGATATTTTTCTCTATAATCCTTATTTCTATATATTTTTTCAATTTTAGTGAATGGTACTGTTGCAATTCTATTTTTATAATAATAATTGTTTATTAATTCCTTTAATAGCATATAATAATTTAAATCATAATTTTCATTATTATCTATTTTATCTTTAATTTCATCCATTAAATCCCAACAAGCATAATTATTAATCATCATCGTTGACTCTTCAGGTGCATCAAATTCCATTTCATAATATTTCAAACTATCTTCTTTTAGTTGTCTTAATTCTCCTGTTTTATCAAATAGAATAATACCATTTCCATACATATTGGCATCTGCAAGTCTTCGTCTTTGTTTAAAATCATTCTCTAAATATTTATATGATTGACTTAGTGGATTAATAAAGTATTCAATCATAATTCCATCTATAATAACATTTCCTCTTTGTTTAAATCCAATGTCTTTTGTTATTATATGTACATCTATATCTGATCTATCTGTATTATTTCCAGTAGCATAACTACCACATAAAATAGCCCCTATAACATAATCCTTTTCTTTGTATTCTTTCAAAAATTTTTCTAATACATTTTTCCAATTCTCCATAAAATACACCTTTCTTAATAAACTTATTCGCGATATTCTCTTGTTTTCCTTTTATATTTTTTACATTCTTCTAATTGCTTATATTTTCCATTGACTTTTATTGCTGATTCAACATTATAACTTTCCCCTTTATATTTTGCTAATCTTTTTATTGCTTTTTGATTTATTAGTATATATTTATAATATTATGCTTTTTTCCCTAAAATAATATTTTCAAATTTGTTACATAAATCTATAATATAATCATATTTTATAATATTTTCTCTCCAACTTTCTTTTATACTATCTAAACCATAGTAAAGTCCTAATAGTCCACCTAAACAACTACCTATTGTGTCAGTATCATTTCCTAGATTAACCCCCTCTAAAATAGTTGTATTATAATTATTAGATTTCAAAAACATGTATAAAACACATTCTAAGGTGCTAACTATATAACCATCTGAATTTATATCATTTAAATTTAAGGCTGTAATATCATCTTTTAAAATTCTATTATATCTTTTTAAACTGTCTTTTGTAAAATAGTTATAATTCAATTTTTTTATATTCTTATATGCTTGCTCTTTTTCTAATCCATTTAATAATCTTAAAATAAATGAAACATAAATGTAGCAACCTAAAATACTTACTTCGTGTCTATGTGTTATTGATGATACATCTTTTACGATATTATAAATTTCTTTATCATCTTTAATCTTTTTATAATAAATATAGTATGCAATTGGTATCATTCTCATTAATGATCCATTTCCATTACTATATTCACCTTCTTCTCCACAATTCTTTGCTTCATCTAATTTTAATTCATATTTTGCTAATGCTTGTATAGTTGTTCTTCCTATATCAAATACTTTTCCACGTGGTGTATATTCACTTTTTTTATACCAATTTAGGAATCTATTTCCCATATCAGTTGTATCAATTTCTTCTTTATGTATTATGGAATCCATTGTTGCTAATGTCATTGAAGTATCATCTGACCAACTTCCTAATGGTTGGTTATGTGTTCCATACTCTCTTAAATCTACAACTGGATTTTTTCTTAATTTTTCTCTTGTCATAAACTCAACAGGGACTCCTAAAACATCTCCAACTACAAAACCTATTATTCCATTTTTTATACTTTTATCCATTTTTTGTGTCCTCTCTTGTATTATTTTATAAAGTTTTATCTAAATCTAATATAATAACTTTTTTAATTTTTTTCTATATATCCTGTTCTTTTTATAAAATATTATATAACCAAAATTTTATAATTTAAATAGTATAGTGAAAATTTATATATTTCATTAATTCTTCTTTGATGCCTCAAAAAAAACTTACAGTCTCAATAGAAAAACGTAAAAGTCTGTTTTTCTTTACTTTGGTTGTCCGTTCTATATCAAAAACGAACTATGAAGTCTGTAATATATTTTATTCAACCATATGCTGATTTTAATATTTTTTTCCTCTAGCAATTAATGCTTCATCTATCTGATTTGTTCTTTTTATTATTCCAATAAAAAATACTGACAAGCCATTTTTTATATTTTTAACATTAACTTTAATGCCTTTATATTTATATACATCTCTTATACCCACTAAATCTTTCTTTAATATTGGTATTATTGATAAAGAAATAGCTATCATAATTTCTATCTCTTCTATATTTATATTAAATAACACTAATGGTCTGCATAACATTTTTATTGTATTAGCAATAGTTGTCTTAGTACTTGTTATCGAATATATACATGTTATATTACATACTATCAAAAACTTTATTGCATTCCAAATTGCTTCACTTATACTGCTGATTATTACATTAATAAAAAATGTGAATAAAACATATGGTAATATTTTGAATAGTTGCTTTGTAACTTTCACTATAGGAATTTTTAGAACTATTACTATTGCCACATTACACAATATAATTGTTCCAAATAAAATTATAGATTTTGGTAAAAAAAACGTGACTGTTGCCATTATAATAAAAATCCCAAATTTAATTAGTTCCATTTTATCACCTTCATCCTATTTTTTCATCTTTACACACAACTCTTTTACTAGTGAGTCAACAGTCAAAACATCATTATTATCTAATTCAATTCCATTGCTCTTTAATTTTACTAATATTTCTAATAAAGTGGGAATTCTTATTTCATATTTTTCAAATACATTTGATTTTTCTACTAACTCTGTTTTTTCAATCTGCTCTACTATTTCACCATTATTTAAAATTATAGTTCTATCTGCTAATAATATTTCGTCTGCCAAATTTGTTATACATATTATTGTATATCCTTCATCTTTTAGCTTTTTAATTAACTTATAAATTTTTACTTTTCCAATACTGTCAATCATCGTTGTTGGTTCATCAAAAATTATATATTGCGGTTTTTTAGCTAATACTTCAGCAATCATTATTCGTTGTTTCTGTCCAAGCGATAAATAATATAAATCTTTATTTTTATATTCAAGCATATCCACATATTTTAATGCATCATCAATAATATTTTCATCTTGTGTAATGTATGAAAATTCCTCTTTAATATTACTAAATATAATTTGACTATCAGGATTTTGAAATACTATGCCTATTTTAGAACTTATTAATTCTCTATTTTTCCTTTTTGATATATCCATACCATCAATAGAAATACAACCTTCTTTCAGTTTTAATATTCCTGAAATAAGCTTTCCTATTGTTGATTTTCCAGATCCATTTTTTCCAACAATTGTTACTATTTCTCCATTTTTTATAGAAAAACTTATGTTTTTTAACACATCTTTTCCATTTTTGTATTTATATGATACATTTTCTATATTAATCATCGCTACCTCTTAAATATTTATCAAATGGTCTTCTTAATATTTTCTCTAAAAAAATAGTAACACTTATATGTATTGGAATCATTATTATTTGTTTTATAAATCTGGTTGAAAATAATACAATGAATGCTTTTCCCAATGTAATACTTGTCCATAGTGTATTTAGCCCCATATTTACTATTACAGAAACTAATATTGTTGCAATTATAACTCTTATAATGAACTGTTTATCTGTGTATATATTTTCGCTTTTTTTATATAATAATGTTCCATATATATAAGCAGCAATGGCTGTACTTATTGTGTATCCAATAAAGTATGGTCCGGTTGGAAACAGTATTGCACCTATTACATCTCCCAACACATTTATTAATATTGTCCATTTTGGTCCTAACCATATAGCACAAAGCATTGTTGGAATAAATGCAAAACTTATTTTCATTATTGGTGTTTTTATCGATAAAATTCTTGATAAAATTATTAATAGAGCTAATAATATTGATGATAATATAATTTTTTTGTTTTTTGACATAAAAAAACTTCCTTTCTTTTTGTTTTTCCGCAACAAAAGAAAAGAAGATTATATTCTCCTTAAAAATTTTTTTCTTTTCTTAGCGGAATGCGAAAATAAATAAGCATAAAAATATTTATTTGCCCTAATAACAACTTCCCGTTTATTAGGTCTTTACTATTTATTTCCTACTCTAAAATTTATATTTTAAAGTTTACCATATATTTTATATGTATTCAAGTACATATTGCTTTAAAAATTTCATTATTTGATATTTTCCAAATCACAATAAATAAGTTGTTTGAATCTGATGGAAATTTTCTCCCAAAAAGGCTACTATTGGAATTTACTTTATTTCTCAGTAGCCTTTCTTATTTTTATATATTAAAAAATACTTCCTCCTCCTATAACTTCTCCAGTAGTTGCATCTATGTAATAACTAAATTTTTCATCATTTATATTATAACTTCCGCCAGATTTATTTATATTATCTGGTATATCATATATTACTTTTACTTGCCAAGCCATTCTAATTCGTGACTCTGTACGATAAAACACCCACTTTTCATATGGATAGTTTTCAGAAGTTTGTTCATGTAATTGTTCATATTCATTTGCTCTAAAGTTTGCATATCCATTCATTGATACTATTTTTAATTCTGTCTCTAATTTTTCTATATTATACATTTTATACTTTGCACGGAGTTTCTGTTCTTCACTCAAAACAATTTCCTCGGCTTTCTCTTTTGTAATTTCAACAGAATTATTTTCAAATTTTTTATTAACAAATGTAAATCCATATACTTCATTTATTTCTGGAATAAATGAAATATGAATACTTTCATACGGATTTTTTATACCGTTATATTCTTTACAAAAAGTAACATTATATATATATGAATCCTTATCTGATTCTAAATTTGATTCAACCTTTATATAACCATACTCTTTTGTGTCATAACCATACTTTTGTGCTATTTCCTTAGCTGTATTTTTAGCTTCTTCTTTTGTTGTCCTATAATTTGTTATTCCTCTATTCAATATATTATCATTTCGGACACTAAAGCCCTCATCTTCATTCCCCTCAATACTTATAATAATATTTTGTTCCGTAGTAATATTCCAATTAAAACCGTAATCATCTATATGATTTTCTAATTTGATTGTCTTTATTTTATCACTTCCATATCCAAATTTTTCCAATATTTCATTTGCCTTTTTTCTTGCATTGTCTTCTGATATTGTGCTTTGTTTAATCTCGTTTTTATTATTACTATTTTCTGCAGATTCAACAACGACTCTTTCTGGCTCTTTCCATATATTTTTATCATACACTACACTTCCAGCAAAAACTATACCTGAAGTTACAAAAGTTATAATAAGAAATGATGCAATTTTTTTGAAACTTAAAACATTTGATTTCTTTTTATTTAATCCATTTTTTATAACTGTATCAAGTTCATTTGGAATTTCTATTTTACTGTTTAAGTCATTATATAATTTTTTATCTAATTGATCCATAAAAATCTAGACCCCCCTTCTTTAAAGACATGTTTAATATATTCTTTTATTCTTGTTCTTTTTGTTTTAACAGTATTTTCTTTTAATTTTAATATTTCTCCAATTTCTTTATCAGTAAATTTCTCCATATAATATAAAATAATAATTATTCTATCTTCATACTTAAAATTCTTTAAGATAAAATTGAAATCCAAAATTGTTTCAACCTTATCATAATCAGAGCAATTTAAGGAACTATAAGACTCGACATTTTCCAATGCTATAACCTTATTTTTGCATGTTTTTTTATATAAATTATTACATGTGTTAATTAAAATTTTAATTATCCATGGCTTAAAACTTTCTATTTTTTTCAGCTTTTTTATTGATTTAAAAGCAATAATCATTGTTTCTTGTATTGCATCATATATATCGTCATCATTTTCATTTTTGTATTCATATTTAAGTTGGTATGTTATATCATATTTTTCATTATCATTATAAATACATTCTTCTAATGGTTTTTCTGCATTTTTCGCATCTTTTCCACCTATAGTTTCACTTATTTTTTCTTCATCTCTAACCCCAACATAACTAGAACACATCTCAATAAAATTGTCCATTCTTCTTCTTATTTGGTTTGTTAAATTATCATCTTTATCGATTATATATTTTACTTGAAAAATATTTGTTTTTTGAATTCCATCTCTTGAATATATCATTTTTCCTGGTTTATTTTCAATAAAGTCTATTTTTGCGTCAACCACATAAGTATTTGTTCCTAAAGCAATACTTGCAGATTCTTTACTACTTTTTTTAATTGGGATATCTTCGTTTTGCACATCTTCTAAATCAAAAACCTCCCCTAAATTTAAAGTTGGTTGTTCTGTTTGCGTATCTTTCTTTTTACCTTTAGAAATTCCCCATATTGTTATAAATACCAAAAATAATATAATAGCTATAATACAAACAGCAATAATCACCTTTTTATTCTTATTTTCCATTTAAAATCATTCCTTTCGTTTTAATTTTTACATATTTTTTTTATAAACATACAAAATTTGTCAAGAAAATTATGCATTAATCTAAATTGTTTTTCCCACTATTGTAACATTTCCTAGCCAATCAGAAAATCCTTTTTCCTCAAGCCAGTCTTTTGCAGCTTGGTTTGTTGTAATTACTATAGATTTTGGAACTTCTGCAGTAGTTCCTTTCTCCCCAAGCAAATAATCATAACTTATTACATTTGTCATATCAAAATTTTGTAAATTTAAATTTAGTAATCTTCTACAACCTGCAAACATAGAATACATATTTGTCACTTTGCTTGTATCAAAATTGCTTATATCTAGACTTGTTAAATTATTGCTATAACTAAACATCCAACTCATATTTGTCACATTACTTGTATCAAATTTACTTACATCTAGGCTTGTTAATTTATAACAACTAGAAAACATCATGCACATATCTGTCACTTTGCTTGTATCAAAGCTTCTTAAATCTAAAACAGTTAATTTTTCACAGCTATTAAACATATAACTCATCTTCGTTACTTTACTTGTATCAAATTTGCTTACATCTATACTTGTTATTCCGTCACAATTTGAAAACATATTATTCATAGTTGTTACTTTACTTGTATTAAAACTGCTTACATCTAGACTTATTAATCCACGGCAACTTGCAAACATACCATCCATTCTTGTAACATTACTTGTATAAAATTTACTTACATCTATACTGGTTAATTTACTGCAACCTAAAAACATATCATTCATATCTGTTACATTACTTGTATCTAATTTGGTTACATCTAAACCTGTTAATCCTCCGCAACCATAAAACATATCACTCATATCTGTTACATTACTTGTATCTAATTTGGTTACATCTAAACTTGTTAATCCTCCGCAACCCTCAAACACACCACTCATATTGGTTACATTACTTGTATTAAAATTACTTACATCTAAACTTGTTAATCCTCTACAATAATAAAATATCCTGCCCATATTGGTTACATTGCTTGTATCAAATTTGCTTACATCTAAATTTGTTAATCCACTACACCCCCAAAACATATAACTCATATTTGTTATATTACTTGTATCAAATTTACTTATATCTAGACTAGTTAATCCTCCGCAACCATGAAACATGCCTTCCATATCTGTTACATTACCTGTATTAAATTTTCTCACATCTAAACTTGTTAATCCTCTACAACCATCAAACATATGTCTCATACTTGTAACTTTACTTGTATCAAATTTACTTACATCTATACTGGTTAATCCTCTACAATCTGAAAATATGCTGCCCATATCTGTTACTTTACTTGTATTAAATTTACTTACATCTAAATTTGTTAACTTACTACAACCATAAAACATATAATTCATATTTGTTACATTACTTGTATCTAAATTTTTTAATCCTTCTATTTTTACCTCTGTACCATCTGCAACACTATATCCAATATAACAAAATACCCCCCTTGAGTCTACATTTGCTGTTACTCCTCCATCTTGCCCTATTGTTACACTGTAGTATCCATTTTCATCTACTTCATACCATGCCAAAATCTTACCTTTTTGTTCCTGCGATACATCCCAGCAATTTGCCTCATCTAAACTGTGTCCTTGCAAAGAATCTACCAACATTACACTTTTTACTTTGTTTCTTGTTACAGTATCACTATTTAAAAACTTTGATGTTGAATTATATTCATTCCCACAATACCTCAATGTACTATGGTCTTTTATTCTATATGGTCCAAATGGTTTTTTTAGGTTTATTTCTGTTTCCATGTTCTCACCTAAATAAGCTTTTGCCCATAAATAATAATCTCCTTCTTCTGTATCTACTGTTGTAACTAAAGTCTTTTTTGTTTTTCCAGAGCCTGTTAGTTCTGCTGTTTTAAATTCTTCTGGTTCTTGAGTAACACTTTTGCTCCATGCATATTTTAGCCTTAAATTCTCTTCATTCATGGCAATTCCGGTTTTTACCGTTAATGTTATGGTGTGTGCTAATTTAGGTGTGGGGTCACTTGCCGGGTCGGCCGTAATTTCTGCTGTTTTTGAAAGCTTTTCTTCATCTCCAATATAGGTTATTTTTCCATCTCTTGTTACAATATAATACCTTTTTGATGGCACAAATTTAACATATAAATCTGTTGATTCTTCATCTTCTGTAACTTCAGTTTCATTTTCCCCAAGATTGTTGTTTAGCACTTTTTGTAGCATTTCTTTTCTAACTTCTCCAAATTTGTTTTTCCCCATGGCTTGTGCGGTTGCAATTTCTAGTTGCTCTCTTTCGCTCGAAATTTCTGCTCTTTCTCTTGCCGTTAATGCCATATTTATTATTGAGTTATTTCCCGTTAGTGTTGAAATTGTGATTGAAGCAAGTATTATTAATACTATAATTGTAACTATCAGAGCAATTAATGTTATTCCTCTACTGGTTTTTAAAGTATGGCTCTCTCTCTCTCTCTCTCTCTCTCTCTACAGCCACAAGGGTTTTACGTTCTACTTTCTTTTGCATATTCTCCACCTTTTCCTTTCTTTTATTTATTTTTACACTTCTTCCACATGTAGTTCATCTTTTATTGCCACAATTGCATATGCTTTTAAATTTGGTAAAATTTTAATTTCTTCAGCCTTTTTATATTTTTCAAGTTGTTCCTTTGCTTCTTTTTGTTTTAAAACTAACAAATCTTTATTTTTTTCATAGTCTTCTTTTTTTATATACTTAAATTCTATTAGTATCCCATAATATTTATCTTGGTTTGTTCTTGGTATTAAAATTACATCTGAATAATTTGAACTTATTTCTAGTTCAGATTTTACCAAATATGTTCCTAAATTTTTACATAAAGCATAAAAAATCAGTTTTACATATTTTTCGTCAAACCTTGTATAATCTCTATTTGATAAATTAGTTAAATACATTTTTAATTCTTCTAGTATTTTACCTATTTTTCCTTCAAGCAACATTTCTGTATTCATTGCTTCTGTATCCATACTGTCTGCTTGAATATTTGCTCTTTTACTAGTATAACCTAAAAAATAGTCGCTATATATTTTTCTAATTACATCATTTGGTATTTGAAGTTTTGGCTTGCTAAATCCTTGCCCAACTATTGTCAAATATCCCAAATAAAATAACATCGAAACCAAGTCTTTTTCTGTAAACTCCATTGCTGGGTTAAATTTTTGTGTTATTTCTGAAGCAATTTCTTTTCCTGCAACTGTATCTTCTATTACTTTTCGCCTTTCTTCTCCTTTGCATAAATCTAGCATTTTTCCTAATTTGCTATAATCACTTGCAATATTTACGTCTATTAACTGTCTTGGAACATCTCCAATTGCTTTATATTCATTTAGAAAATATAAACACATATTAGAATTGTATATTTTTTCTTTTCCATCTATAGAAAATTTATATCCATCATAACTTTGTTTCATTATTGGCAATATTTTTTCTTGCTCTTTTTCTTCTATTTGCTCTGATTTCATTATGTTTACCAATTCTTCTTTGGTAAATCCCATCATTTCATTAAACCTGAAATCTTGTGAAATATCTTTCCCAATGTTAAACCCTGATGTTAGACTATCTAGCGTTATTGGGGCTACTCCTGTTATGAAAATTCTGTATATCACTGTTTCTGTTCCTTTTTTTAGAATTTCATACCATTTTCTTATTTTTTTATTTTTATATACCAAGTTTTCAAAATCTTTTGTACGAAAACTTAATAGCTCATTCGCAAAATGGTCGTATTCATCTATTATTACATATATTTTTTTCTTTTTTTCTTGAATTTCAAATGCCTTAATTAAATTATTTAATATATCTTGTGCTTCTTGTTCCATATTAACATAGAAATCTAGTCCGTATTTTTTTACAAAGGTCTCTATTGATGAGCTAACTTCCATTTTGAAACCTCTTATAGTACTTTCTGCTGTTGTTGTATCAATTCCAGAAAAATTAAATTTTAAAATGCAATAACTATTTTTTAGTGGTGTTGGGTTTTTACCAATATATGTGTTTTTAAATAACTCTTCAAATTTATTTTTAGCATTTATGTCATAGTAATATGATATCATACTTGTGAATAATGTTTTTCCAAATTTTCTTGGACGTAAAAACATTATATATGGTGCAACTGAATTTTCTAATTTTTCTATATAACCTGTTTTATCTACATAATAGTAATCATTTTCTATTAATCTTTCATAATCGCTTATTCCATATGGTAATTTTTTCATTTTCGTCCTTCCTTTCTTAAGGTAAACGCTAGGCACTCTGCTAATAAAGTCTATTTTTATGCTATTTTCTATTACAAACTTTGTTAACATCTCTAATATTTTTGTATTTTTATTCTACTATAAAGACCTAAAAAAAGCAAGAAAATTTTTTCTATTTTCCTGCTTTTAATTTCTTTTTATTCTTACCAACATAACCTTTTATTTTATAATTAAATTGTTTTTTCGACTATTGTAACATTGCCTAGCCAAGCGGAAAATCCTTTTTCTTCAAGCCAGTCTTTTGCAGCTTGGTTTGTTGTAATGGCTACAGATCTTGGAACTCCATCAAACATCAAGTTACAAGATGTTACATTTGACATATCAAAATTTTGTAAATTTAAATTTGTTAGCTTACGGCAATAATAAAACATACGCCACATATTGGTAACTTTACTTGTATCAAATTTACTTACATCTAGACTGGTTAGTCCACTACAATTCCTAAACATTTCTCTCATATTTGTAACATTACTTGTAATAAATTTACTTACATCTAAATTTGTTAATCCACTGCAATCATGAAACATATAACTCATATCTGTAACTTTACTTGTATCAAATTTACTTACATCTATACTTGTTAATCCACTACAACCTGAAAACATATAACTCATATTTGTTACATTACTTGTATCAAATTTACTTACATCTAAATTTGTTAATCCACTACAATCGCAAAACATACCACTGATATTTGCTTTACTTATATTAAAATTACTTACATTTAAACTTGTTAATCCACTGCAACCCGAAAACATACTCCTCATACTTGTTACATTACTTGTCTCAAATTTATTCACATCTATACTTGTCAATTTACTGCACCTACAAAACATTTGACTTATATCTACCACCTTGCTTGTATCAAATTTACTTACATCTAGACTTGTTATTCCACTGCAACCATCAAACATATAACTCATATTTGTTACATTACTTGTATCAAATTTACTTACATCTAGACTTGTTAATCCACTGCAAAAATAAAACATATAACTCATATATTTTACATTACTTGTATCAAAATTACTTAAATCTAAACTTGTTAATCCATTACAACCCCAAAGCATAGAAGTCATATTGGTTACTTTGCTTGTATCAAATTTACTTACATCTATACTTGTTATTCCACTGCAACCATCAAACATATTACTCATATTTGTAACATTACTTGTATCAAATTTGCTTACGTCTAGACTTGTTAATCCTCTGCAAGCCGAAAACATCCCCCCCATATTTGTTACATTTTTTGTGTCAAATTTACTTACATCTATACTTGTTAATCCACTGCACAAATAAAACATATAACTCATATTTGTTACATTACTTGTATCAAATTTACTTACATCTATACTTGTTAAGCCACTACAATTGCTAAACATATATCCCATATCTGTAACATTACTTGTATCAAATTTACTTACATCTATACTTGTTAATCCTCTGCAATTATAAAACATATTTCTCATATCAGTTACTTTGCTTGTATTAAAATTACTCACATCTAGACTTGTCAATTTATTACAATCATAAAACATATTATACATATTTGTAACATTACTTGTATCTAAATTTTCTAACCCTTCTATTTTTACTTCTGTACCATCTGCAACATTATATCCTATATCACAAAATAAATAACTTGAATTCGCATTTGCTGTCACTCCTCCTTCTTGCCCTATTGTTACACTATAATATCCATTTTCATCTACTTCATACCATGCTAAAATCTTACCTTTTTGTTCCTGCGATGCATCCCAACAATTTGCTTCGTCTAAACTGTGTCCTTGCAAAGAATCTACTAATGTTACATTTTTTACTTTGCCTCTTATTACAGTACCACTATTTAAAAATTTTGATACTGAACTGCCTCCATTCCCACACCACCTCAAAGTACTATGGTCTTTTATTCTATATGGTCCAAATGGCTTTTCTGGTTTTACTTCTGTTTCCATATTCTCGCCTAAAAAGGCTTTTGCCCATAGGTAATAATCCCCCTCTTCTGTGTCAACTGTTGTAACAGAAGCTTTTTTTGTTCTTCCGGAACCCGTTAGCTCTACTGTTGTGAATTCTTCTGGTTCTTGAGTAGCACTTTTGCTCCATGCGTATTTTAGCCTTAAATTTTCTTCATTCATGATAATTCCGGTTTTTACCGTTAGTGTTACGGTGTGGGCTAATTTTGGTGTGGGGTCACTTGCAGGGTCGGCTGTAATTTCTGCCGTCTTTTTAAGCTTTTCTTCATCTCCAATGTAGGTTATTTTTCCATCGCTTGTTACAATATATATTCTTTTAGACTCGACGAACTCAACATACAAGTCTGTGGAATCTTCCTCGTCTGATACTTCTGTTACATTTTCTCCCACATTTCTATCTAATGCTTTTTGCAATCCTCTTTTTTTAACTTCTCCAAATTTATTTTTCCCCATGGCTTGTGCGGTTGCAATTTCTAGTTGCTCTCTTTCATTTGCTATTTCTGTTTTTTCTCTAGCTTCTAATACCATATTTACTAAAGAATTGTTTCCTGTTAATGTTGAAATTGTAATTGAAGCAAGTATTATTAATACTATAATTGTAACTATTAGAGCTATCAACGTTATTCCTTTACTCTCTGATTTTTTTATATAAATTTTTTTCATATCCATTCCCTTTCCTCTAAATTTCATACATAATATCTTATGTATTTCTTATTATACATAAAACAAAATATATTTTCAATTAATTTTTTTGTTTTTTAAAAATTTAATATATTTGTAATATTTTTGTAATATATTTGAAATATATGTCAATTAATAATATAAATTAAATAATATTACAAAAATCTCACATGATATTTTATGTATCATAAAAATTTTCCTCTATTTTTTGATAAAATTAATGTAAATTTTTTTAGGAGGCCAACGTGAAATTTAAAAGGATTAAAGATTTAAGGGAGGATAATGATAAATACCAAAAAGAAATTGCAAAATTGCTTGGTATTTCGCAACAATATTATTCTGAATATGAAAATGGGAAAAGAACCATTCCAATTCAGTATTTAATTATTTTAGCAAAATACTACAATACATCTATAGACTATATTGTAGGCTTATCTGATACTAAAAATGGTTTAAGTTCTGAAGAAAAAATAAGCTAAACTATTTTCTTTCTACTTTTTATTAAAGAATAAATTTCATAACATGCAACCAAAATAAGAAAAAAGCCAAAATACTTTCTTAAATGCGAAACATCCATATTAACAGAAATTTTTGCACCAATTACAGCTCCTATTATTCCCATTAATGTTATAATTCTAGCTAATTTTAAATCAATATTTTTATTTTTCAAATTTATAATAATTGCCACAACACAAGTTGGCACAAAGAACACCAAATTTGCACCTTGGGCAACATGTTGTGAAATTCCTAAAAATGCAGTAAGCAAATAAATAAGAACAGTTCCTCCTCCGCATTCCCATACTGCTAATAAAACCTGATATAGCTCCAAAAAGAATAGGCATATTATGCTCCTTCCAATCTTTTTTATCATCTTTCCTATCTAATAATTTTTACTAAAATTATTTTTTAATCATATAAAAACCAACATAAAACAAAAATATAGCAAAAGAAATTTTTAAAACATAATCTGGAATTTTCTTTAATTTTTTAGAACCAACAAAACTACCTATTGCTCCACCAATTGCACAAAAAATTGCAAGCTTCCATTCTATATAATTATTTTTGGCATAAAATAAGCTAGTTGCAAGCACCATTGGAAGAATACACGTAATGGATGTGGCTCTAGACTTTTTGGTATCCAATTTTAAAACATACATAAAACTTGGTACAAGGATTAGCCCTCCTCCTGTTGAAAACAGCCCTGAAACCAATCCTGCAACCAACCCAATAATAATCTTTTTTAAAGTTTCCATTTACTTATTATGCCAATTTTAAAAAAAATAATTCACATCATATTATTTGGATTCACATCTACTGAAATGCCCACACTTTTAAACACGCCTTTATCAAAAAGCTTTTGCAAGCACTTATTAATTACAATGCTTACTTCTTCATTTACTACACCTTTTGCAATAATCCTCCACCTAAACTTATTTTGAATTTTATCAATCGGTGCAGGAACCGCTTCAAACACATTAATTCCATACTTTGGAAGATTAACCTTTAGCAATTTATAAAAAACATTACTTGCATTAATAACTTCCATTTCATTTTCTCCAGAAAAAATTACCAAAATAATATCTGAAAAAGGTGGATATTTCAACTGTCTTCTAAGTTCAATCTCCGTTTTATAAAATAAATCATAATCCTGTTTTTTAGCATACTGAATTGCAAAACTTTGTGGATTATATGTTTGAATAACAACACTTCCTGGCAAATTTTCTCTTCCTGCTCTACCGTGCAACTTGCGTTAAAATTTGAAAAGTTTTTTCATTGGCTCTGTAATCTTCCATATTAAGAGAACTATCTGCAGTAATTACCCCAACCAGAGTAACTTTTGGAAAATGGTGTCCTTTAACAACCATTTGAGTACCAATTAAAATATCAATATTCTCATTTTTAAATTTATTTAATATTTCTTCATGTGAATTTTTCTTTGTTACAGTATCAACATCCATTCTAATCGTACTTGCATTTGGAAAAAGCTTTTTAATTTCTGTTTCAAGCTTTTGTGTGCCAGTTCCAAAATACCTTATTTTTTCGCTTCCACATTCTGGGCAAATCTTTACCACTTTTTCCTCATGACCACAATAATGACATTTTAATTTATTTTGAAAACTATGGTATGTAAGACTTATGTTGCAATTTGGGCATTTTACAGTGTAACCACAATCTCTACACATAATAAAAGTTGAGTACCCTCTTCTATTTAAAAACAAAATAGTTTGATATTTCTTTGCTAAATTATTTTCAATTTGCTTATAAAGTTCATCACTAAGCATAGATTTATTGCCTTTTGCTAATTCATATTTTAAGTCAACTACACTAACTTTGGGTAAATTTGAATTATTGGCTCTTTTAGAAAGTTTCAAAAGCGTTATTTCTCCATTTTGTGCTTTATAAAAAGTTCTTAAATCTGGTGTTGCACTACCTAGTAAAAGAGGCACATTATTTGTTTTTGCAATTTTAAAAGCCACTTCTTTTGTATCATATTTAGGGGTTGATTCAGACTTATAAGATGTGTCATGCTCTTCATCTATTATAATTAGCCCTAAATCTTTGGCGGGTGCAAAAATAGCAGACCTTGCACCTATAATAATTTTTGCATCTCCACTTCTTATTTTTTCCCATTCATCATGCCTTTCCCCTAAAGAAATTTTGCTATGTAAAATTGCAATTTTTTGTTTTCCAAATCTACCAATAAACCTATCTACCATTTGAGGTGTTAAAGAAATTTCTGGCACTAACAAAATAGTAGATTTTTGCATATTTAAAACTTCTTCAATTAATTGTAAATATACTTCTGTTTTTCCGTGATCCTGTAACACCATAAAGCAAAAATTCTTCAAATTTACTTTGTAAAATTGCTTTATTTACCGCTTCAAATGCAACTTTTTGTTCTTCTGTAAGTTTTAATTTTTTATTTATATTTATATTTTTTGATGCTAAAGGATTTCTTTGAACCTTTTCTTCTAAAATTTTAAGTATGCCTTTATTTACTAAAGAATTTACCGTTGCTCTTGAAATTTGTGCAATAGCCTCAATTTCCGGAATTGTTAATCCTTCATTTTTACTAACAAAATCTATTAGCTTTTTTTGCTTATCTCCCCTGATTTTGTTTAGGTCTATTTCTTCAATTGGAAGATTCAAATACACAAAATTCATTTTTTTATCTTGTACTTTTTTTTGCTTGTTTCTAGTTCCTGGTGTTACCATAAGTTTTATACATTCTGAAACATTGCAAAAATATTTTCTTGCCATATAGCGTGCAAGCTCAATTCTTTCTTTAGAAAGGTTGTCTTCCAAACCTGCTATTTCTTTTACTTCAAACTCACTAGACTGTTTTAATTTAATTACATAGCCTTGTTCTAAAGCTTTGAAATTTGCAAATGGAACTAAAACCCTACTTCCAACATCAATAACATCTTCTAGGTCTTTTGGAATTTTATAGTCAAAAACTCTATTTAAATTTTTTGCTCTGCTATCTATTATTACTTCTGCTATCATATTACCTCTTTTCTTATATCATTAGCCCTTTTGCAAGCCCAGTAGAATAGATAATTACTTTATCTACCTTTTTGTTTAAAGCTCCTTCTAATGCCTTTTTATATAACATAAGTTGTGATTTATGCCTGTTTATTAAAATTTGCTCGTCTCCTTCTTTTGCAAAATCTGTTTTATAGTCTAGCAATACTAAATTATTATCTTTATCTATATAATATAAATCTATTATTCCCTGTACTAAAATATTTTCTTCAGATGATGTTTGGGTTACATCTTTAGCAGAAACATTTATATAAAATGGTTCTTCTTTATGATATTCTTTTGCAGTTTGTAGGTCTTTAAATATTTCACTACTTGTAAATTTTAATATGACATATGGGTTAATTGCTTCAAATTCTTTTTCTGTAATTAATTGTTTGTTTTTCAAATTTTCTATAAGTTCTTTTACTTTTTCTAAATTATAGGTTTGTGTAAAATCTAAATTTTTCATACATAAATGTATTAAAGTTCCTCTTTTGCTTGGTGTTATTTCTTCTTCTTTTGTTCCACTTAAAAATTTTGGTTTTGAAAATTCAATTTTATCTTCTGAAAATTCTTCTTCAAATTTATATTCTTCTTTGCTTATATTTTTATTTGCAATATTACTTACTGATTCTTTGCTTGGAATGCAAGCTAAATCTTTATATTTATAGTCAAATTCTAGTCTCTTTTTTAGCTTTTCTATTTCTTCTTGTTTTACATTTTTAGATTTTTCTTCTAAAATTTTAAATATGTCTATTTTTTCTTCTTGTTCTGGCTCTAGCTCTTTTAAGATTTCTCCTTTTTTTATTATGTTTAAATTCATTATATTTTTTGAATTTTCATTGTAATAATAAACAAGCAATATCCAATCTATATATTTTTTATATTTTTTTAATAAAATTGGGTTTATCTTTTCTTGTTTTTTGGGATATATATTTATTAATTCTTGTAAATTTTTATTTTCTTTTTCAAAATCTTTTTTTATTGCTGTTATATATAGCTTTTCTTTGGCTCTTGAAAGTGCAACATACAAAATACGCATTTCTTCAGATAAATTTTCTTCTAGTAGTTTTTGTCTTAATGCCAGTTTTGTTAATGTGTCGTACTTTATTTGTAGGTCATAGTCTATGTATCTTACTCCTATTCCCAATTCTTGATGTAGCAAAATATCTGCATTTAAGTCCATCATATTAAATGCTGACCCAGTTCCCGATAAAAATACAATAGGGAATTCTAGACCTTTACTTTTGTGTATACTCATTATTCTTACTACATCTTCATTTTCCCCAATAAGTTTTGCAGAGCCTAAATCTGAACTTCCAATTCTTATTTTTTCTATAAAGTTTATAAAATTGAATAGTCCTTTAAAAGACGCCACTTCAAATTGTTTTGCTCTTTCAAAAAGCATTTTTAGGTTTGCTGTTCTTATGCTTCCATTTGGCATTAATGCAACATAATTTAGAAAACCTGTTTCTTCATAGATTGTCCATATTAATTCATCTAAATCCATGTATGAATTTTTTTTACGCCATGAATCTAGCTTTTCTAAAAATATATTTATTTTATCTTTTAATTCTTCTCTTACAGAAAGCTTTGATTTTAGTAGTGCTGTATAAAAATCGTCAAAGCTGTCTACTAGGCGAATTTCTAATAAATCGTCATCTGTAAACATTCCTATGCAAGATAACATAATATGTGCAAGTGGAATGTCTTGGTATGGATTATCTATTATTTTTAATAAGTCCATTATAATTTGAATTTCATATGAATCTAGGTATTCTGAAGATGTATCTGAAAATACGTTTATATCTTGATTTATTAGCTCTTTTTCAAATACATTTGCCTTGTTTTTAGTAGAACGTAGCAAAATTACTATATCTTTAAATTTTATATCTCTAAATATTTGTTTTTTATTATCATATATTTGAAATTTGCTATCTATTAATTTGCGTATTTTATTTGCAACATATTTTGCCTCTAATTCTATATCTTCTATTCTTTCTTGCTCTTCTTGTCCTTCTTCTGAATTTTCTTCTATTTCACTTTTTTCATCTTCTGAAACATCTATTATATCTATTTGGGAAATTAGGTTTTCTTTACTTGGCTCATAGTTTGCACCTAAATTTAAATATTCTTCTTCTGTGTAATTTATTTCTCCTAAATTATAGCTCATTATATTTTCAAAAATTAAATTTGTAATATCCAAAACATTTTCTCTACTTCTAAAATTCTTAAAAAGCTTTATTTTTAGCCCTTGGTTAGATATTTCTTCTTCTTTATAATTTTTATATTTGCTTAAAAATAGGTCTGGCATTGCTTGTCTAAATTTATATATACTTTGTTTTACATCTCCAACCATAAAAATATTATTTCCTTTAGATACAGATGTTAAAATATATTCTTGTACTAGATTACTGTCTTGATATTCATCTATTGCAATTTCTGCAAATTTTTCTTGATATTTTAATGCTATTTCTGTTGGAACAAATTTAGAATTTTCTTCTTTTATTAGAATTTTTAGTGCTAAATGCTCTATATCACTAAAATCTACTATATTTTTGTCTTTTTTATTTTTTTTAAATGTTTTATCAAAATCTATAATAAGATTTTTTAGTTTTAAAAGAATTTCGTACATTTCTTTTAAGTCCTGATTTGCTTCTTCTGAATTTGAAGTGAAAATTTTGTCTCTTTTAGATACAAAATTTTTCTTTACTTTGTCTCTAACTGCTTTTGCTGTATCTTTTTCAAATGATGTTATTTTTTTAGATACTGGCCATTTTACAAATTCTACATTTTGTGCTAGAGCATAGGCTTTATCCCAGCTTTCTAGATTATTAAATAAAAATTCTAAATTTGCTATATCTGAACTTATTGTTCTTTTATATTGTTCTAATTCACTTTCCACACTTAATCTTTTTTCTTCTTGTTTTAGTTTTTTTATTCCATCTTCTAGTTCTTCTTTTAGGTCTTTTAGCAAAATTTGTCCCCAAATTGTTTTTGCAAAGTCTTGTTTTACGTCTTGTATATTAAATTTTTCTATTTGCTCATCTAGCCATTTTAAAGGAAATGGGTTTGATTCTATATAAGTATATATTTTTAAAATTAATTCTTTTAGTGGTGTATCTTCCCTATATGAAGTATATGTTTTTATTAATTTTTCAAAATCTTTATCTTCTTTTTCATATTTTTCTTCAAAAAGCGTTTCTAGTGTTTCTTGTTTTTGAAGCTCTATTTCTGCTGTATCTGCAATTCTAAAATTTGGAGAAATTTCTAATTCAAAAAAGTTATTTCTAATTACATTTAAACAAAATGAATCTATTGTGCATATATTTGCTTTATTTAGCAATGTTATTTGTCTTTGCAAATGGCTTATTGTTTCTTCATCTTTAAAATTTTCGTCATCTATTATTTTATATATTGCACTTAAAATTCTTTCTCTCATTTCTGAAGCTGCTGCATTTGTAAATGTTACGACAAGTAAATTATCTATATCTATTTTTTCTTTAATTATTTTGTTTATAATTCTTTCTACTAAAACTGCCGTTTTTCCGCTTCCGAGCTGCTGCTGCAACTAAAATATTACTACCTTTTTTATAAATAGCTGCTTTTTGTTCTTTCGTCCATTCCATTGTTTTTATTCCTTTCTCGCTATATTTTGACCTCTATATCTGTTCCTTCAAATTTAATTTCTTTATATTCTTTTATTTTTATTTCTTCTGGTGCTTCTTCTATTTTTCCTTCATAAATTAAATTTCCATCTTCATATATTTTTGAACTTAAAAGTCTTAATTCTTTTATTTGCAATTTAATCACCTTCTATTATTATTTTGTCCAATTCTTTTTATGTTTCGATTATACCAAAATCATCTATTTTTTTCAACCAAATTTCTGCTATTTTCATGAATTGAAGTAAAAGTAAAGTTACAAATCACAGCACATCAATTTGACTTAAAAAATTTGATAATATATTGTTTTGAAATACCGCGTAAGCGACCAAACGAGCGAAAGCGAGTGCGAATTGGAGCAAACGACATACTAGTAATTTTAAATATGGAGTTTGCGACACCAAGGTATAAAAAACAATATATTATCAAATTTTAAAATCACTTATTTCATAAGCTGTAAATTGTAACAGTAAAACTCTGTTCTACTTGATTTATTGCAACTTTTATGAAATAATAGAACAAAAGCTTTCAGGAAGGAATGAAATTAAACATGAACAAAATTTATTTAGAAAAATTAGAATATTTTAAAATATTAGAAAAACTTTCTACATTTTGCCATACTTACCTTGGTAAAAAAGAAGCTTTTGAACTTATGCCTTCTAACCAAAAAGACTATGTTCAAAAAATATTAAATGAAACAAAAGAAACCTCAAGCTTATTAGCTAGAAATTCTACTCCTCCAATTTCTGAAATTGATGATATAACTTTATATATAAAAAAACTTGAAAGTTCAAACGTGCTTTCTTGCAGAGCATTGCTTTCTATTGTAAATATTTTAGAAATGTCAAATAATTTAAAAAAATATTTTGAAGATTTTATAGATAATGAGGATTATTCAAATATAAATATGTATTTTGCAGAACTTTACACAAACAATAGTATAGTTCAAAAAATAAAATCATCAATTTTAGATGAAAACACCATTGCAGATAATGCCTCACCCCAACTAGCAACAATTAGAAGAAAAGAAAGAAATTTAGAACTTGGCATAAAAAACAAATTAACATCTATTTTACATTCTTCTTCATATTCAAAATACATTCAAGAAAACCTTGTTACTGTGCGAAATGACAGATATGTTATTCCAATAAAGCAAGAATACCGTTCTTTGGTAAAAGGGTTTATGCATGATATGTCATCAAGTGGTGCAACAGTATTTATAGAGCCTATTGCTGTTTTTGACCTTAATAATGAATTAAATACTTTGAAAGTAGAAGAAAATATTGAAATAGAAAAAATTTTACAAAAATTAAGTAGCTTGCTTTTTGAATGTACAAATGAGCTTCAAAAAAATGCCTTTCTTATTGGTAAAATTGACTTTCTTTTCGCTAAAGCAAAATACTCTAATTTAATAAATGGTATTACACCCATAATAAATAATGAAAAATTTTTTAATTTGATAAATGCAAGACACCCATTAATCGAGGCTGAAAAAGTTGTTAAAAATACCATTTGTCTCGGAAAAGACTTTTCTCTTCTTATTATTACTGGTCCAAATACTGGCGGAAAAACAGTAACTTTAAAAACGGTAGGATTATTAGAATTAATGGCTTGTTCTGGCTTAAATATACCAGCTAGCGAAAATTCAAGTATATATGTTTTTGATGAAATATTTGCAGATATTGGAGATGACCAAAGCATAGCAGATTCTTTAAGCACATTTTCAAGCCATATGACAAACATTGCTTCTATTATTAATACTTCTACTACAAATAGTTTAGTTTTAGTAGATGAACTTGGCTCTGGAACTGACCCTTTAGAAGGTGCTAATCTTGCAATTAGCATTTTAGAATATTTTAAAGAAAATAATATTCTTACATTGGCAACAACACATTACCAAGAATTAAAAAAATATGCTATTTTAACCCCACAGGTTCAAAATGCAAGTGTTGAATTTGATTTAGAAAATTTGAAACCTACTTATCGTTTGCTTTTAGGTATTCCTGGTAAAAGTAATGCTTTTGAAATAAGCCAGAAACTTGGAATTCCAAAAGAAATAATTTCTAAAGCAAAATCAAAGCTAACTAAACAAGATGTTGATTTTGAAACATTATTAAAAAAGATTTATGATGATAAATCTTTAATAGAGAAACAAAAAGAAGAAATTGAAAAAAATTTAAACCAGATAGAACTTTTGAAAAAAAGCTTACAAAGAGATAATTCTTCTTTAAAAGCCAAAGAAAAGGAATTAATAGATAATGCAAAAATTAAAGCAAGAGAAATTTTAGAAAATGCAAAAGATGAGGCTACATCTTTAATAAAAGAAATGAAGCAAATTGAAAACACCTCTGGTGCAATTTCTGATTTAAATACTTTACGAAACAAAATAAATTTGTCTATAAGACAAACTTCGCTAAATAATTCTTCTTCCGCTTTTTCTGAAAATCCTATTTCAAAAGAAGAAATAAAACCAGGATTGACAGTATTTGCAAGCAATTTAGGGCAAAATACAACTGTGCTTTCAAGGATAAATAAAAATGATGAAGTTCAAGTTCAAATTGGAGCAATAAAAACTAATATTAATATAAAATATTTAGAGAAAGCTAAAAAAGAAGCAAATGCTCTGAAAGCTAATTCAAACCCACGTGTTTCAAAATCTAAAACTGTTTCTTCTGAAATAAATGTAATAGGTTTAACTGTAGATGAAGCAATTCCTCTAGTTGACAAATTTTTAGATGATTGCTTTTTGGCAAAGCTTGAAACTGCACGCATAGTTCACGGAAAGGGTACAGGTAAATTAAGGCAAGGTATTCATGCTTTTTTAAAAAAGCAAAAACGAGTAAAATCTTTTCGTATAGGAACTTACGGAGAAGGAGAAATGGGAGTAACAATAGTTGAACTAAAAATTTAGTTCAACTATTAAACTTTTATATAACTTTTTTGCACATAAATTTGCTTAAAGCATATTTCACAAATGAATAAATTTTCAATGTTAACATTTATTATCTATAAAATTTTCTATAATATTTATTATTTTTCCTGTATTACTTTCATACTTTTTTGGTTTAAATTCTTTTACTTTTTTTAGTGCTTGCTCTAATTTTTGGACCTCATCTATTCCTATTATGTAACCTTTTTCATTAAATACATTTACTATTTGTATTTGGTGATCGTTTACATGTTCTTCATATTTACTTAACCTTGGCACGGCAATTACTTTTTTTTGTTTTTTTAGTGCCATAACTATTGACCCAACACCACCATGTGTTATGATTAAACTTGCTTTACTTATCAATTCTTCTAGTTCTTCTCTTGGAATTAAATCAAAAATTTTCATTTTTTCTGAGGAAAATTTTGTATAACCTGCTTGAACTATAACTTCTTCTGTTATTTCCTTTTTTTCAATACAACTTTCTATTTCTTCTAATAATCTATTAAAATTATTTTGTTGAGTTCCTAATAATACTAATATCATTTAAAAAATCGCTCCTCCATATATTGCTTTTGGGTATAGCTTAAGCATTTCTTCCCATTGCACTATAAATAAATCTGCTATTGGGTAAATTAACTTTCCTGTTGCTGTTTTTTTATTTATATTTGCAAATGTTTCTATATAAATAATTTTGCTTCCAAATATTTTTCCTAAATAGCACATCGGTCCTGCTGTATGTGTACCTGTTGTAATTATTACTTTTGGTCTTATTTTAAAATATAAATATATTGTTTTTAATATTAAATAAAAATATATGAATATGTATTTTAATAAATGACTTCTTGTACCATATGGTAAATATTTTACTCTTTTTCCATATTTTTCTTTTAAGTATTCATTTGTTTTGTCTTTCTCTGTTATTATATGATAATCATATTTTTCAAATAGTGGACTTAATTGTAATAACTCATTTAAATGTCCACCTGTGCTTGATATAAAAAGTACTTTCTTTTTTTCCATATTATTCTGCTCTTCCTAATATTATTATTCTATTATCATCACTTGCATCTGTACAACATGATAATGCTATTGTAGGCCCATCTACATTTGTGTTTAAAAATGATGTATCATCTGAGGTTGTTATAAATTTTGAGTATATTGTATATTCTTTTTCTACTCCTTCGTAATCTGTAAAGTAGAATACATCACCTTCTGATAGTTTTTTGTTTTTTGAAAACATCTTTCCATTTCTTCTATTATGTCCTACTATTAATGTTATTCCTTTTTGATTTAACCCTCCAGATGTGTATAAAATTGCTGGCATCTTTTCCATTTTTTGTGGGTCTGGATTGCTATATACTTTTGTGTTTAATTTTGTTTTTGGGATATATAATGTTCCTATTTCTGTGTTCATATTATATATGTTTTGTGTTAGAGTTGATGCGTCTTTTTCTGGTTCTGGCTCTGGCTCTGGTTCAGTTTTTGGCTCTTCTGTTTGATTACCACTTCCGTCCATTCCTATTACTAATACGTTTTCTTCTGTTTTGTTTTCTGTTGGCTTTATTTCTGCTACTGTTTCTTTTGATTTTATGTATTTTATTGCAAAATACGAAGCTGCTCCTATTACTGCTAATATTATTATTACTATTATTATATTTCTTATTTTTTTGTTCATTTTTCTCACCCTCTTTTTTGAGTTTTTCTTTGCTCTTTTTATTATATCATTTTTTTTTTAGTTTGCAAATTATTTGAGGGGATTTTGCAGGATAAACACACCGGTGCTTATTCCTGCTAATATTAATATTACTATTATTACTACTAATACTATTAGTATAATTTCTTTGTCTTTTATAATATTAAATAAAAAAAGAATTAATGATTTTTACCTCATTAATTCTTTCATCTCTTCAAACTTATTTTTTATTTTTATAAATTATTTATTTCTTCTATTGTTAAACCTGTTATATCTTTTATTTTTTCTATATCAATTCCTTGTTCTTTCATCTTTTGGGCTATTTCTAATGTTTTCTTTTTTCCACCGTCATCTAATCCTTTATCATACCCAGCATCCTCAATTGCCTTTTGATCCATAATATATTTTTCTCGTAGTTCTGCAAGGTACCTTTCTTTTCCATCTTGACTGATTTCTTCTAATACTTTTTTTGCTTTCTTTATTTCTTTATTAGACATATCTATCACCTTCGAATCCTTTATAAATTTAACCCAAGGATCTAATGTTGAACCAGTTTTATATTTCTCAAACTTGGGTAATTCTATTATATAAACTTCCATTGCATCTGTCAAGATAATGTTTCCATAGTCTTGTTCTCTAATATTCCATTTTGTCATATATTTTTTAATTTCTTTTAAACTTTTGATTTCATAATCAGTTAATAAAATTGTGATAGACTTTTCTAATTTCGAATAATCTTGACCAGATGATAAGCTTTGAACATACATTTTACTACAATAAAATAGCACTCTTTTTTCTATGTTTTTCCTATCTACGACTTGCATCTCTATATCACAATTAATTGAATTATTAATTTTAGCTTTTATGTCTAATATTCCGATTTTATCGTCTAATACATCTTCTGGCAAAATGGTATTACAATCTAAAGTTACATCTGTTACCTCTTCTTTTAATATTGAACTTATAAAATTTTGTGTTATTGATTCATTTCCTTTGAACCCGAAAATTCGCTTGAATACATAATCTAGTTTTGGATTTAATAATTGTGTGTCTTTTATGATTTATCACTTCTCCTTTTGATTTTAATATTTTGAATTTAATATCTCTTTGATTTAAATAAGTTTGAAAAAATACTGATATATAATAGCACGTT